>Ga0302325_10029312_pt1 | contig 11371 bp, 15 predicted proteins | sample Palsa_T0_2_FD_201948 | JGI IMG/M metagenome (GOLD analysis project Ga0302325, IMG submission 201948) | Peat permafrost microbial communities from Stordalen Mire near Abisko, Sweden - Palsa_T0_2 | ecosystem: Environmental > Terrestrial > Soil > Palsa > Peat permafrost | place: Sweden: Abisko... | reverse complement strand
CGAGCGTCCGCAGGGCGGAGTCGCCCTGATCGCCGCGCTCAGCGCGCACCTGATCCAATCGGGCGACGTCCGAACGAGCGCCTGACATGCCTTCGCCGCGAACGCCGCCGAAGCTGGCGCCCCCCGACCTGGTCCACGACATCCAGACGCTCGATCTCCTGACGTTCGTCGGGCGCTACGGGGATGCGCCGTTTCTCCTCGTCTGCCTGTCCGAGGGCGGCACCGAGCTCGAGCTCGGGCTCACGACGACCGCGTCGAGCAGCACGAGGCCCACGGCGGCCAAGCCGCTGCCCTTTCGCACCTCGCATCAGACCCTACCGACCCAGGGTTCGCGCCCCAACGCGCGCGCCACCATCCAGCAGCTCATGGAGAAGCACACCTACTTCGCCGTGCCGCTGCGAAAGCGCGAGGGCTCGGACACGGTCCTCCAGGGTCATATCTCGGTCGGACGCGCCCACAACAAGGACATCGTTCTGCGGCATTCCACGATCTCCAAGTTTCACGCATGGTTCGAGGTGGATCCGTCCGACGACGTCTACGTGACCGATGCCGGGAGCACCAACCTATCGCGCGTCAACGGGCAGCCCATCGAGTCACGCATCCGCACGGCGGTCGCGCCGGGCGACGTGGTTCGGTTCGGTGCCGTCGACGTCGTCGTCTGCTCCGCCGAGACGCTCTGGGCGTGCATGAACCCCGACAAGGGGGGCGCGTAGAAGGGCCGCCGGCGCCCTAGCGCGCCCCCGTGTATAGTGCGCTCGACCAGGCGCCGTGCCAGCGATCGAGCTCCTCTTCGTCGATGCGCACGTCGTCGTCGCCAACAAGCCGTCGGGGCTCCTCGTCCACCGCGGGTGGGACAAGGACGACGACGTGGCCCTCTTCCGCGTGCGCGACGCGCTCGGCCAGCACGTCCACCCGCTCCACCGGCTCGATCGCGGGACGAGCGGCGCGCTTCTCTTCGCGCGGACCCGCGAAGCGGCGGCGGTGCTCTCGAACGCCTTCGAAGAGGGGCGAGTCGAGAAGCACTACGTCGCGCTCGTCCGCGGCTCGGCGCCGGACGCGGGCGTGATCGACCACCCGATCCCCCGCCAGGAGGGCGGCCCCCGCGTGCCGGCGACCACGCGCTTTCGCCGCATCGCACGATCCCCCGTGGACCGCTGCTCGCTGGTGCTCGCGGTCCCGGAGACGGGGCGCCTTCACCAGGTGCGACGGCATCTCCGGCACATCGACCACCCGCTCGTCGGCGACGTCACGCACGGATCGGGCGCAGTCAATCGCCACTATCGCGCGACGTACAGCCTGCACCGCCTGGCCCTTCACGCGCAGCGGCTCGCCTTCGATCACCCGGTCACGGCGGCCCGCATCGAGGTGACGGCCCCCATCCCGGACGACCTGGGCGACGCGCTGACGCGGCTCGGCCTGCCGCGGGATGCCCCGGCGGCGGAGCCGACGCCGTGACCCGCAGAGACAACACGGCGCAGCGATGCCCTCGCTGCCTGATGCTGGGAGGGTTGTGCGTTTGTGACCTCGTTCCCCGGCCGCGCCTGGAGACCCGCACCCGCCTCGTGCTCATGATTCACCGTTACGAAGATCGCAAGCCGACCAACACCGGGCGCCTCGCCGCCGCGTGCCTGGCGAACAGCGAAGTCATCGTGCGCGGCCACGAGTGGCAGCCGACGCCGCCGTTCGCTTGCGAACCGGACACGCAGCCGCTCCTTCTCTTTCCGCACGACGACGCGATCCCGCTCACCACGTTCACCACGACACCCCGCCCCGTCACGCTCGTCGTACCCGACGGCAACTGGCGACAGGCCTCCAAGGTGCGGCAGCGCGTACCCGGCTTGCGCGAGGTGCCGTGCGTCTCTCTGCCCGTCGGTGCGCCCTCCAACTACCGGCTGCGTACCGAGGCGCACGAGGGAGGCCTCGCCACGATCGAGGCGATTGCACGAGCCCTTGGCTTGCTCGAAGGCGACCAGGGACCGCGCGTGCGGGCCGCGCTCGAGTTCATCTTCGGGGCCATGGTCGACCGGACGCTGTGGTCGCGCGGCATGGTGCGCACGGCCAACGTCACCGGGGGGATTCCCCCCGGCGTCGTGCGGCGCTGACCGCGGCGCCACGTCAGAGGATGACGGCGACGGTCACCGCGACGGTCCAGAGCACGCGCCCAAACCGGGCGCCGTCGGATTTCGCGGGCGCCAGAACCCAGGGCACGAACATGAACGCGTGCCACGCCTGAAGCTGGCGGATGGAAACGATCACGAGTGTGAGCCACGCCAGCATCACCAGATCGAGCGGCGACCTCGCGCGCCAGAAGAGGGCCGCCGCCGCGCAGGTCGAGGCCACGAACACCGCGAGCGGGAGCGGGTGAAGCCCGCCCGGGTGCGTCGGGTTCGCGAGCGGCACCTGGCCAAGGACGGGCGAGACCAGAACGAAGGTGTACACCGAGGCCGCGGTCAGAAGCGCGCCGATCGCGGCCGCGGTCCATTGCCCTGGGGTCCACGAGGACCAGGCGCGCTCGCCGGCGAGCCGCCAGACGGCATAGACGCCCCACGGCAGATAAAAGACGACGCGGTAGTGGATGAAGAGCCCGACGGCCAGGGCCACGCACACCGTCAGCCAGCGCCGCCGTTCAAGGGCCGACGCGGCGAGGAGCACGGGGATGAGGGCCGCCGCGTCGTAGAAGCCACGCAGCGTCCAGAACGTCACGTAGAGGTAGGCCACCAGCCAAGCCGCGGCGTAGAGGCTGCGGCGCTCGCCCGGCATCTGGCGAATCGCGATGGTGAAAGCCACCTGCGATCCGGCGAGATAAAGCAGGACAAGGACGTGGCTGGCCGCCGCGAACGACAGACCCGTGAAGTGGTAGACGAGGGCGATCGGCGCGACGAGGAGCATCGCGCCCGGCGGATAGGGACGCGCGATGCTCGTCCAGCTCCCCACGAAGGCCTTGCTCGCGGGCCAGCCGGGGACGTCGCGCACGCCGCCGACGGATCGGACGTCGGGCGGCACCGCCGCCAGGCGAGCCTCGTCCATCGGCGCGAAAAGAAGGTCGATCGGCGTCGTCCAGAGCTTCAGGCCGACGCGCGGGAACACCCGGGCGGCGTTCATGTGCGCGTAGTGATCGCCGAAGCCGAAGGACGGCCCGTACGCCGGCCGAACCAGGCTCACGATGCAACCGACGACGAAGACCGCCAGGAGACCCGCGGTCGAGAGAAGTCGCCCGCGGGTCATCCGGGGGTCACTAACGGCGAGCGTTGTGAAATTCGAGATCCTCGAACGAGCTCTCTGTTGGAAACGTCATACCCATGTACGCGACAAACTCTTCCGCGAGAGCCTCGTCGCGGGTGCTGTCGTAGCCGGCGTCCCATACGCCAAGACGAGCGCTCAGCACGTGCGATAGCTCATGAGTCATCGTGCGCACGAATTTTGGATTGGGCTCGAGCGCACCGCTCCGGTCCTTGAGGAGGGGGTCGTTGCGAAGAAATAGGTGGCGGAGCGAATCCACGTAGAGGCCCCAGTAGCAGCACCCCGGCGCGACGGCCCCGAACCGGGAGGGCAGGTCGTTGAGAGCGCGGCTCGTCTTCCCATCGAGAAATGTGTTGCCCGGCAGCAGCGAAATCGCCGGCAGCGCATCCGGCTGTTGACGCAGATACGGCATCTTCTCGGCGTGCAGAAAGTCGGCGTAGCGGCTGAACGCGGCGCGGCACGTCTGGTCGATGAGTGCGAGAGCGGGACCGGACGGGCTCGTCTCGGCATGGAGCTCGGGCGTCGCGCGCCATTCGATGATCCACATTCCGCATTGAGGCAGCCAGATCGGCTGGGCGAGCCGCTCCCCGCTCCGCGGCAGCGCGTCGAAACGGGAGACCGGCGGCCCGCCCACGGACGGCGTTGCGGCGGACAGCACGATTGCCACTGCCGCCACCGCGAGCGATCCTCGGAAGGATGACACCGCTAGGACGATAGCGTGCTCTACGGGTAGGGTCGACTCCTGCCGAGCTCTCGGCGGCGCCCTGCTGGCCAGCGATGGGCGGCGTCAGCTCGACCGCAGAATCACGGCGCCGCCGTCACGGCGCCGTCGTCACGTCGACCCGTCGGTCGTGGGCCCACCCCGTCTCGTCGTGCCCGGTCGCATCCAGAGCACCGCGAGTCGCGGTCGGGGTATTGGGCAGTTCGCTCGTCGCCGGCTGCATGTTGGCTCGACCGGCCGGCTCGACGGGCGGAGGCGGCGGCGCCGCGGCGGGGACTTGCTGTTCGCCGCCGCAAGCGCAGGCGAGCAGCGCGATGGCTCCCGCAACGAACGTAGCGGGAGTGGAATGAAATGGAGCTCTCGACATGATGAAACCTCCAACGGCTGGATCAACGGCTCGCAGGCTGCTGAAAGGAGAGATTGATCGCCAAGACGCCAGGACGCCAAAGGGATTGCTTCAATGTCTCCGTCAAAGTCACCTGGCGTCTTGGCGCCTTGGCGATCAAATCCCTCCGGCTTCGCCTTCTTCAGCACCCTGTTTAGATGGAAACCGCGCGTGGACCGTGGTTACGCCCGTCACGGCCCGGCGGAACGCTCGGGCCCACCCTTCTCGCCTGTTTCAGCGTTCCCATGTTGAATACGTCGTGAAAGCCGATTCCGCGCAGCGTCTGCGCGGCCACGGCGCTCCGCAAGTGCGTTCGCGAGTAGAGGACGATGGGTCGTGCGTGCTCGCCGAGCTCGTTCTGTCGCCGCGCGACCTCGTCGGATGGGATGCTCACGGCGCCCTCGACGTGCTCGGCGGCGAACTCCTCGGTCGAGCCGACATCCACGAGCAACGCCCCGCGCGTGAGCATGCTTCTGGCGTGATTTGGCTTCCAGCCGGCAAACCACGCGGCAAGCGCGGGCAATGCGGCAAGCACGGCCACGGCAACGACGGCGGTAACGAACGGGCTCATTGGGCTTCTCCTGGGTGCGTCCCCGATCACAGAACGCATGGAGCGTGCCCGCGTCCTGCCGAGCACGTGAGAAGCCGCGGGGCCCGCCCTGTAGCACCCTCGCGTCTTCTATAGTAGACAGGCCCCCATGCCGCGTTTGGATGGGGCCGAAACCTCTGCAGACTCGCGCGCGTTCACGGACTGGGCGGCGGTCGTGGTCGCGCTCGTGCTGGTCGCCCTGGTCCGCTCTGGACTGCTCGGGGCCGTGCCATGGTGAGCCGCCACGAGGGCGCCCTCGAGGCGCTGCCGGGGGCACCCGCGTCGCTCCCAATACGAGCGGCGCGCTTGCTCCCGGGACTCGCGCTGCTGCTGGCCATCGGCTACCCCGCCAAGCTGATCGAGGCCTCGCTGAAGGCCTATGGGCAGGCGCACCACGTTGCCCTGCCCAACATCGAATACGTGCTCTGGGCCATCGCGCTCGGCCTGGTGGTCGGCAACGCGCTGGGGGCCGCCGGCGCGCTTCGGATCTTCGCTCCGGGAGTCGACACGTACGAGTTTTTCCTGAAGGTCGGCATCGTGCTGCTCGGGTCGCGCTTCTTGCTGGCCGACATCGCCAAGATGGGCGGACTCGCACTGGCCTTGGTGCTCGTGGAGTTCGTGATCGCCGGGGGGCTGATGGTCGCGCTCGGGCGCGCCTTCGGGCTCGGCCCCAAGCTGACGGCGCTGCTCGCCGTCGGCTCCTCGGTCTGCGGCGTCTCGGCCATCATCGCGACCCAGGGGGCCATCGACGCCGACGACGAAGACACGTCGTACGCGATCGGGGCCATCCTGGCGCTGGGTGCCGTCGGCCTCTTTGCGTTTCCGGCGATCGGACACGCCATGCACATGAGCGACCACTCCTTCGGGCTCTGGGTGGGCCTCGCCGTCGACAACACCGCCGAGGTGACCGCCGCCGGCGCGATGTACTCCGACGAAGCGGCCAAGTGGGCCGTCCTCGCGAAGACGGCGCGCAACGCCACGATCGGGTTCGTCGTGCTGGGCGTCGCCACGTACTTCGCGTCCCGAGCCGGCAAGACGCTCCGGGGATCGCGCGCCTCTCTCGTGTGGTCCCGGTTCCCCAAGTTCGTGCTCGGGTTCCTGGCCGTCTCGGCGCTAGCGAGCGCCCACGCCTTCGACAAGCCCCAGCTGACGGCGCTCGCCAACCTGAGCCGATGGGCCTTCCTGCTCACGTTCGCGGGTGTCGGCCTCAAGACCAACTTCGTCGAGCTGAAGAAGCAGGGCCTGCGGCCGCTGCTGGTCGGCGCGATTGGCGAGGTCATCATCGCCGCCGTCACGCTGGGCGCGGTGCTGGTCGCCGACGCGGTCGCAGGGCCGCTATAAGCTCGCCGATCACGCCCGCAAGCCGTCGCAAACGATCGCCAGAAGGCGCTTACGCGCCTGCGCCGCATCCTTGCCGAGCCGATCGAGCGAGCCGAACGTCCCGGTCACCAGGGCGTGGACCTCGAGCACGCTCACGTCGCGGCGGACCACGCCGGCGTCCTGGGCGCGCTTGAGAAGGACCGCGAGCGCGGCGCGGTAGCTCGCCTTGATGGTCGCGAGCGTACGGCCAAGATCGGCCCCGCTGCTCGAGAGCGCGTCCATGAAGTCCCTCTTCACCGAGCCCTCGTGGACCATCCGCGACAGGAACCCGAAGAAGGCCTCGCCAGGGTCGGCCGCGGTGGCCAGAGCCCGCGCTTCGGCGGCGAGATGCTCCAGGCGGTCGATCACGATGGCCAGAAACAGCGCTTCTTTCGTGGGAAAGTGACGGTAGAGCGTCCCGACCCCGAGCCCCGCACGCCTCGCGATCTCGTCGATGGGCACCGCGAGCCCCTCGGTCGCGAAGACGTCCTGCGCCACCTTGAGCACGTGCTCCCGGTTGCGCTCGGCGTCGGCGCGCAAGGCCCTCTTCTTAGCCACGAGCGCGCTCGTGGAGGCCGGGGTTGACAACCGGAGCGGTCGTTCCGTATATATTGTGAAGCGGAGGCACCGTTCCGATTGTAACCCAGGAACGTGCCGGAGAGGAGCCCCTCATGTCCGAGGTCGCGACTGCACAGCATCTTTTCGAGCGCCTGAGGGATTGCGCCGAGCGCGAGGACTTTGCGAGCCTCGTCGGCGAGCTCGGCGCCGGAGCCAACGGGGACGCGGTGGCCCCCGCGGCCGACGCCGAGGCGAGCCGGGGGATGGTCCGGCGTTACTTCGAGATGTGGAACACCGGGGACCGCACCGAGGCCGACGCGGTGCTCGGTCCCACGTATCTTGATCATGCGCACCCGAGCGTCGTGGGGCCGGCGGCCGTACGTTCGCTCGTCGGTCGTTTCCGGGCCGAGAACCCCGAGGCGCGCATGGTGGTGGAGATCGTGGCACGCGATTCGGAGTACGTGATCGCGCGGCGGGCGATCCGGTGGAGCGCGCAGGGCGCGATAGAGCCTTGTGGCGTCGCGCTGTTTCGCATCGCCGACGGGCAGCTGGCCGAGCAGTGGACTTGGCCGGCCACGGGCGAACGAGGCGCTGGCGACGGGCGCGTCGCGCTCGGCAACTACTTTTAGTCCCCTGAGTCTGTGAAGACTCGGAGAATTTGAACAAAAAGCATACCTGACCCCGCTCGCCGAGACCTGCTTGCGACGCCGGAAGAAGGCCTGCACGAACCATATTGAGATTCGACGATGCAACGCAGGGGGCAGCTGACGGCTGGCGCGCACCTTCTTGCCTCGACGCTCGTAGCGTGCGGAGGGCTGGCCATCCCGATGTCGACCGACGACGCAGGCCTCGATGGGTCGAGCGACGTATCCGTATCGGGCAGTGACAGCGGCGCGGCAGATTCCGGGAGCAGCAGCGACGCGGCGGATTCCGGGAGCAGCACCGACGCAGCGGCCTCGGGAAGCAGCGGCGGCACATCGAGCTCGGGGGGCGACGGCGGAGTCTTGCCCCCGTGCGGTCTTGCGGGAGAATCCTGTTGCGGCACGTCGTGCAATGCTGGGGACGTCTGCGTCGTGATTGGCGGTGCTTCGCAGTGCGAGGCCTGCGGGCAACCCGGCCAACTTTGCTGCACGACGATGCCCGCGTGTGCCGACCCGGCCGACGGCTGTCGCTTCAGCGGCTCGCTCGAATACTGCATGAACGACAGCACAGGCACGCTGGGCCAACCCGGCGACACGTGCACGACGACGTGCGTCGACCCCGCGGATACGTGCGTGAGCAACGGAATGTCCGCGTACTGCGTCGCTTGCGGTCTCGGCAACCCGTGCTCGGGCCCTTGAAGGATCGGCTACGGCCGGGCCTCTTCGATCTGCATCTCGCCGGCCTGGAGCGCCTTGACGACGTTGACGGCTGCCTCGCGCGATTCGTACAGCCGAGAGGGCGCGTGCAGCTTCATGTTGTAGAGCCGCGCCGCCGTTCGCTGCAGCGCGTCGCCCCCGTAGCGCACGATCGTCACCGCGCACTCCATCACGCGGCGCATCTGCTGGCCGTAGTACTCGTTCTCGCGCAGGTTCACCGAGAACCCGTCGTAGCCCACCACGTAGTACACCTTCTTGCCGCGGCAGTTGGCCCGCCAGTAGGCGACGACCCGGTCGAAGTGCTCGCGGATCTCCGCCTGCGTCTCGAGATGCACCACCGGGAACGTGACGTAGATGATGTTCGTCGCGGCATCGTACTTTTGGAACGACGTCTCCACCGGTGCCATCGCTAGTCCCGTCCTTTCGACACGTTGAGCGCGAGGTGCCGCTCGACGGGGCTGATCCCGTCGTCCCACACCTCGAGCTCCCAGCAGTTCGTGTCGGCGTCCTGCATGTAAAACGCATACGAACCGTGCTGGCGGGTGGCCGGGAGCACCTTGCGGATCTCGAACGCGCCGGAAGATTCGATGGCGGCGCGGCGCGCGTGGTCGATGACGCCTGCCGGGCCGTCGAACGTGAGGCCATGATGGTTGTTCACCTTCTGCGGGACGAGCGCATCGCCCACCTCGACGACGAGGGCCTTGACCCACCCCGAAGCGCTGGTGCAAAGCGCATAGTGAGGGGCCGGCTGCTCGACCGTCATGCCGAGAAAGTCGCGGTAGAATGGCACGCTCCGCGACAGCCGCACCGCCTCGAGCGCCACGTAGCTGATCGGCCCACGCGGAACGATCGAGCGCCGGCCGGTCTCCGTCGGCGCGTCCGTCGGCTCCTGCGGCGGCAGATCCTCGGCGCCGAAGGGGCCGCCGTTCTCTTCGACCCGCCACCAGTTGCCGTCCCGATCGTTCACGTAAAAGCCGTACGTGCCCACGCCGAACCGGCCCGCGTCTTCGCGGGCGGGCGCGGTGAGCTCGCGCACGCCGTAGCGCTCGCGCACGGCCGCGATCATGGCGTGGACCGCGTCGACGTCCCGCGCGTGCGGCACGGGACGCGCGTAAAAATTGAGGAGCGGCTGCTGCGTGGGCTCCGCGCACTGCAGCACGGCAAAGTAGTGCCGGTTGGTCCCCCACGCGTGCCCCACCAGCGCTCCCACCTGGTTGACGTCGAGCCCCATCACGTCGCGGTAAAACGCCAGGCTCGCCGTCACGTTGCGGCACTCCAGCGTCGTATGGCTCGTCCGCGCACCTTGAAGAACCGCCATTGCACCTCGTCCGGCGCTCCCGCGTCGTGGGTTGACCGGGGCGGCGTAGGCTCAGGCTACGAGGCCGGTCCGTCGCGCGTCAAACGCGGCCGTCGGGACCCACCTGCAAGCGCGTGATTTTGAGGAGCAGGTAGTTGCGTTCCTGGAGGCTCGCGGTCTTGTCGGCCGCCGCCTGGTAGTACGGCAGCGCCGCCGCGACCTGACCTGCGCGCTCGAGAAGGTGCGCGCGCACGGCGTCGAGGCGGTGGTGATCCTTGACGCGCGGATCGCGATCGAGCTTCTCGAGGAGCGCGAGCCCCCGGGCCGGCCCCTGCGTCATCGCGACGGCCACCGCGTGGTTCAACGCCACCATCGGGTTGTCGGAGATCCGCAGGAGCACGCTGTACAGCGCCTCGATCTGCGGCCAGTCCGTGTCCTCTGCGCGCGCCGCTTCGTCGTGCACCGCGGCGATGGCGGCCTGCAGGAGGTACGAGCCCACCGCGCCGCGCGCCATGGCTTCGGTCACCAGCCGCACGCCCTCGGCGATGGCCTCCTGATTCCAGAGCGATCGATCCTGCTCGTCGAGGGGAACGATCTCGCCGTTCGCCCCCGATCGCGCCGGGCGCCGCGCGTCCGTCAGCAGCATGAGCGCGAGCAAGCCGCTCGCCTCGCCGCTCTCTGGCAGCAGCGCGTGCACCGCGCGCGCGAGGCGGATCGCTTCGCTCGAGAGATCCACGCGCTGGTGCGCGGCGCCGGAGCTCGCCGCGTAGCCCTCGTTGAAGACGAGGTAGAGGACGCCGAGGACGGCGTCGAGGCTCGCCTGGCGCTCCTCGGGCCGCGGCATCGCGAAGCCCACGCCCGAGCGCTTGATGCTCTGCTTCGCGCGGCTGATTCGCTGCGCCATCGTCGCCTCGGGCACCAGAAAGGCGCTCGCGATCTCCGCCGTCGTGAGCCCCCCGACCGCGCGCAGCGTCAGCGCGATCGCGGACGGACGCGTGAGCGCGGGATGACAGCACATGAAGAGAAGAACGATCGCGTCGTCGTCGTCGACCTGGGCTTCGTCGGGCGGCGGGACCACGCTCTCTTCCGGCGGGGTCTCGAGGGCGATCTTCGCCTCGCGCCGGCGGCGCGCCGACTCGGTCCGGATCGCGTCGGTGAGCTTTCGCGCGGCGACCTGGATGAGCCACGCGCGAGGACGGTCGGGCACGCCCGTGCGGGGCCACTGGAAGGCCGCCGCCGTCAGCGCCTCTTGCACCGCGTCCTCCGCGGCCTCGAAGTCGCCGTAGCGACGCACGACGGCGCCGAGCACCTGCGGTGCAAGCGCGCGGAGCAGGTGCTCGCCGGTCGCCTTCATCGGGCCCTTGTCTTGCGGCGCTTCAGGGCAAGTCCGGCGGCCCGCTCATCACCTGGCGCACCTCGATCTTGATGCCGAGAGGCTTGCCCCCGGGACCCGGCGCCGCCGACGCCTTGCCGGCGATCGCGTATGCGCGCTCCGCGTTCTCGACGTCGACGATCCAGTAGCCCACGAGAAACTCCTTGAACTCGGCGAATGGACCGTCGGTCACCTCGGGAGCGCCTTCGCCCCGCGAGGCGACGATGCGGGCCTGCCCCGGAGGGGCGAGGCCCTCGGCCCCGACGAGCTCACCGGCTTCACGCAGCCCCTTGTTGAGGTCCCGCATGAACTGGATGTGAGCCCGGAACTCTTCGGGCTACCACCCGCTGATCTCGTACTCGCCGGTGCCGCGCGGCACGTGCATCATCAACATGAATTTCATCGTCTGCTCTCCTTGCCCCGATCGTCACACGCCATCGAAGGCGGCCTTCAGCTGGGCGAGATCGAGCTTGGTCATGCGCATCATCGCCT
>Ga0302325_10029311_pt1 | contig 11371 bp, 14 predicted proteins | sample Palsa_T0_2_FD_201948 | JGI IMG/M metagenome (GOLD analysis project Ga0302325, IMG submission 201948) | Peat permafrost microbial communities from Stordalen Mire near Abisko, Sweden - Palsa_T0_2 | ecosystem: Environmental > Terrestrial > Soil > Palsa > Peat permafrost | place: Sweden: Abisko... | reverse complement strand
TCCCAGAACTCCGGCGGGATTCCCACGTTATAATTTCAGAACTTCGACGGGAAATCTTTTTTTCATGGTTGAGACAGACCCACGTCCGCCACCTTATAACGCAGAACTCCCGCGGGAGTTCTGCTTGCAATACTGGATAGGAATCCAACGGGAAATCTCGTTTTCGTGGTTGAGACAAACCCACGTCCCACACCTTATAACTCAGGAATCCCGCGGGATTCCTGGCTGGAATACTGGTTAGGATAGGCAGTATCATGAAGTTTATCATCACTGCCACAGTTGTCGCCAAATACCCCATCCTGTATTTTGGTCCGGTGCCAACAGAGTATCGTTTGCCTCACCTTGGAAGAGTGCCCAAAGTTTGGTACCCCTTCACCAAAGATAACTCGATGGTCCGCGGTGCCCGACAGCTACCAATCAATCGCAAAAAGAACTTCCTCGATGTCGCTAATTGGCAACACTTTTGCCGTGATTAGTCATGTGGTTGTGCTGTTGCGCTTTTGCGCTTTAGGTTTGGAAGTGGAGTTTTGTGGGTGACCAGTGGTCTGTGGGACTTTAATTCCCGGTTGCTGTCCCAATTCTGTCATCCATGAGCACCGGTGCATAGTCATAATAAGATTATTTCTATTCTCCAAGAAAAAGTTTACAAACGATCGCGTGACTAGAGAATCCTCCCCTCTTGAGAATGGAAATATCAACACAGCAGAGTCAGTGTTGGTCTGGCGAAGCAGTCCAGAAGATCGTCGTCATCAACCTCAGTCTAAAGAAGGTCGCTGTCGATAAAGGATATCCCCAGTCGAAGTTCACGACGTCGTACAGTCTCCCGGTTGGATTCTCGGCTCATTTTGGAGCCCAGGTAGTAATTCCGGCCCGAATGAGTATTAATTTTCAGGAAAACTTGAACGGCGAGAGGTTCCTTCCAATGACGCTAGAATGGAACACGTATCACGCTCAAGACTCGAGCGCCGGGGATCCAAAAACATGGAAAATTTTTGCCTCCGTTGCTGCTTCAGGTGGTATAATCATTAGTCGATGGGAGTTCGGAAAGAGCACGGAATGGAGGTCATACACCATGACGCCCACAATAGCGCCCCCCAGGATGGCTCAGGATGAAGACTGGTACTTGGAAGCGCTTACACAATCTTACCCGCTAGGGAGGAAAGATGACCCTCGAGACGCCTTGCTAGCTTTGGCTGACGATCTCTTGTTACCGGATGATGGGAGTGTCGAATTTCGAGCCAAGACGAAAACTGGAGACTCAAAAAGTATATATGCTCATCGAAAAGTCTTGTCAGCTCGATGTGACTACTTCAAAACGAGTATCTTCCAAGAATCAACTCCAGTTAATATTAAATAGTTTTTGCATCTCGATTCTCTGAAGGGGATGCCGTCGCCGCACTTCGCCCAAACGCCCACAAGTGTTCAAGGAGAATAATTCAATCCGGAGAAGATTTTGAAATTCTTCACACTGTACTCTACTATCTCTATACCGAAAAAGTGTATTTACGGACGGATGACACTCTGGTCGGACCTTCGAATGTTCCGTCGTATTGTGATGCTGAAGAGATCTTTGCGATTGCGCATCGTTACCACATTGCGCAGTTGAAACAGAAAGCCCTCATTTTTTTAAGAGATACCTGTAATGCAGAGAATATTGTACAGCGTGTCTTTAGCGAATTTGCAATCTTGTATGACGAAGTGGGTGAAATCTACGGGACTTTTTTCCAGCGACATTGGAATGAGATTCGAGAAAGAAAGGAGCTGGACCGGTATTTTGAATTATTGGAGAAAAACAATAGTCCAAGGATTTGGGGAGTGTGCAAGCGACTTGGAAAGTTAGTGAAAGGTCTCAAAGTAGCTACATAAATAAGATCATGCCTACTATACCAAGTGGGAATGACGCGTCATTCCCGAGTGGAATTATGGCTAGGGAAATATGCTATAACCCCTTTGCATCTGAAGAATTTTATTTTCTGATGGCAAACAGAACCGAAAACCGCTGCTCCTGACAAGGTGCGCAACGTAATTATAGGCGACACGAGTGAGTTATAGAGTTTCCCCCCAAATGGAGTTAATGACGCCACGGAATGAGCTCTGAGATTAATATACTGAGATTTCCGAAATGAGTGTCACACTGTCAAGGGACGTGGGCTTGCAGTTTGGAGATGAGTGCACAGAAGCCGGTCCGAATTTATTCCGTTGTCGTACCAGTCGCGCGGTGTCCAAAATAGATTCGTGTGAACTTTCATTTGTAAAGATATAACCGTCTGGACACACTCTCATTTCCCCTAACCTAATGCCAAGCGGGTATTGGGTCCAAGTTCTGTCTTTTGAGCTGATGGACCGATCACTGTCCCTCACCACGACAATGATTTCAGATGACCTCCAAGTCTACGATTATATTCCACCCTTGGAGCACCTCCATTCATAGCCAATACTGGTGGAGCCAATTGGCTCTAAACTAGTCCATATACCTAAAGTTCCTCAAAAAGGATCCGTGTGTGGCACGGGACAAGAAACGGCAAATACGGTCAATACGGTATCCTTCTGATGATAACCTGTGGGGTCCAAACTTTAATTCCACAGCGTCGGAATTCGAATTTTTTCCCAATGGAATTGGGCCTGCACCGGCTCGGAACTACCATCCCAGAACTAAACTATATTCCTGTGCCGATGGACCCCACTCGAACCTCAAGCGCCAGAGCGCAAACAGCGCAGCACGCAGCGTAGCCAATTAACGATAGTTATGCAGGGAGCTAACCTTTTCTTGCATCTGTGTGGTTGCACAATGTGTTGATTGGTCACGGTGGGACACTTTGTGAACTGTCGTGTTTTCTTGTTGAATGAGGCACATTTCCGGTAATCAGACAGTCTACAGCGGCCGGACTGTCGAGTTGCGGGCGTTCAGGCCCAATTCGCTGTGGTATTGCAAGTTCGTATTGTAATTGAAATGGGAAAACAAAAAGGTTATTATGTGGTAACGGAGGCCCGTTCGTGTTCGGCGTATACACCAGGCTCCCACACAAATCTGCGCCCCAGCGCCCCCAAATTTGTGTGGTGGAGAGTGTCATTCAGGGGGCTGAATGACGGAAGATATGATAGGGTCCGATTATAGGAAGATATGATAGGTATCATATCTGAAAGGGATGTACAAACCGGTCTTATGACGAGACATCACGAAACTGACAAAGTCTAAAAAGGGAGATTTGGTGGCTCGTTAGGCGGGGGGGCTCGTTATGTACCCATTATACTTAGTCGACGTACTCAATAATAGCAAGTAAACTGATGGGTGTGTGTCCCCATTTGTCTACCACCTCAGCGTTGGCCCCAGCCTTCATCAAAAGCTCCACCACGTCAGCCTTCCCATGTGTTGCCGCCGACCAGATGGGTGTCTTTCCATCCTTATCTAGCACCTCAATGTTGGCCCCAGCCTTCATCAACAGCTCCACCACGTCAGCATGCCCATTCTTCGCAGCCCAACTGATGGGTGTCTGTTCATACTGTGTGTCTGTGACCTCGACTTTGGCCCCAGCCTTTATCAACAGCTTCACCACGTCAGCATGCCCATTCATCGCAGCCCAACTGATGGGTGTCTGTTCATACTGTGTGTCTGTGACCTCGACTTTGGCCCCAGCCTGCATCAACAGCTCCACCACATCAGCATGCCCATTCATCGCAGCCCAACTGATGGGTGTCCGTCCATACTTGGGTGATGCCTCAATGTTGGCCCCAGCCTGCATCAACAGCTCCACCACATCAGCATGCCCATTCATCGCAGCCCAACTGATGGGTGTCCGTCCATACTCAGTGTCTGGCACCTCGACATTTACTCCGGTCTTCTCCAACAGATCCACCACGTCAGCATGCTCATTCATCACAGCCCAACTGATGGGTGTTTCTTCATACTTGGTTGATGCCTCAATGTTGGCCCCAGCCTGCATCAACAGCTCCACCACATCAGCATGCCCATTCTCCGCAGCTAGAGATAACGCCGTCCTTCCCAGACAATCGTTCCAATCTAGCGAACCCCGCATATTTTCATGCTGTCTGTATGCATTAGCTTTGCCAATATCCTATGGAGGTACATATGATGGCCCCCAACTTTATCTAGTAGATTTCGACAAAGTATGCTCAAGCCATATGCCGCAAAGATGTGAAGAAGGGAACGATCTCCCCCAGGTCCCCAACCCATCCGAGTCCCCAAGCCCTCTTCAATTTGCCATACCGAGTAACGGAGCCCTCGCTCTTTAAATGTATAAAGAGCCACATCTTTAAGCTCCTCTTCTAGTTCCCCGCGAATATGGTCCGGCCAATACCGCACTGCATAGCCAACAAATGGATATTTCTTCAGACGACCTACCACTGGCAAAGGCTTGAGTCTGCCCCACTGCGGCCAGGAATCGCACGGTTCACGGAACGCGTCTAAACCGAGGTAAGTCAAACAGCCACGCACAACCTCGACCTTTTGCTCCTTCAAGTGTATTTCGAGGTATTCTTGAGTGGTATAATGAACCAGCCGCACAATTCCGCTCTCTCGATCAATTGTGACAATTCCAGCGCAAACTGAAATCAAGTCATCTTCGTCCGTCAGATCGCCATCCTCAAGAGTCATCATCCCGGGCTGTATCGCAACGGCATGTTGAAGTGCCTTCGCTTCTAACGGTACTTTTGCATATGTGATCCAACCCAGAACCTTCAGAGCAAGGTCAACGTCCGCTGTCCCCTGTTTGTAGATTCGTTCCATAACTTCTTTGTAAGTATTGTCTAAACCTGTGGGTAGGTTTGTCAATGCGACACGGACGGCGTTTTGAGTGCGTTGCTCCGAAAGCATCTCAAGATAAAGCCGAGCCAAGAGAAACCTGGCATCAGTTGAGAAATAGAAGGCCAAAAGTAGAGTACTCACATTCCATCTGATTTCCTAACGACTTCATGGATAAGGGGTTCTTTGAAGTCTTGGCGCACGTAACGTTTCAGATTCCGATTCTCCTGCAATCGATCACGAACGAACATTTCCATATCGTGGTCGTCTGCCCGGATATCAAGTTGAACTGCGTTGAAGTGGGTACTGATATTCGTGCTTGGTCGCGATGTAACAAGCAAATGCAGACTTGGCAATTTTTGTAATAGCGAGAGCACTTTGTCCTTGATATCCTGGTCGACGGGACATTCATCAAGCGCGTCGAGGACCACATACACTTTGGTAACCGCTCTGCTCTCTGATACAAGGTAATCTGATATCTCAGTTAAAGATGGTCGTGTATTCCGCTTGACATGTTTTGCATAGAGGTCGTGAAGAGCTGGAGAGAGTTCCGTCCCTTGTTGTAGAAGCTGCTTTAAAAGACTTCCGACAAGATCGACTGCACTGTGGTTTTCCTTGTGATTAAAATATATGAATGCAATTTGGACATCGTGGACTAAGAGAAACATTTGCTCTAAATAATCGATGACGATGGAGCTACATTAGCCGCTGCCTTATTAAGCTGATACGCAAGAGTTGATTTCCCAACACCGGCTGTGACAGATAAGCATTGTGCAATAAGGGTTGTACGATCACCAGGACACCATAAAACGTGAGCTTCTCCTCCGATCCATTTCTGAAAGTCTGGATGGTCGATCAACCATTTTCCGGTATCCTTGCATCTCCGTTCCAAGATGTCATTTTGTCGAAGCCAGAAATTCAAAGGAGACAGCCAATCGATGATATCCTGACTCCTTTGATCTTTGATGTGATCCATCTGGTCTTATATTAATTGCAACAACTTGAGGGAGTTTACATTGTTCCGCAACATTTAGGTCAGAAAGCTGCGTTCCAAGGCTCTTCATATCCTCCACTATACCCCGGGTGAGTGCACTAAAATCAACGAAACAATGGATGGACTCTTACATCAAATCTCTCTGGAGAGCAAGAGTCAAAAGTGACTTGGACCTTTCCAGGGAAGAGACTAGGCTTTCCGTGTCTTTTTTGTGGAGGGGCCACTTGAGTGTCTTGGCCATTGTCTTGAGGCGAGAGTCGGAAGGTCGTAAATCCTTTTCGAGACGCTTTAACGTGGTTTCCAGCTGTTGTAGAGGACCGTGAGGTGTTGCTAAAACCGTCAAAGTATCTCCCCATTTTGCTTGTTCCGACTTCTCGTTCAGTTGCTCAAGAAGGTCCTGCGTACTTGTGATTTCGTCATGGAGCTGCTTTCTTTCATCGTCGGCGTTATACGCTTCCTTGATGTAGCTGTGCACTTGTTGCACTAGGGTCAGAATAGCCGTTATTCCAGCAGGCTCCATCAAGATGATCGTGTGACAAGATAGGCTAATAAAAGGTTCCAACAATGCGACTGAGGTAAGCGTGGCGTGGGTGAGTTGGAGGCGGTGAGCATGCACAGCCTTAACCTTATCCAGTTTCGGTGGCTGTGGTCTCCTAACCATGATGCCAATACCGAATTGACGTCCATTCTCACACGAGTAAATTGCGCACACTCCTATATGAATGCTACCTTGGAATGGACGTCCATTCTGACTTGGCATAGGGATCTGGAATCTTGTGCTGAGGGACAGCCACTGACCCACCACCTTAAAGGGCGTAAGTCCGTAGGGAATCACGGTTGGCATACCGGGTAGGTCGATCGTCGCGTCGAGGGGCGGTGTGTGCGGAATTTAAACTTTTTCACCTGTGTGGTTGCACAACCTGTTGATTGGATGCTGCCAGCCGCCCAGCCGCCCTGCGGACTGTCAGATTGTCTTGGGTCAGGCCCAATTCATTTGCGGTGATCGGCACTGATACTCGACGGCGTATGATCAATCAGCTACGATCGCAATTCACTGAGATCTCTACGAGTGTCAACGCTATTGAAACAAAAAGTAGTTCACTGAAATCAGCGTAAAAAGATGTTTCAGGAGGGGTTAGAATTGCGCCCCGAAGAATTAAACTTTTCTCACCGCCTCCTCCCGCGGATCTGGGCGTGTTCGGGTGGAACCCACCCCCCACTTGGTCTTGTGTAATCGTCACTATGAGTCGGCAGTGAGGTATATAATTGTATCGATTTTTCATGCGAAAGGAACAGAACGATGCATCTCCTTCGACCCCGAACATGGCGCTACTATATGGGTTACACGTTAGAAAGGTCCATCGACTCCTGCACGTTCACCTTGATAATCTTCTCGGCGGGTCTGATTATCGCCACGATCGTGACATTATTCGCCGCAATTTCCGTTGGTTATGAACCAGTCAATGTTCTCTACACCTCATACAATGCTACAGCGCCTCGGTGGTATGATCGTTTCCAATCCAGTCTGCTACCAAAAACGATAGAGTGTCAAGGATCAGCTATAAAAGTTAACGAAGGTTCGACGACCATACTACCTTATTGAACATAGCTTTGGCCACGCATGGTGGCCCGGGATTCTTCTTCTACACTCTACAGAGTTTTGTCGACCCCGTAAGAGAGCGACTGGACTGGATGATTTACAAGAATAATCCGCTTCAAGCTTGTTCCGTATTATCTTCGACGCTTACCCAACGAGCCTCATCGATTGTGGAGGATGAGGTACCGATATTTGCTTCACGAATTGACTGCTCAGATTTTGGTCGGATGCAATACATCTGCAAATCAGTACATGGTTTTGAAGGTCTCCCGCGATTCATCAATCCCTATAAACAGCAAATACCTCAGCGCTGACACTGGCCTACCAGATACCAGGGGCCTTTCGGCTCCCCTAAATATCACCACTGTTCTCGCTCTCTGGAACGCCGCAGCAGCACAAATTTTGGAGCTGGTTGCCCCCTTTCGAGATAGATCTATTTTTGAAGCGAGCTGTCAGCTCAAGAACCTGTCTTCCCTTCAGTTGTCGTATCTCTCCTATGATAGCGATGGAGACTACAGTACTAGCCACAGTTTTTTGTGCGCACTTACGAATAGATTTTCCAGTAGACGCAAATACCCCGGCCGACGGATCATTCACCCTTCTGATTATTTACACTCCGAGGGACAAGATTAACGAAGAGTATCTGAAGATCACCTTCTTACCGGACATGCAAATCGATTACGCGCGGACATCCCAAGCCAATCTTTCCGCCGCGAATGATTTACTTGGACCAAGTATTGCAGCCCTCCAGGCTGCTACCCAAGATCCGAAGGTGAATTTCTGGAGTCTGACGAACTGGATATTCATTACTTACTACTGGAGCACCCTGAATGACCTTGGGCAAATTTCACCAATAACATATCCTCCACTCCGCGAAGCAGCCACCGCAAATTTCTCCCTTGCGACGTTCTATCCGTCCACACACAATATATTCACGAATGATACGCTGTATGAGATTTATTGCAACTATCTTTTTCATACAGCCCTGCCTTACCTTAATTATACTGGGCCTACCCAGTTCGAGCCTCTTAGTACTAATAATTCTGTGGTCATTCTCCCAACGACCTTTATTCGAGCATACAATTGCGCAGAGCGACAACTGAAGGCGCCACTTAATTTCGTTTTCTCGGTGTTTGCGGTAGATTTCGCTGTTCTGAGTGGACTATACTCTTTTGTCATGTGTATTGTTGGAGTCGAATTGCGGCGTCGAGAACGAGGCGGTCGTAGTTGGCACGAACGTATTCAACGGGTCGGCATTTGTTTCTGCAGAATGTGGAAGTGTGCTCAATCCACCATTGTAAGTATCTTCTCATTCATAGCTACAGTATGCGGCGCGTTGCGAGGACGTGACACTGCGCCAAGCGTGGCTCAGGTGCCAAGTGTGACTCGGACGCCAAGTATGACTCACGAAGTTGGTAACTGTCAATAAAAGACCTAGATAGTTCACTCCTCCTAACCACTATGCTAAGAGAGAATGCTGCGGGAAACCTGCCCTTCAAGCTGCGGATCGACGTCCGTCCTGGTGGTTAGGTCCGAGGCGAATCCGTAATTTGGGCCTGCACCCCGGAAAACAACAGTCTAGTTGCTGCGGACTGTGCCGTCATCTCATGTGGTGCGCTCTTTGGGCTTTGGGCTTTGGGCTTTAGGTTCGAAGCAGCACACGATACACAGTTTTAGTCATGGGACCGTGGGGGCGGCAAACCTTACGCTGAATCTTCGGGCTTGCCGTGGGGGTGGGTCATGTGGTGCTGCTGCTGTTGCGCTGTTGCGCTTTTGGAATTAGAGTTTTGTGGGGGGCCCGTGGTTCCGCACGGGGGTAGGCCCAATTCTACCGCGGGAAAATCAGTTTTGAATTTTCGTGGGGATAGAATTACAAGTTGCACCCAATGGGATCAAAGATCGGCACGATTCCGCGTCGACTGCATTTGCCGCTTCTCTCCCGTGCCACACACGGATCCTTAATTTCTTTTTCGAAAGAAAGAATAAAAAAAATTGTACGGGCTAGTTGAGGAACGATCGGCGCGACCATTCTTGACTGCGAATGAACGTGCATTCTGTCTTGGCATAGTGGTCAGGCCCTGGTCGGTTCCCACCTTAAAAGTCAGAACTCCCCCAGGAGACTCATTTTGGCACAGTGGACAGGCCACGCACCCGCGCCTCCTTGGGGATGGCCTTCGCAGAGATCTGAATATTAGATTTAGGTTTGAAGAAAAGCGGTGTGTGGGTGCACAACAGCGGATACTTAGGTATTGGTAAATAATCCCTTGTCACTATTCCGCGCTTAATTGAGTTTGCACTGCAATCAACGTCAGGTTTTTTTCTCGTGGTTGCACAATCTGTTGATGCTTGCTTTGGATTGTTGGGTTGTCTGAGTGAAGGGGTCATATTATCGGGAGCCGGACAGTCCCTGGTCGTTGGACTGTCGGGTTTCCTTGTTGTAGGTCCAAGTCCTGATCAGCCGGAAAATTATAAGCTGCGAATGACGCATTCATTCTGGGTTGGCATATGGGAGGGAATAGAAGCCAATTCCAGTAGCTCGGGTCACTGTGGCATATGGTATACGTGTCCCGGCTGTAACTAAGACAGGGCACATCTCGCACATGGGTACATCTCACCCATGAAATTAAATCGGACGACAAAATTTTCCATTTTTCACCACCAATAACACGACGCAAGAACCCCCAACGAGCTGCGACTGAAGCACAAATATAAGAAGCGGTAGCAGCAGTTCGTTCCGGCCAGTACCATGTTCCGACCGCATCCACTGTCTTCAATATTCCCTCGCGCACTTTGTACGATCGCCTCAATGGGAAGCCGCCACACCACTTAGCACAAGAAGAACGGCAGATACTGACTCATGCGGAAGAGAAAGAGTTGGTAGGGTGGATTACAATGCTCACTATTACCGGTTATCCTCCTCGTCATTCAACATTGCGTGAAACAGCTGAAGAAATCAGGAAGCGACGCGTTCGACATGTCAATGATGAAACAAGCAACCTCGTTGAATACACACGAATCGGCACAGACTGGGTTAGTGGAGCGATGCAAGGCGTGGAACTTTTAAACGTGGGACGTGAGTCAACAGGACTGAAGAATCTATTTCTATGGGACTGCTATCTATACTAATTGCTAGGCCCTGACCTAACTTGTGCCAGAGCGGAGATGCGTGGTGATCTCCGCGTTGTAGTTGTCATGGTTGCGCGAGGCGCACGGGATGCGTGGCCTTGCACTTATAACACGACAATCCCGGGGGATTGTCGCTTGGCATACTGGTTAGGCAGACCTACTCGTTCCCTTTTACAATAAGTACGCCCGGGACGATCTCGTCCACCTGCAGATCTCGTCCACCAGAGTCCCAATATCAATGCACAGCACCTGCAATTGTAAACTAATAAGCCTACCCTTCGGACATCATACTGATATCATCTCTCTTATACTATATCCAAAAGCTTGAGCATATATAATGATTCTGCATCTCTGCAGATGAATAGTAAGTGTTATCTCAAAATCTTGACTGAAATTATCTTTTCCAGACTCATGGATAACTACTGTGATTCAAGAGCTTATATGTTAGTTGTTTATACAATAAGCTATGCTCTATCACTAGAGCCAATAAGAATTATACTTTAATCTATACTGGGAAAATAAGACATGAAAGAAAGCTGAAAATTTGATGATTTCCAAGCAGAATTTCAACTTTGACCGCCCAAAAATGGCCCAAAAAGGTATAAATATGTTAATAACTTCATGACAGTTCATTGCATCACTTGATGCTCCTAAATATAGAATATGGATACCTATATTTATACAATACCTTATAGGTAGAATTTTCCAACAAGATTTATACGAGCTGTGGCCAAAATGAGCCTCACTTTTTTGGCTCTGATTGTGCTTAACTATGGCGATCACTGCAATTGGCGGTCTGAGTGGACGAGATCCCCAGGTGGACGAGATCGCCCCGGGCTTACTTATAACTCTTTTTCGATTTTCCCAATTTTCAACCTTGTTCCTTCTGTCTCAC
>Ga0302325_10029310_pt1 | contig 11371 bp, 11 predicted proteins | sample Palsa_T0_2_FD_201948 | JGI IMG/M metagenome (GOLD analysis project Ga0302325, IMG submission 201948) | Peat permafrost microbial communities from Stordalen Mire near Abisko, Sweden - Palsa_T0_2 | ecosystem: Environmental > Terrestrial > Soil > Palsa > Peat permafrost | place: Sweden: Abisko... | reverse complement strand
CACAGCCCCCAGCAATGGGAGCAGTGGCTGCTGGACAGCCGCGAGACGATCACGATCGTGTCGCAGCCCCTCGGCACCCCGGGCGAGGCTGAACCCCGTCTGATCCACACCCGCTGCCGCCAACGGAATAACGCCCAACGCGCCAGCGGCCGACTGCTACCACCCGCCCGACAGCCACCAGGGCTTGCTCGAGCCGGATGCCGGGAAACTGGCACGTCCGGTTCCTAGGGGGGCCAGGCCCAGCAATGGGCCTGGCCTACCCGCCGCAACCAGCCGGGGCGATCGGGCTAGCGGCGCCGGGCACCGGAAACACGGTCGGCGCCGCCCGTCCCACGCGTGACACAAAGCGAGCTGACCGCTGGGCACGCGCACTGAGACGAGACCTGCCGGCGCCGACCGGCGCGCTCGCAGCTTGGGTGCCGCGAGCGATGTGGGGCCAGCGCCGCGCTGGGCATCATTGGGGCTTCCATCCGCGTCGGCGAGCCGGTCGTGAGCGGGCGTGAGGGCGATGGTATGCTCGCATCGCCCATGGACGGGATTTCGGTGCGGGTACTGCTTGAGGTTGTCGCCGACTTTGACGACTTGGGCGGCGCGCGCCTGAGCCTCGTGGCATGGGAACTGTTCGTCGAGGAGGAACGCGTGGCTGCCGCTTGGGAACAGATGCTGACGGACGGACTGCTAAAGCCCGCTGGCCGCGACCCCGCCGACGATGAGCAACTGTGGCGGCTGACCGCTGGTGGCTGGGCCGCCCGCTGGGAAGACAATGGGCGACCGTGAGAGACGCGACCGGCTGACGGCATCTCGCTCACGCATCGGCGGCCGGTCGGGTCCGGGGATGAGCAGCAACATGGGTTCGGGTTCGGTCGGCGTTAGAGTCAGGTGCGGACCTCTGCTCTGCGCCGAAACGGCCGTCAAGCACGCCCGTCGCGAGCGCCAAGGCGTGCCATCGCGAGTCGTCCACTGGGGAGCCAACTCGAGCTCGCGGTCGGGCTACCCAGCTTCGACTCGACGCTTAGCAGGGAGTCTGCAAGCACCCGAATGCGCGGGTTTGGCGCGCGAGGCCGCCTGCCCGGTGATCGTTCTGCTGGACTCGCGGGATCGCGTGTTCGTCAAGGGAGCGTCCAAACGACGCGTGTTCGCGCACATCAGTGACTCTGACGTCGAGGACCGTCACCGGCGTGACGCCCCGCACGCTCGCAACAGCGAACGTCGCCAGCCGCCTTCCAGCTCGGGCTTTCGGCGTCTGGTGCGTTAGCGTGAGCGCCGGCTGCTGGGGGCAGGTCGGCGTCGGCGCTTCTGATCAGTTCGGCGGCGCTGTCCTCGGCCGCGAGCGCCGCGAATCCGACCTTGATCTCGCGCGCATCGGAGTCGGCGGCGAGCGCGGTTTGGATGACGTTGCAGCGCTGATGGGCATCATCGACGCTCGCGCCGGACATCACGCGCAGAACTCGTCGCCGCCGATCCGAACGATCAGGTCATAGGAGCGCAGGTGAGGCCCGGCTGGCACGACGCGGGGTTGGTTGGAGTTGGCGGCTGTGAGTCTGGCGAATGGACCCACCAAGGCCGCAAGCAACCGCATGGCGCTCGGAAACCGAGATCTCCGGAATGTTCAGGCTTGGGTTGGTGCCACAGCGACGGGTGGGACACCAACGTCTGGAGTCACGTTAAGCCGGCCTCCGACGATTCGGTCGGTGAGCGCCCAGGCGGCGTAGCAGAGGGAGCCAACGATGCCGGTGACCGTCAGTAGCACGCCGGCGGCAGCGGTCGCGGCGACGCCGTGGGCGCCAAGGATGAGGACAGCTGCAGCAGGCCCGGTACTCGGTCCAATCGGAAGCTGGCCCACCGTGAACATCACGATCAGGAGGGCCATGGCGTCAAAGATGGAGACGTGCACGCCGATCGCGTGCAGCATCAGCCAGTTGCGCGCCACCTGCGCGCAGACCGCCAACACCGCGAACGTGATCAGGCGACCCCGACTCTGGATGCGCAAGATTGCCAGCCCAGCCCAAAGTCCCGTTCGATGGCGTTCCGAGACCCGAACCAGAGCCGCGACGACACCGGCCGTGGCCCCGACAACGAGCACCGGAACCCACCAAGGGACGCCGAGCGGTGCGATCAGCGTGAAGGAGAAGATCGCCACGAGCGCGAGTTCGACGGTGATGATCGGCACCTCAGCAGCCATCAGCGCCGGCACACGAGGAGAGGTCTGCGGGGCGGCACGGCGCAATGAAGCGATCCGCGCGGCCATCCCGAACGATCCATTGAGCACGCTCGCAACGGAGCCGACGGCGGCAGCGCGGAACAGCACCCGGCGGCTCACCGTCCCGCCAGCGGCGCGGACGCAGACGTTCCACGCCTCGCTGCGAGCAAGCAGCGCGACGATCTGCAGCAACACCGCGAGCGCCAGAACGGAAATCGGAGCAGTCCGAAGCGCGGCGCTGAACTGCCCACCCCGTCCGGCTAGCACGAACGCCAGCACCCCGGTGACTACGAGAGCACCGATAACGCTCAGCGCGACCCGTCGGCGAAAGGACGAGAAGCGAAGATCAGGTTCGTCAGCCTCGATGCAGCCAACGGTCAACGGGTGAAGCTCGAGCGACAAGACGGGCTCCGCGTTAGCGGTTCCAGAGAATCAGAGTGGCGCTGTCACTCGCAGGCGCCCGCGTCAGGCCGGTACTCCCCTACCTTTCACCCTAGCAGCGGCTCCTAATTCTGCCCGCACCCCGCCGCGCTCAGCGCGCCGCAAGAGACAAGCAACCACGGAGTGAGAACCCGCGACAGGGCAAGACAATCCGACCGCCGCGCCGCAATTGCCCGCTCACGCGCCGCACGGATCCACCGCACGAGGTCTGAGTTCGCGCACGGGATCTATCAAACTGCCCCGCGCATGAGAAACCTGAGCGCACGGCGTCAGCGCCCCAGGTTCAGCGGCTGCCCGCTCCACTTCCGCCGCAAGCAGCAGGCTGCTCCCGCGATAACCGCAGCGCCAGACTGCCCTAAGCACGAACTCACGAGCGGCAGCGCCTTTGCCGCGAAGTCCTCCCCTGCCCGGCAATGCAGGAGACCGCGCCGTGGCCACCTTGACCGGATCCCGGCGCAAGGCGTGCAACCCGCCACCACGACGAACGGCGCGGTGATCGCCGGAAGCGGGGGGTCGTTTCGGCGTGCCGAATCGGAGCGATGCCTAGCTATGCAGCGTTAGCGGTTCGACGGTGGGCTATCGCGTCATTGTTGGACACGCGGAAGACGCAACGAGGCATCCGCAGCGGCGAGCCATCGCCTCGGGCGAACTGATCGCTCGTACCCGGCAATAGGAACGGAAGAGTCGACGGTCTGGCGCTGCCGTTGGGTGGTCGATCCCTCCGAGCTGAGACCGACGCCGGGACCGTCGATCTCACCGTGCGACGCGGCGGGTTCGAGGCGTGGGCCTGCCGTTGTGGATCGCTTCGCAGGCCGACCGCTAGCCTGAGGGGTGTGCGCCAGCTCAGCAGCCCGGAGGCGCAATTTCTCGCTCTGGAGACTCCGCGTCAGCGTGGTCATGTCGCCGGCGTGGCGGTCCTCGACCCGTCGACGAGGCCGGCAGGCACGCTCGCGGTCGCCGACATTCAGGCGTTGATCGAGGAGCGCTTGGCGTTGCTACCGGTCCTGCGGTGGCGTCTGCAGGAGGTGCCGCTGGGTCTCGACCACCCGTATTGGGTCGAGGACCGCGATTTCGACCTGAACTTTCATGTCCGCGAACTTGCGCTCGCGGCACCGGGGAGCGACGCGCAGCTCTCCGAGCAGGTTGCGCGCATCATCATGCAGCGATTGGATCGAGCGCGGCCGCTGTGGGAGCTGTACTTGATCTCCGGGTTGGCTTCGGGTCACGTGGCGATGCTGACGAAGATCCACCATGCGTTGGTTGACGGCATCTCCGGCGCTGAGATCACGGGTCTGCTGCTCGACGTTACCCCCGCCGGGCGCGAGCTGCCCGCGCTCGACCCGACCGGCGGCCAGGGGTCGGCGCCTGGGCATTTCGGGATGCTCGCCCGAGCGTTGCGGGGGGTCCCGCGCTATTCGTTGCGCGCCATGCGATCGCTGCCGGCTGCTGTCCCCAGTCTGCACGAGACAAGGTTCAGCACGCATCCTGCGGCCGCTGCCGTTGGCAGTATTGCCGAGCGCATCGAGCGCGCGATCAACGGTGTCGACGGACCGGTGCATGTCCGCGAGCGGCTGGTCGCTCCGAAGACGAGCTTCAACGGGCGCGTCTCCCCCGATCGCTGCTTTGTTTTTGGCCAGCTCAAGCTCGACGAGGTCAAGGCGGTCAAGAATGCGTACGGCTGCACGGTCAACGACGTAGTGGTGTCGATCTGCGCGTCCGCCGTCCGCCAATGGCTGATCGCACACGACGAGCTACCCGACTCGCCGCTCGTCGCGCTGATCCCGGTCTCGGTGCGAACCGACGAGCAAACCGGCACCTACGGGAGCCGCATCCTGCTCATGAGCGCCCCGCTGTTCACCGATGAGGCAGATTCAATCCGGCGGCTCATGCGCACGCACGAAGCGCTGGCGGACATCAAGGAACGCCACGACGCGATCCCGGCCGGACTGCTCCAGGACGGCAACAACTTCATTGCGACCGCCGTGTACTCGCGTGCAGCGCGACTGACCTTCCTGCTGGCGACGAGCAGACCCGGTCGCCCGACCTGGAATCTCGTCATTTCTAACGTGCCCGGTCCACCGGTCCCGTTGTACTGCGCTGGCGCCCGTCTGATGGCGAACTACCGGTTCGGGGTAATCACCGACGGGATGGGCCTGAACATCACCGTCATGAGCTATTGCGGCCACCTCGACTTCGCGATCGCTTCCGATCGTGAGCAGATGCCAGATGTGACCAAGCTGATGGGCTGGCTCGGCGAGGCGCTCGAAGAGCTCAAGCCAACGACGAAATGGAACACCGGCACGCCGGAAAGCACCCAGTGGTGACCGCCGCACGAAAACCTTCGCGTCTCAACGCTTGCATCACAACGCGCCAAGCTGCTGCTTGCGCGGGCGAAGCAGGTGTCCCGGTACTGCTTCGTCGAGCTGCCGCAGCTCAAGATCTTCAACTTGCTCACCGCGAGAATGACCGCGGTCGCACGGCCCGATTGTGCATCGGATCTAGCGCGTCCGTGCTGTCTTCGCCGTGATTCATGCTGGTAGGTGGAACCCGCTTTCCCGACTCGGAGTCTCGCTCCCGTAGGGACCTAGCCTATTTGATACGCGCACCAGACTCCCGGAGTCGGTAGCGGGTCACGCCCTGCCCGCACTTCGGTACCCAGCGGAGTGTACGGGCGCAGGGAGCACCGGACCCGACCGAGCTCGTGTCGCTCCCGGAGCAGCAGAACGCCCAGCTGGCGCGGCAGGCGGTACTGGCGCAGCTTCCCCGAGTTCGGCGGCTCGTTTGCTACAGCGGCGTGGTGCGTGGCCGACGGGCGCAGCGAGGATGATCATGGCTCACGGACAGGAGGTCGTCCCTCCGCCGGGGACCGCTCCGGGCTGTTCTGGTGACGGTAATCAGTTCACGATTCAGGTGCTCGATGGGGCGGCTGATGCCACGAAGATCCGGGTGATCGCGAACGGGGAGGCGTTGAAGATGACGCGGACAATGGCGGGGAAGGCCGTGCGGGAGCTTCGTGGCGGCGGGGGTGGTTCACTGGTTGGTCGATGACCGACGACATGACTCAGGTGCTCGCCGAACGCGGCCGTGAGCGATGCGAACTGGAGGTGTCGCGTGCCGCCGAAGGGCGCACACAGCTCGAGGCTCTGTATGCATGGTTGGATCCAGAGCAGCTGACTGCCCGAGACCGCGACAAGATTCGGTCGTTCGCCGTCGGCCGCAGACAAGAGGCCGTGGGGAAGTTGAACGACCTGGCCCGCGATGCGCGGACGGTGAGGAAGATCGGCGCGGACCTTGAGAGGACCGCCGCGGACCGTGTGCCCGACCCCGTCCCCGACACTCAGCCCGCTCTCCGCGAGGCGCGGGCCCTCGCGAAGGCGCTCCGTGAGGCAACCCTGATGTACCGGGCGCTCATCGACGCGTGCGACGCGATCGTCAGCCGGCTCGGTGACGATCTAGACGCTTAGTGCTCTGGCTCGGAAGTTCGCCGACGTATTCGAGGTCAGGCGGCCTGGGCGGCGGGTAGGTCGAGTCGTTGGGCGAGGCGGTCGAGGTCGGGCGGGTGAACTTCCATTCGAACGGGGCGGCGATCTGCTCGTAGCGGCGGCCGCAGGCGAGCAGTTGCTGTTCGAGGGTGTTGAGGTCGGGAAAGTCGTTAGGGGTGAGGACCTTGCGTTGGGTGACCGAGAAGTAGATCTCGGCCTGATTGAGCCAGCTCGCGTGGACCGGGGTGTGAACGAGCTTGAGGTTGGACCAGGCTCCTTGGAGGCGGTCGATCGACCGCTGCCCGCGGTGCGCGGAGCCGTTGTCGGCGGTCGATCTCATCGGGCAACGCCTGCGATAAGCGGACGTGAGGTCATAGTGTTCAGCTTGAGGGCGGTCGCTTCTGTGAATCAGCTCGCTCTCGCGCCCGTCGGCGTCCGGCATACAGGGCGGCGTCCGCTTTCGCGGTGAGTTCGTCGAGCGTCTCGGAGCTCTCCAGCGCCGCCAGCCCCGTACTCATCGACGCTTTCGGGTTCTTCTGCGCCAAGGTTCGTGCGACCTCGTCAAAGCGTCGCCGGGCACCTTCGATGTCGGTGCCCGACAGAGCGCAGAGAAACTCGTCGCCTCCGTATCGGACGACAAGGTCGTATGAGCGCAGCTCCGTTCTCAGCGCCAGCACTACATCGCGGAGGAGCTGGTCGCCGGCCGCGTGGCCCTGCGCGTCATTGATCGCCTTTAGCCCGTCGACGTCGACGAACGCCAGAACGAGTCGTCCTTCCGAGCGGCGCGCCCGGTCAAGCTCCTGTTGGAGATCGACCAGGCCGCGCTCACGTCGAAGCGTCCCGGTCAGGCCGTCAACGCCAGCCTGCGCGCGGTCGCGGGCAGCCTGCCTGCGATCGTGTGCGGCCCGTTCACGATCCCGCGAACCCTCGTCTCTGTCGCGGGCCGCTCCTTCGCGATCGAGGGCGGCCTGCTCCTGCTCGCTGGTCGAAACGCTGGCCGACCGTTCGCGCTCGTCGCCCGCACGGTCGCGCCTTTGCGCCGCGTTGTCGCGTTCCTCGGTCGCGCTGTCGCGGTTGCGCGCCGCCCGATCGCGCTCGTCGGCAGCGTTGTCACGCTCCTCGACCGCGGTCTCGCGCTCGTCAGCGGCGGTGTCACGCCTTTCGGTTGCGGTGTCGCGTTCCTCGGTCGCGGTGGCGCGCTCATGGGCTGCGGTGTTCCGCCGTTGCGCCGCTTTGAAGCGATCCGTGGTTGCGCTGTCACGCTTCGTCTCATCGTCAGTCGCGCTGTCGCGCTCGTTGGCTGCGGTCTCGCGTTCGTCGGCCGCGGTATCGCGTTCGTCGGCTACGGAATCGCGCTCGTCGGCCGCGGTGTCGCGCTTTTGTGCCGCCATTTCGCGTGCCTCGATCGCACTGTCGCGCTCCTCGACATCGTCAGTTGCTGTGTCGCGCTCGTCCGCCGCGCTGTCGCGCTCGTCCGCCGCGGTGTCGCGCTTGTCAGCGGCGCTGTCGCGCCTTTGGGCTGCGCTGCCGCGTTTCTCGGCGGCGCCATCGCGCTCCTCGGTCGCGCTGTCGCGCCTCTCGGCCGCGCTGTCGCGCTTTTCGGCCGCGGTGTCTCGCTGGTCAGCCGCGCTGTCGCGTTCCTCGGCCGCGTTATCTCGTTCGTAGATCGGCATGCCTTCCTTAGTCAAGACTGCTCATTCCTCCTCAAGCACTCTAACCCGATCCGGTAAATCGAGATCGCGCTACCTCCAGGTGTGTGCGCAGGCACGGAACGCCGTCGACCGCCCTGGTTGGGGCTTGGTGCGCGCGGCATGGGCCTCGCGGAGCGGTGTCGTGTCGAGGCGTCAGTTCGGTTGCAGAGTGGCGCAGGGTTGTTCGGAGGCGCGGTGTCTGCTGGTCAGTCTGCTGCTGGTGCGTCAGGCGTGGTTGCGATCTCGCCCAGCAGTGCCTCGATGGTTTGCGGGTCAAATTGACTGCCGGCGCAGGCTTGCAGTTCCTGCTGGGCGCGTTTGCGGGTCATCGCGGGGCGGTAGGGGCGGTCGTGTGTCATTGCGTTCAGGGCGTCGCACGCGAGGGTGATGCGGCTCGCGAGGGGGATCTGCTCGCCGGCGAGGCCGTCGGGGTAGCCGCTGCCGTCCCAGTGTTCGTGCTCGGCGCGCATCGCGGGCGCGAGGTGCGAAAGGTCGGGGATGCCGGCGATGATGTGCTCTCCAACGATCGGATGCTGGCGCATCAGCTGCCACTCCTGCTCGTCAAGTGGGCCCTGTTTTTGCAGGATCGTGTCGGGAATCCCGACCTTGCCGATGTCGTGCAGGAGCGCTACTTGTTCAACGTCGCGGGTGGCGTCTTGGTCGAGGCCGAGGCGGCCGGCGACAGCCGACGCGAGTTGGACGACTTGTTTGGAGTGCTCGCCGGTGTAGAAGTCGCGCGCCTCCAGCGCGACGAGCAGCGTGCGCACGCCGGTCGTGCTCGCCTGAACGCGTCGGATCGCCTGTTGCTCGGTTTCGTCGTCGATCAGCTCGGCGGCGAGGTCGCCGAGAAACCTGAGGAGTGTGGCGTGGCGTTCGCCGAGTTCGGGATGCGGGCGGGTGTCGACGGCGCAGAGCGTCCCGTAGATCTCGCCCGAGCCCAGGTGCACGGGCACGCCGGCGTAGGCACGTAGCGCCAGAGCCTTGGTCAGCTCGAGATTGCATGTCTCGGGCTCGGCCGCGAGGTCCGCGACTGTCGAGCCGATCCGCCCGTCGAGCATCCGCTGGCAGTACGTGTCGCTGAGCGCCATCGCGTCGCCTTCCGCGACTCCGAATCGCTCCTGCCCGCCAGCAAAGTGTGCGAACACGTAACTGTCGCCGTCCAGGCGGGTCAGGAACGAGACGGGCATGTCGAGCTGACCGCGGGCGAGCTCGAGCAGCCGTGTGATCCCCGCGGCCGTTGGCAGCGGGCGGGCGGTCGCTGGCGGCCGGTCGTTGTCCGGGAGCTCGCCGCGGACTCTCTCCATAAGACCGCACACGTGCTCGCCTGCATGAGCGGTTGCGTGAGAAATGCGGATACTCCGGTTACTGCCGAGCGCATTACGGATCCGCTGGACGATGGCTGCGGCGTCCAGCGCATCGACGCTCGGAAACAGCACCGCGAGCTCACCGTGGCCAAGGTGTGCTACGAAGTCAGTGTCACGGCTCACACGTGCCAACGCTTGTGCGGCGTCGGCGACCGCCGGCTCGTCACCGTCGATTTCGGCGAGCAGAACGCTGCATGTGCTACCGCCGGCGTCGAGCGCGTGCAGCTGCTCTTCGAGCGCGATCTCGAAGGCCCGCTGGTTGAGCAGCCCCGTGAGCGGGTCTTGCTCTGCGAGCGCCTGGAGCTGCGCGGCGTAGCGCCGCAGCTCTCCCTCAGACGTCTTGCGATCGGTGATGTCCTGGACCTGCGCGACGAAATGCTGCGCTGCGCCCTCGGCATCGCGGACGATCGTGACCGTCAACAGCCCCCACACGATCCCGCCGCCGGGCAGCAGGTAGCGCTTGGATTGCTGGTAGCTGTCGATCTCCCCCGCTAGCGCCCGTCGCACCTGGTGGACGTCGCCGGCCAGGTCGTCGGGATGGGTCAGTTCCTGAAACGTACTGGCCAACAATGTGTCCGCGTCACGAGCCAGTAGCTCGCACAACGCTGGGTTAACCGCCAGCAAGCGGCCGTCTGGCGCGACAAGCGCCATCCCGGTCGACGCCGCCTCAAACGCACCGGCGAACCGCGAATGCGCCTCGGTCAGCCGCGCCGCGGTCCGGTTGCGTTCGGTCACATTCCGCACGATCGACACAACACCCGTCACGTCGCCTGCATCATCGAAAAGCGGGGAAAGCGCGACCGCTACATCGACCAGGCTCCCGTCCTCGCGCCGCTCGCGCGTCTCCAGCGACACCGATTTCCCTTCCCCCAGCATCCGCCGCGCGCGGGCGACGTCGTCGGCGCCCTCGGCCGTGCGCAACAGCGCGACCGACGCGCCGATCATCCGCTTCGCGCTGTAGCCATACAGGCGCTCCGCGGCTGGGTTCCAGCTCTCGATCGTCCCTACCAGCGAACTGGACAGGATCGCTTCACCCGAGGAGCCAACGATCGTTTCGCAGCGCCGACTGCGCGCCTCCGCTTCCTTGCGCTCGGAGATGTCGTGGACAAACGCCGCCAACCGCCGCCCCTCCCCACCGCCGACGACTGACAGCCCCATCTCGATCGGCACCTCCCCGCCGCTGCGATGCACCGCCGCCAGCTCCATATGACCTCCGGTCAGCCGGTCGACCCCACCGGCCACAAAACGGCTCAGATCAGCTCGGAATTCCGCCCGTAATCCCTCCGGGAGCAGCAGCTCGCCCATGTCGGCGCCAACAGCCTGCTCGCGGGACCAACCGAACATCGCCTCAGCCACACAGTTCCAGCCGACGATCCGCCCATCAGCCTCCATCACCACAAACGCCTCCACAGCCGCGTCGAGCAACGACCCCAGATCGACGCCTGGGATCGCCCAACCATCAGACACCACGATATCCACACAACGATCATCGACCCACCGCACCACACACTTGAGCGCAAACCAGCCGCTGCGCCAAGCCCTATCTCTTCAGCCGCAACAAAAAAACCCGCGAGATCGACCGCGCCCTCACCACGCTCGTCGACGCCGGACGCCTCCAACGCCACCTCGGACACGACGGCAACGGCCGCCCCGCCGAGATCTGGATCCCGCGCCCCAAACCGCTTGAACACGACTTCGGTCGTTTCGGTCGTACGTCCTCAGCGCGTCACACCAACAGCACCACAGCTCACCTCGATTACATGTCAACCACGTCAAACCCCACCAACCACGGGGTGTGACGACACCGACCTCACATAAACGCCTAATCCGGTCACCGACCTGCCACAAGGAGACGGCCGCTCGCGGTGCTTCGCGGCTGCGCCGATCCGGACAGGACCGACGATGCGCTCGTTGCTCGCCGACTTGTGCTTTTGGTTCGCCACGCCGGCGAAGCCCCCTTCCGCATTCGCGTGGTTTCGACAGCGCGGGCATTCGATGCGAGCGCCCGTTCTCGCCCAGATCGACAGCTCTGAGATGCGCGGTTCGGACGACGAGGAGGCGTCTCGGGTCGTTCGCGCTGGGACGCCCACGGCGGGCCGGGCTTGGGCGTGCGGCTTGGCGGTCGGGTGGCCGTTGGTGTGGTTCTGCGTGCGTGTTGGAGGGTGAGTGAGAACCCACCTTTGGGTGGCTAGG
>Ga0302325_10029309_pt1 | contig 11371 bp, 8 predicted proteins | sample Palsa_T0_2_FD_201948 | JGI IMG/M metagenome (GOLD analysis project Ga0302325, IMG submission 201948) | Peat permafrost microbial communities from Stordalen Mire near Abisko, Sweden - Palsa_T0_2 | ecosystem: Environmental > Terrestrial > Soil > Palsa > Peat permafrost | place: Sweden: Abisko... | reverse complement strand
GTGCCCATGCGCGCGAGCGTTCGCCACCCAGCGGTCGACATTGGTCTCGCCGCCGTTGTAGGCCGCCAGCGAGAGCACGACCCTGCCGTGATACTCGTTGAGCAGGTAACGCAGGTAGTAGGTGCCGTAGGCGATGTTGACCGCCGGGTGGTTGAGATCGGCGGTGTTGAACGTCGTGGCGCCCGAGCGCTTGGCGAGGAACAACGCCGTCTGCGGCTCGATCTGCATCAGCCCGACCGCCCCCGCCGGCGAGGTCCGTGCGTCGAACTTCGTCTCGGCGTAGATCACACCGGCGACCAGCGCCGGCGACAGGTGCTTGGCGGCCGCCTGCTGGCGAATGATCGACGAGTATGACAGCGGCAGCCTGAGATCGTTGACGGCCTTGCGCGCGAGCGGCTCGGTCATCACGACGATCACGCCGATCACGGCCATCGCGACCAGCACCGCGAGCCCGCGGCGCAGCCGCCGTCGCCTGACGCGGCTGCGGGCAGCGGCATCCGGTGCAGCGCTGCGCCCGGGAGCGCCCGCTCGCGGCCGGCGTGCGGGGGAAATGGTCGACGGGGTCACGTACTCAGCATCTCAAGGATCGATGACAGCCGGGTCTCCAGCTCCGCCTCGCTGTCGTCATTAACGACGGTGTACGTCGCAAGCTGCGACTTTTCCTGCTGGCTGAGCTGGCGGGCCACCCGTTCGTCCAGCGCCTCGTGTCCGCGCGCGCCCGCCCGCCGGTGCCGGATCGCCTCGTCGGCGATCACCGCGATCGTCGCGTCGTAGCCGCGATCCAGCCCTGACTCGAACAGGAGCGGCACCTCGACGACCAGCGCGCGCGGAGGCGGCGAGCGCCGTTCCTGCTCGGCCTTCCAGGCGATCATCCGCTCGCCGACCCGGGGCCAGAGCAGCTGCTCGAGCCAGCGGCGGTCCTCTTCGGTGGCGAAGGCGACGCGTGCGAGTGCCGCTCGGACGATCTCACCGTCGCGCAGCAGCTGCTCGCCGAAGCGATCGACGACGGCTGCGCGGACCTCGTCGGTCTCGTACAGCTCATGCACGACGCGGTCCGTGGACAGAGTCGCGGCGCCGAGCCGCCCCAGCGCCGTGAGTGCGGTCGACTTGCCCGAGCCGATGCCGCCCGTCAGGCCGATGAAGGGGACCATGGCGGGTCGGCTGGCTCGAGCAGCTACCGCGCGGCCAGGTCGCCGCGCGGCGGACGTTCAGGCAGACGGTGCGCCCGGGTGCGATGACACGACCGACCCGAGATCTTCGGACGCGTCGGGCTCAGACGCCTCGGACTCAGACGCTTCGGGCTCGTCGGCGATTCCGGGCTCCGGCTCGGTGACCGTCGCCGGCTCGGCGTCGACGACCGACTCCGGCTCGCTGACCGTCGCCGGCTCGGCGTCGACGACCACCTCAGGCTCGCTCACCGTCGCCTGCTCGGCGTCGACGACCGACTCGGGCTCCGGGGCGGTCGCCGGCTCGGCGTCGACCGACTCAGGCTCCGGCTCAGCATCGACAACCGGCTCCGCGACGGCGATCGCCGCAGGATCCTCATCGGCAACCTCACCGACGGCGCCGTCGCCCTGTTCGGCGGGCGCTTCGGAGGCGAACACATCTTCGGACAGCCCCAACTCAGGCACGTCGTCGAGAGAGCCGCTCTCGCCCTCGGGGGGCTGGATCGGCCGGACCGGCAGCACCTGGCCCTCGACTCGCTTGATCGACAGCGACAGTCGGCGGCGCTCGGAGTCGATCTCCAGGATCTTGACGCGGACCGGGTCGCCGGGCTGGATGATCTCACGCGGGTTCTCGACGTGGTGCTGCGCCAGCTCGGAGATGTGCACGAGCCCCTCGACGCCGTCGAGGATCTCCACGAATGCGCCGAACGTGACCACCTTGGTGACGGTCCCCTCGAGCTCGTCGCCGATGTTGTACGTATCGACCACGCGCTGCCACGGGTCCTCCTGGGTCTGCTTGAGACCCAGTGAGATCCGCTGGCGGTTGCGATCGATGTCGAGCACCTTGACGTTGACCGTGTCCCCGATGTTGAGGATCTCCGACGGGTGGTTGACGTGGGACCACGACAGCTCGGAGATGTGGATCAGGCCGTCGATCCCGTCGAGGTCGACGAACGCGCCGAAGTCGACGATGTTGGAGATCGTGCCCTCCACCACCTGACCGGGCTGCAGACGATCGAGGATCCGCTCGCGGTCCTCCTTGCGCTGCTCCTCGAGCACGGCGCGCCGGGACAGCACGACGTTGTTGCGGCTGCGGTTGAGCTCGATCACCTTGCATTCGATCGCCTGCCCCATGTACTCGTCCAGGTTCGGCACGCGGCGGATGTCGACGAGCGACGCGGGCAGGAAGCCGCGGACGCCGAGGTCGATGATCAGGCCGCCCTTGACGACCTCGATCACCGCGCCGGTGACCGGCTCGCCGGACTCGGCGGCGGCCTCGATCCGGCGCCAGGCCTTCTCGAAGCGGGCGCGCTTCTTGGACAGGATCAGGCGGCCGTCCTGGTCCTCCTTGGTGAGGACCAGCGCGTCGACCTCCTCGCCGAGCGAGACCTCGTCGGAGGGGTCGACCGACTTGCGGATCGACAGCTCGCCGACGGGGATGACGCCTTCGGACTTGTAGCCGATGTCGACCAGGACCTCGTCGTTGTCGATCCGAACGACGTGGCCGGTGACGACGTCGCCCTCGGCGAAGGGGTGCAGCGTCGCGTCGTAGTTGGGAACGATCTGACCGTCGATCTCGAGCAGCAGGCCGTCGGAGCCTTCGACGACCTTGGCGTTGGGCAGATCGGTTGGTGGGGACATTGTGGTTAAAGACATGAGTCCACGGAGGATAGCCCGCAAGCGCCTGAGCGTTGGCCCGGTCGGAACCCCCCTGCGCGCGCGCACGTATGATCGAGCGGCCGATGCCGACCAGAGCGACGAAGCGCGGAGCGCAGCGCACCCCGATCGACCGCGATTGCGACGTCCTGATCTGCGGCGCAAGCTTCGCGGGGCTCGCGATCGCGCGCGAGCTGGCCGGCTCCGGGGCCGATGTGATGATCGTCGACCGGTACGAGATCGGCGAGCGCCAGACCTCGGCGTGCGGGATCCCGACCGGCTGGCTGGAGGCGATGGAGCTGACCGAGGCGCTGCAGCAGACGTTCCCGGAACTCGTCGTGCACACCCCCCACGTCACCGTCCGCTACGACCTCCCGTGGACGTTCTCGACGTTCGACTACCGGACGCTGTGCGGGCTGCTCGTCGACCAGGCCTCGTTCGCGTTCGAGACTGCGAAGGTGGAGGCTCGGCGCGGCGATGTGGTCGTCACCGACCGCGGCGAGGTCCGGGCGCCGCTGATCGTCGACGCGCTCGGCTGGCGCCGCGTGCTCGGACTCGGCGCCAACGTGCAGCCCCCGGACGCGCCGCTATCACGCGGCCTGGAGGTGCACCCGTTCGGCGGCGGCGAAGATCTGGAGATCTGGATCGACCGCTCGTATGTGCCCGCCGGCTATGGCTGGAGCTTCCCGGCCGACGGCGAGGTGCGGATCGGGGTCGGCTCGTTCGACCCGCGGTTCCACGTCAAGCAACCCACGGATCGGCTGGCGCAGGACCTGCACGCTGACACCGTCCGCTACCAGGGCAACTGGATCCCGCACGCGCTACGACCGGCAACCGAGGACGGGATCTTCTTCGTCGGCGACTCGGCCGGACACTGCCTGCCGCTGACCGCCGAGGGGATCCGCACGGCGCTGTACTTCGGGATCGCCTGCGGCCGCGAGCTGCGGCGCGTGATCGCGGGCGAGCAGCCCCGCGTGCAGGCGCTCGCCAACTACCACCGGTTCTCCGCCGGGCACGCCTGGCAGTTTCAGTGGCTGCTGCGCGCGCAGCGGCTGATCCCCCGGATCGCACCGCGGTTGCTCGCCCCCACGCTGCGCGCGACTCAGACCAAGCGATTCGTCGACTGGTCGTTCAACCACTATCTGAACATCGCGCACCCGTCGTTCGCGCAGATGCACGACGCGCCGGCGCGGTCGCGCCGGACCGCGGCGGCGGTGCTGACCGGCGCCTGACCCTGCGACCGCGAACGGCGGGAGCGGGGCAGCTCACCGGCCGTATCGGCGTGTTGCTCGACCGGTCGCGTGCGGGCGCGCTCGCTCGGGCATAGCATCGCGGACCTTCAACCTGTCCCACGCGAGGAGGAATCGCAATGCAGCACCGAAGCTCCTGGGCCGGCCGCAAGGGGGCCGCGCTCCTGGCGTCCGCCGCGCTGACCGCCGGCGGCGCGCTCGCCGTCGCCGCGCCGTCGTCGGCCAAGTCCACCCACCGCGCGGCAACGGCCGGCAAGACCGTGTTCGTCGTCGAGCACGCGATCACCGACACCGAGCAGCCGCTCCGTCCCGGCGGCAAGGATGAGCCCGGTGACATCCTGACGTTCCACAACCCGGTGTTCAATCAGGCCAACAAGACCCAGGTCGGCCACGACGAGGGGTTCTGCACCCGGATCGACGTCAAGTCCGGGATCTGGGAGTGTCTCTGGACGACGTTCCTCGACGGCGGCCAGATCACGGTGCAGGGGCCGTACTACGACCACAAGAACTCGGTGCTGACGATCACCGGCGGCACCGGTGCCTACGATGGCGCGAGCGGCGAGATGAGCCTCAACGCCAAGGACGGCGGCAAGGAGTACGACTTCATCTTCCACCTGCAGTAGCCCGCGTGCCCCGCGTCCAGCGCGTCCGGCCGGGAACGGGCGGGGCGCGGGGCCACGCCGCCGGGCGCTATTTCGCGGACAGCCAGTCGTCGCCGATCCCCGCCTCCACCGCCAGTGGCGGATCGAGCGAATACGCGTCGGCCATCTCCCGAACGGCGATCTCCCGGACCTGGTCGGCCTCGGCCTCGGGGCCCTCGAACAGCAGTTCGTCGTGGATCTGGAGCACCAGCCGGGTCTGCAGGCCGGCGGCGGTCAGCGCCGCGTCACAGCGCACCATCGCGAGCTTCATGATGTCCGCGGCGGTCCCCTGGATCACCATGTTGACCGCGAACCGCTCGCCCTGCTTGCGCAGGTCCCAGCGGCGCGCGCGCAGCTCTGGCACCTGGCGCCGGCGGCCGAACAGCGTCGAGACGTATCCGTGCTCGGTGCCCTGCTCGATCGTCTGCTCGATGAACGTCGCGACCGCCGGGAACCCGGACATGTAGCGCTCGATGAACTCGGCGGCCTCCTCCTGCGGGATGTCGAGCCGGTCGGCCATCCCGTACGCCGACAGGCCGTAGACGATCCCGTAATTGATCATCTTGGACTTCGAGCGCATGCCGGGGTCGATCTGCTCAGGCGCCACGTTGAACACCCGGCACGCGGTCGCGGTGTGGACGTCCTCGCCGCGACGGAAGATCTCCTTGAGCACGTCCTCGCCGGCGATGTGGGCGAGCAGCCGCAGCTCCACCTGGGAGTAGTCGGCCGACACGAGCTTGTTGTGCGGGGCAGCGACGAAGCACGCCCGGATTTCACGCCCCAGCGGCGTGCGGATCGGGATGTTCTGCAGGTTTGGGTTGTTGGACGACAGACGCCCGGTCGTCGCCGCGGTCTGGTTGAACGTCGTGTGCAGCCGGCTGTCGGGGTCGACCAGCAGCGGCAGCGCGTCGAGATAGGTCTGTGCGAGCTTGGTCAGCTCCCGCCACCGCTCGATCCTCGGGATGATCTCGTGCTCCGAGCGGATCGCCTGCAGCACCCTGGCGTCGGTCGAGTAGCCGGTCTTCCCGCGGCGCTTGCGCGACAGCCCGAGCTTGCCGAACAGGATCTCCTCCAGCTGTCGGGGCGAGCCGAGCGTGAACTCCTCGCCGGCGATGTCGTAGATGGATCGCTCCAGCGAGTCGGCCTCGGCCTTGACCCGCTCGGAGATCTCGTGCAGCCGCTCGGTATCCAACCGGACCCCCACCTGCTCCATCTCGCGCAGGATCCGCACGATCGGCAGCTCGACGTCGTTGAGCAGGTCGGTCAGCCCGCGCCCACGGATCTCCTCCCGCTGCCAGGCGGCGAGCGCGTGCGCCAGCCGCGCGTCCGCAGCGGCCTGGTCGACGAGGTCGGTCGCCAGGCCCCGCTCCTCGCACAGCTCACGAAACGGGTAGGCGCGGCGGGCGGGCTCCAGCAGGTAGGCGGCGACCTCGGTGTCGTGCACGAGGCGGCGCGGCACCTCCCCCAGCGACTTCGCGTCATGCGCGATCACGGGGTGGCCGTCGGTCGCCTGGACCAGCTCCTCGGGCCGCAGCGCCGTGCCCGAGATCACCGTCTGCGTCTTGTCGATGTAGGCGCCGAAGCGCCATTGCTGATCGTCGCCGAACAGCGCCCCCTCGGGCGTGTCGGGGGCCTTGACGGCGATCGCCACCTCGTTGCCGGCGGCGCCGAGCGCGCCGTTGAGCTTGGCGGCCGTCAGCTCGCGCAGCTTCGCGGTCAGCGAGGTCTCGGCCACCGGCGCGGGCGCGGCGGCATCGGCCGACCCGAGCGCCTCCTCGAGGCGGCGCAGCGGCTCGCGCAGCTCGAACGTTCGGAACACCTCGCGCAGCCGCGAGCGGTCGGGCGGCTGCGAGGCGAACTCCGCGATGTCGAGCCCGTCGAGCGGGATCTCGCGCTGTGCGGTCGCGAGCTGCTTGGAGACGCGCGCGTCGTCGGCGTGCTCGGTCAGGTTCTGCTTGCGCTTGGCGCCGGAGATCTCGTCGATCGAGTCCAGCACCGCCTCCAGTGATCCGAACCGGTTGAGCAGGTCGGCGGCCGTCTTGTCCCCGATCCCCGGGACGCCGGGGATGTTGTCGGACGTGTCGCCCTTGAGACCGAGGAAGTCGGGCACCAGCTCGGGCGGGATTCCGTAGCGGTCGATCACGCCCTGGCGGTCGTAGACCTTGGTGTCGGTGATCCCGCGGCTGGTGGTCATGATCGAGACCCGCTCGTCAACCAGCTGGTAGGCGTCGCGGTCGCCGGTCACGATCATCACCTCGATCGGCGGCTCCTGGCGCTTGGCCTGCTCGGCGATCGACGCGATCACATCATCGGCCTCGTACCCATCGACGCGGATGTTGCGATAGCCGAACGCCTGCACCAGCGGCTCCAGGTGCGGCCATTGCTCCTTGAGCAGATCGGGCCGCGTCGCCCGGCCGGCCTTGTACTCGGAGTAGACCTCCTTGCGGCCGCTGGAGCCCGCATCCCAGACGACGACCGTCGCCTTCGGCCCGTAGTCGGTGAGGATCTTGACCAGCATCGACGCGAACCCGAAGATCGCGTTCGTCGGCACGCCGGTCGAGGTCGCGATCGATTCCGGGAGCGCGAAGAACGCCCGGTAGGCGAGGCTGTTGCCGTCGATCAGGAAGAGCTCATCTGCCATCTCATTTGAGCCTATCCAGTGGCCCGGCACGGGGGCGTCTCTTGGGATGCGGCTGGACGTCGCCGCCGGTCCGGGCGCCGCCTCCCGATGCCTCCACCCTCGGGTGGAGACGCCGCTCGGATCCACCCGCGAATCAACCCGCGGACCGATGTGCAAATCGCCGCGGCAGTGGACGATCATCCCATGACAACAGCTGACTATCTCATCGACTCCGCGCTCGTCCTCCTCGTCCTGCTGCAGGTCAGGGAACGCGAGCTGACCAACCGCACGCTCGTGCGACCGCTGATCATCCTCGCGATCGCCGTCGTCAGTTATCTGCACGGCATTCCGACCGGCGGCAACGACCTCGTGCTGGCCGGCGCGCTGGCGCTGCTGGGCGGACTGATCGGCATCGCCAGTGGCCTCACCGTGATCTACCGCCGGGCCGGCGACGGCCGCGTGATGTTCCGCGCGGGCTGGTCCTCGGCCATCTTCTGGGTGCTGGGAATGGGCTCCAGGTTCGCGTTCGCCTACTGGTCAACCCATGGCGGCGAGCACTCGATCGCCCGGTTCAGCGTGCACCATTCGATCAGCAGTGGCGAGGCGTTCACCGTGGCCCTGCTGGCGATGGCGGTGTTCGAGGTCGCGGGCCGCACGCTCGTGATGGCGGTCCGCCGTCGCGAGCTCCAGGAAGACGCGCCGCTCCAGCTGGCGTGAGCCGCAGACCACGGCGAAGCCGTAACGTCCAGCGTTAATGTTGCTGTTGAGCCTTGGCAACCGGTCGGCGACGGCAATCCGCCTCGCCGGCCTCGCGCTGATCAGCTGGACGGTTATCCACGGCAAGCCGGCGCCCGGCACCACCGGCCGACCGCTGCTGATCACGGTGCTGTTCGCGGCCGTCGTGGTCGCATGGTTGTGCTGGACTCGCTGGCCGGTCCGCGAGCGCGGCCTGTCGGCAGACATCTACGTGCTGGCGGCCGCGGGCGGGCTGCTGATCGGCGCCTCGCCCACCAGCGCCTCGGCGGCGTTCGTGTTCGTGGCGGCGGTCGCAGCGGCAGTCCGTGCCCCGCTCGAGCGCGCGGTGATCGTGATCGCGATCGGGGCGCTGGCGGCGGCGGCGTCGACGATCATCTACGACCGTGGCGCGCTCGGACTGCTTGCGTACGTGCTCGGGTTCGTCGCCGCGGCGCTCGCCGCGTCCAACGCGCGTCAGTCGATCGAGCGCGCCGAGCAGGCCGAGGTGCTGCTGGCCCAGACCCAGCGCTCGCACGAGGAGCAGCTGCGGACCGCACGTCTGGAGGAGTCGACCCGGATCGCACGGGAGATCCACGACGTGCTCGCGCACACGCTGGCGGGTCTGACGATCCAGCTGGAGGCGACGAGTGCGCTGATCGAAAACGGGGCCGACCGCGATGACGTGCTCAAGCGCGTCAGGCGCGCTCACCAGCTCGCGCGTGAGGGCCTTGCCGAGACCCGCCGCGCGGTCGGCGCACTGCGCGCGGACCCGCGGCCCGCTACCCCGGCCGCCGCCGACATTCAGGCGCTCGTCTCCGACTACCGTTCCGCCAGCAATGCGAAGGTCACGGTCACGATCGACGGCAACGCCGATCGGCTGTCGGACGAGATCGGGCAGACGCTCGTGCGCGTGGTCCAGGAATCCCTGACCAACGTGCGCAAGCACGCGCCCGGCGCGGCCGTGACGATCGAGCTCCACGCCGGCTCGGCGCCCGCCGAAGCGCTCGAGCTGATCGTCGCCAACGGCCCGGCGCCGGACGGCGAGGCCGGCCACGAGCTGCTCTCGCGCAGCGGCGGCGGTTACGGCCTGCAGGGGATGCGCGAGCGCGCCGAGGCGCTCGGCGGGACGGTTGAGACCGGACCCGACGACGGCGGCTGGCGCGTGCGGATCCGCGTTCCGGCCACGACGCCCGTGCCCTCGGACCGCAGCGCGACCGTGGTCGCCGGATGAGCGGTCCGGTCCGCGTCCTGGTCGCCGACGACCAGGCGCTCGTCCGCGAGGGCCTGATGACGCTGCTGCAGGCCACGCCCGGAATCGAGCCGGTCGCCGATGCCGCCGACGGGGCCGAAGCGATCGAGCTCGCCGCCCGCCATCGCCCCGACGTGATCCTGATGGATCTGCGGATGCCGAACGTCGACGGGGTCCAGGCGACCCGCGAGATCCGCGCCGCCCAGCCCCACACCGAGATCGTCGTGCTCACGACCCATGCCGACGAGGCGTCGATCCTCGACGCGCTGCGGGCCGGCGCACGCGGCTATCTGACCAAGGATGCCGGGATCCAGGAGATCGCGCGGGCGGTCCACGCCGCCGCCGCCCACCAATCACTGCTGGATCCGGTCGTCCAGGCGAAGCTGCTGGAGGCCCTCGGCGCGGCGGCCCCGGTCCCGGCGCCCGCGCCGCGCCAGCTGCCCGACGAGCTGACGCCACGTGAGGCCGAGGTCCTGTCGCTGATCGCCCGCGGCCTCTCCAACCGTGAGATCGGGGCGCAGCTGTTCGTCTCCGAGGCGACCGTCAAGACGCATGTCAACCACGTGTTCGCGAAGATCGGCGCGCGCGACCGCGCGCAGGCGGTCCACTATGCGTACACGCACGACCTCGCGAGTTGAGCCTGGATCCGCCGATACTGGGCGGAGTCTCGGTGCCGGGGGCCGAGTCAGACGTCATCGCCGGAGCACCATAAGGGTGATCCCTATGAGCGACGCCGATGGCGTATGACGACGGTCATCCGGTGACGAGACGACCGCAGGATCGGTGGTTCCAGGCTAAGCGCCTGGCCGTCGCCACGGCGGTCGCTGCGACGCTCGTCTGCGCGGCTCCCGCGGCGACGGCCGCGCCCGCGTCCCAGCCAGGGGCGGCGGTGGCGGTCACGCAGACGACCGCCGATCTGCGCCAGGCGCTGAGCACTCGTCCTGAGCTGCGCTTCCGGTATGCGACGGCCGGCGGCGTACCGGTGATCCGGATCGGTGCCACGCCGCTGCAGCGCTACATCGGCGTCGGCGGCGCGATGACCGACAGCTCGGCCTACCTGATCGAGGAGCAGCTGACGCCGCCGGCGCGGACGACGCTGCTGCGGCTGCTGTTCGGGCACGGCCGCGGCGGGATCGGCCTGCGCTTCGTGCGCGTGCCGATCGGCGCGTCTGACTTCACGGCGACGGGCGTTCCCTACACCTACGATGATCTGGCGCCCGGCCGCACCGACCCGCGGCTGCGGCACTTCACGATCGCGCACGACCGCGCGTACATCCTCCCCGCCCTGCGCAGCGCCGCCGAGCTCAACCGCCGCCTGTACGTCGAGGGCGTTCCGTGGACGGCGCCCGCCTGGATGAAGGCCAACGACCAGCTCGACAACCTCGGCGACGGCGGCGCGCTGCGGCCCCGTGACTACGGCGCGTTCGCCCGCTATCTCGTGCGGTTCGTCAGGGCCTACGACGCGAATGGCGTGCACGTCGAAGCGCTCGCACCCGCCAACGAGCCGGTCGCCGAGACGAGTTATCCCGGCATGTACCTGCCGTCGCGGCTGGAGGCCGGGTTCGTGACGCGGCAGCTCCGGCCTGCTCTGCGCGGTGCCAAGCTCAGCCCGGCTCTGCTCGGCTGGGACCTGAGCTGGGGCCCGCTCTCCGATGCCAACCCGCTCACCCGGGCCACCCACGCCGCTCGCGGCCCCGCGCCGCTGACGGGGATCGCCTGGCACTGCTATTACGGAAGCCCGAGCGACATGACCGCGTTACACGGCGTCGCGCCGCGCGCGCTCCAAGTCGTCGACGAGTGCGCGACCGGCTCCGGCGACCCGTGGCCGACGTCCGAGCTTCAGATCGCCTCGTTTCGCAGCTGGGCCGGCGCGGTGGCGCTGTGGAACCTGGCGCTTGACCCGAGCGGCGGCCCGGTGCAGGCGCCGAACGAGGGCTGCCAGGGATGCACCGGGATCGTCACCGTGGATCCGGCGACCCACACGTTCACGCCGTCGCTCGACTTCTATGAGCTGGGCCAGGTGAGCCGGTTCGTCTCACCTGGCGCGCGACGCC
>Ga0302325_10029308_pt1 | contig 11371 bp, 8 predicted proteins | sample Palsa_T0_2_FD_201948 | JGI IMG/M metagenome (GOLD analysis project Ga0302325, IMG submission 201948) | Peat permafrost microbial communities from Stordalen Mire near Abisko, Sweden - Palsa_T0_2 | ecosystem: Environmental > Terrestrial > Soil > Palsa > Peat permafrost | place: Sweden: Abisko... | reverse complement strand
CGGCGCCCCCCCCCCCCCCCCCCCCCCCCCCCCCCCCCCCCCCCCCCCCCCCCCCCCCCCCCCCCCCCCCCCCCCCCCCCCCCCCCCATCCCCCGGCGCCCCCGCTAGGGCTTCGGCTTGTCTTCCCCGCGCCGCCTTCGCGCCTTGTAGTGCACGCGGACGGGCACGCCCTCGAACCCGAAGCGCTTGCGTAGCTGGTTGATGACGAAGCGCTTGTACGAGAAATGGATGTGGTCGGGCGCATTGGTCATGGCGACGAACGTGGGCGGTCCCACCTCGGCCTGAGTCACATAGTAAAGGCGCGGCGCGCGGCCGCCGCCCATCGTCGGAGGCGGCCGAATCTCGATGACCTCCTCGAAGAAGCGGTTGAGCGCCCCCGTCGAGATTCGCTTGCGTGAAGCGTCGCGAACCCGATCGATCGTCTCGAACAGTTCGCCGACGCCCCGGCCATCCTTGGCGCTCACGCGGACCACCGGCACGTACGGCGCGAACGCGAGCTTCTCGCGCGCCATCTCTTCCGCCTTCGCCATCTCGGTCTTGGGCAGGAGGTCGCTCTTGCTGAGGACGACGATCATCCCGCGCCCGCGCTCCTCTGCGAGCCCCAGGATCTTCGCGTCCTGCTCGGCCACGCCTTCTTGCGCGTCGCAGAGCATGACCACCACGTGGGCGCGCTCGATGGCCCGGATGGATGAGAGCACGCTGAGCGACTCGACCTCGCTGGCCTCCTTGGCCACCTTGCCCTTGCGGCGGATGCCCGCCGTGTCGATGAAGACATAGCGCGTCCCGTCCCGCTCGAGCACTGCGTCGATGGCGTCGCGCGTCGTGCCGGGCCGCGCGTCGACGAGCACTCGGTCCTCGCCGAGGATGCGGTTGAGCAGGCTGCTCTTGCCGGCGTTGGGACGACCAATGAGCGCGATGCGCGGAAGCGTGTCCTCGGCTTCCGTCTCCTCGGGCGTGTCCGGAAGCGCGGCCACGAAGGCCGACTCGAGCTCGCCGATGCCGCGGCCGTGCAGAGCGCTCACCGGAAACACGCGGTCGACGCCGAGGCGATAGAGCTCGAAGGCGTCGGCATCGACTTGCGGCGAATCCGCCTTGTTCGCCGCGAAGAACACCGGGCGGCCGCTCGCACGAAGCAGCGCCACGGCGGCGGTGTCCGCCTCCGTCAGCGCTGCGGTGGCATCCGTGACGAAGACGATGGCGTCCGCCTCTTCGACGGCCGAGCGGACCTGGGACGCGATCCCCACGCGCATCGGATCGTCGTCGTGCGGGTCGAAGCCGCCCGTGTCGACGATCGCGTAGCGCTTGCCGAACGCCGTTGTGTCCGCGTACTTGCGGTCGCGCGTCACGCCGGGCTCGTCGTGGACGATCGCGATGCGCGCGCGCGCGAGTCGATTGAACAGCGTGGACTTGCCGACGTTGGGGCGTCCCACGATGGCGACGATCGGCGTCGCGCCGAGGCCTCCCGGGAGCGACGCGGGGCGGGTGAGGGAAGGGGTCCGGTGACGGGTCATCTGTCGGGCGCTACCTCGGGTTCGCCGCGCTGGGGTGGGGAGTATCCCAGTTCACGCAGGCGCTCGGCGTTCTCCATCCACCCGGGCGTGACCCGGACCCAGAGGCGCAGGTTCACGCGGCGTTCGATCATCGTCTCCACCCGCTGCCGAGCGGCGATGCCGATGTTCTTCATCATGCTGCCGCGCGCGCCGACGAGGATCCGCTTGTGCGACTCGCGCGCGACGTGCACCGTGGCCTCGATCTGCACGATGTTCCCTCCCTCGTCGAACCGCTCCACCACGACGGCCACGCCGTGGGGCACCTCCTGCTTGGTCTGCTGCAGGATCTGCTCGCGGACGAACTCCGCCACGAAGAACCTCACCGGCTGATCGGACAGCGTGTCCGGCTCGAAGAGAAACGGCTGCTCGGGTAGCAAGGCGCGGACCTCCTCGAGGAGCGCCTCGACCCCTTGCTCGCGCTTCGCGCTCATCGGGACCGTCGCGGCGAACGGACACGCGCGCGAGAACGCGGCGATGAGCGGCAGCAGGCGACCCTTGTCCTTGATACGGTCGACCTTGTTGAGGCAGAGCACAGTACGGGCGCTCGGAAGCTCGGCGGCGAGCTTGAGATCCGCCGGGTCGGGGCGCAAATCGCGGGCGCTGTCTTTGGCCTGAGGGACCTCGGCGACCAGGACCAGCACGTCGGCCTCGCGCGCCGCCTCGTTGGCGGCCTCGTTCATCCAGCGGCCGAGCCGCGTGCGCGGTGCGTGCACGCCCGGCGTGTCCACGAAGACGCACTGCGCGTTTCGCACCGTCAGGATGCCGCGGACGACCTCGCGCGTCGTCTGCGGGTGCGGGCTGATGATCGCGATTGGCTCGCCAAGGAGGGCGTTCAGCAACGTGCTCTTGCCGACGTTGGGGCGCCCGACGAGCGCCACACGCCCGGCGCGAGGCGTCGCCTCCGCGTCGGCGGTTCCTTCGGGGATCGTCTTGCTCATGCGTGGGGGCCCCGGCGCCTCGGCGACCGGGACATGGCCAGCCCGCGCTTTAGCACGCGCCGGCTTGCGCCGCGGCGGACCTTGGAAGTAGTGTCCGCGCGCTTCCCCCGCGCCCGCCTGCCCGGGAACCATCGCCGCCATGACCGACGACCCTCAAACCGTATCCGCGGCAGCGCCCGCGCCGCTGGTCGCGGGGGAGGGACCGGGGCCCGATGGGGCTTCTGCGGCGCCTGCCGCCTCGCCGCCCTCCTGGACGAAGTGGGTGCCGTTGGCGGTGGCGGCGGCCGTCCCCGCGGTCCTTTTCCTCGCCTTTCTGTCGAAGAGCGGCCTGTGGGACCCGTACGAACTCAACGTCGCCGACCTGTCGCGCCGCGTGGCCTATAACCTCTACGGGGCCTCCGGCTTGGCGCTGACGGGGGCCGACAACTCGCTGCCGCACCTGAACGACCTTGGCCGGCCGCAGCTGCCCTTTTCGTCGATTGCTCTGGGCTTCAGGGTCTTTGGCTTGCACGAGTGGGCGGGCCGCCTTCCGCTCGCGATCTGGGGGCTCTTCGGGGTCCTCGCCACCTACGGGTTCGTCGCTCGCCTCTTCGACCGCCGCACGGGTGTGTACGCGGCTGTGGTGCTCTCGACGATGCCCCTCTATTTCGTCCAGGCGCGCACGATGCTGGGCGACATCTGCACGATGTCGGGGCTGGCGATGGCGTTTGGGGGCCTCGCCGTGGCCGTCTTCGATCGCCAGGACGAAGGACACGGCGTCGTCCCGACGGCGATCGCGCGCCGCGCACCATGGCTGGCGATGGGGGCGCTCGGGCTCTTCGTCGGCTTCGAGAGCCGCGGCGCTCTGCTGGGTCTCGGGGTGCCGCTGCTTGGCGTGGGCCTGGCGTGGGGCTTCGCGCGGCTCTCGGCGCGAGCCAAGACGGCCGATCGCCTGGGGGATTTCGTGGGCGCCGGTGCGCTGGCCGCCGGCGTCGTCGTGGCCGCGATGGCCGCGCGCGCCGTCTCCGATGACAGCAAGAGCCTCGACTTGTGGATCGGTACGCTCTCGCGCGTCCCGTCCAAGTACCCGACGTTCGACTACTACGTCGCCGCGATCGGGCATGCGCTCGCTCCGTGGAGCGCCTTCTTGCCGTTCGCGCTCGGCCGGCTGCTGCTGACGCCTGCGCCCGCAGAAGGCGCCTCGGAAGGCGTCGTCGAGCGCGAGAGTTTCGGACGGCTCGCGGTGCTCGTAGGCGCCGCCGTGGCGTTCGTGGCACACGCGTACCTCGTCGCACGAACGGACCTCGTCGCGTTCAGCGGGCCGGCCCTCTGCGCCGTCGCCTGCGCCGTCGCCATCCGTGACCTCGAGCGGGGAGCCAACGCGTCCATCGCGATCGGCGTCGGCACGCTGCTGCTGGCGGCGGTGCTGCACCACGACTTCCACGAGCTGCCGGAGAAGGCCTACCAGACGTTCGGCATCACGGGCGCCACCTTCCCGGAGGGCTTCAAGAACACGGCGCTCGGGCTCTGGTGGGTGGCCCTCGGCACTTTCGCTTTGTGCGCCCTCTTCACGTGGGTCGAGCGCGAAGCCGATCGCGAGCCCTTCGACCCCACGAACTACGCGAGGGTGCTGCGCGCGCTCCAAGAGGCATACGACGGGGTCCTGTCGTTCGTCTATCTGGCGACCGTCGCGGCGGCCTCTCTGGCGGGCGTCGTCCTGGTGATCGGCACCCGCACGCACGCCCACTGGCTGCCCACCATGTCGTCGACGGTTCGCGACGGCGTCGTCAACGCCTGGTGGGTCATCGCGTTCGTTCCGCTTGGGGCGATCTTCGGGCTCCTCTTCGCGTGCGACGTGTGGCTCTGGGCGTTCGGACGGTCCAAGCCCTTGTCGGGTGCTTCCATCTCACGCGGGTTCGAGCCGTTCGAGACCCTGTTCTCCCGGCTGCGGCCGTCCGACGGAAGGGCGAAGGACGCCGGAGCCAAGGACGCCGGAGCCAAGGATGCCGGAGCCAAGGATGCCGGAGCCAAGGACGCCGGGGCCAAGGAGGCAGGGGCCGCCGAGCCGCACGCAGCGCCGAAGCTCCCCCCGTACGAATGGTGGGTGACGCTCGTGATCGTAGCGCCGCTCATGCTCCTCGCGATCCCCGCGGCCGTGTGGCTCGCGTGCCACCAGGCCAACCTGTCCCCCGCGCTGGCGGCCAGCCTCGCGATTCCATCCGGCGTCCTGTTCTTCCTCGCCATGGGGCTGGCTGGCGATCTGCTCCGGCATCGGGCGCCTGCCTTCGCACTGGGCGGGGCGATCGGCGGCACGGTCCTCTGCTTTGCGTACTACCCCGCCCTGGCGAACCAGCTCTCGCCGAAGGAGATCTTCGAGAGCTATCGGACCATCTGCCCTGGAGCTGCGCTCGGAATGCTCGGGGTGGGCGGTCGGACGTCCGCCTACTACGCGGGCGGCCAGCCGCAGGCGCTCTCGGATCCGCCGAGCGCTTACAAGTGGCTGCAGGCCGGAGGCGGCGAGCGTCGCTGCCTCGCACTCAAGGCCGAGGAGCTCCCCCAGCTCAACAAGCTGTGGCGGGAGGGCTCGCCCGAGCCCCGGACGAATTTGCCCGTCCTCGATGCGCGATCGAGCCAGATTCTGCTCGCCTCCTCGACGCTGCAGGAGGGCGAGAAAAACGAATCGCCGCTCGCGGCGATGGTGCTCTCGGCGCCTCCGAACCCGCAGCACAAGCTGGATGTCAACATGGAGGACAAGCTCCAGGTGCTCGGGTTCGACCTCGTCGATGAGCGTGGCCGCGCCATCGACGCGGTTTCCCCGGGCACCGCGTACCGCATGCGGACGTACTACCGCGTGCTCGCGCCCGTGACCTCGGAGTGGGAAGCGTTCATCCACATCGATGGCTACAAGCGCCGGCACAACGGGGACCACAAGCCGCTCAGCGGCAAGTACCCGATGTCGCTCTGGCTCCCCGGCGACTTGATCGTCGACGACTACGAGTTCAAGCTCGAGCCAAATTTCACTCCCGGGAGCTATCAGATTTACTTCGGGCTTTTCGTGGGCGATACGCGTTTGAAGGTCAAGAGCGGACCGAGCGACGGCGACAACCGCATCAACGGCGGCCCGCTTCGCGTGCAATAGGCTGGTAGGCGCGGAGGAGGGCAGGCGATGGCGACGACGGACAAGAACCCGCAGGTCCATGGTGCCGCGCCGGCCCTCGATCGCGCGGCCGCGGCCGCGGCCGCGGCGCCGACCCCGGCCACGGATCCGCCCTCCTCGCGGCGGGACGAGCGCCGCAGCCACGACCGGTTCCCCGTCGAGTGGGCCGTCGACTGCGTGGCCGAGGACACGTTCCTCTACGCCGCGATCACGAATATCAGCGCCATGGGCATCTTCGTGAAGACGACCGACCCGTTGCCCATCGGCACCCGCCTCGTCCTCTCGTTTGCCCCCCCGGGCTACGAGCCGTTCAAGCTCGAGGGCGAGGTGGCCTGGATCAACGCGCTTCGCCCCAACGGCGACAACCCGAACCCGGGCATCGGGGTACGGTTCGTGAATTTGCGCCCCGACGATCGAGAGCGCCTCGTCGAGGTGATTCGGACGATCGCCTACGTGCGCGAGCCGCTCGTGTAGTGAGCGCGGGAGCGCGCCCTCCGGGGAGGCGCTCCTTACTTGGCCAACTCGATACCCGCGAGCGTGAGGGCATCGGCGACGGCCGCTGTCGCGGGGCCGGCGACGAAGGCCTTTCGCACCCCGCGTACGGCGGCGGCGCGGGCGACGCGCGCGGCCCACTCGGACAGTGCCTCGGCATCGTCCGACGGATAGCTGGCGGCGATCGCGACGACGTCTGCGCCCAGGGGCACGACGCAGCGTGGAAACTCCCAGGCATCGAGGGCGGCGAGGCGGGCCCGATCCAGGGTCTCGGCGACGTACCCCTCTGCCAGGGCCGCGCCGGCGGCGCGCACCCACTCGGCCCCCGGCGTTCTCATGGCCTCGCTGGCGTGGTGCGCCGTCCACGTCGCGAGCGTCACGGAGCCGCCGGCGCGCGCGATGCGCCGTCCGAGCAGCGCGCAGGCGTCGAACAACTCGTCGTCCGACAAGTCCGTCGCCCGCGCGCGCGCCCGTTCGACGACGAACGCACGAAGCGATGCCGAGCCCTCGATGACCTCGCGGTCCGCCGGCCAAGCCGCGCTCGCCTGGTCCAGCTCGGACCAGGCCTTTACGATGGCCACGACCGTGGGATCCTCCGGAGGAGGCGGCTTGGACATCGCCCGCTTCAGGGAGCCCCGGCCGCTGGGACCTGATCCGCAGGGCTGGGCTTGGACGCGGCGTTCTGGCTGCCGGGGGAGGCCTGCTGCGCGCGGTTCAGTTGATCGAGCTGGGCCCTCGCCCTGTCGCGGTACGGATCCACGCGAAGCAGCACGTTGAGGCGATTTCTCGCGCTGGCGTAGTCGCCCATGGATTCGTAGCAAAGGGCGCCCTCGTACACGGCGTCCCAGCCGGCGGACGTGCCGCCCGCTCGGTTCACGACGTCGTTGAACCGGGCGACCGAGGGGCAGGGCTGTCCTCGGCGCGCCGCATCGTCGCGTTCGGCCCGGGCCTTGCCAAGCTCCGCGTCGGCATCGAACGGCGCCGGGGCCGCGGGGGCCTGCGCAAACGGAGAGCGCGCCGCCCCCATCGGTGCCGTTGCAACCCCGGCGCCCCTGCCGCCCGCGAGACCCCGAGAGGGCCCCGCCGTGTCCTGGATCGAATCATCGTCCAGCATTCGCGTGGCCGCCTTGGGCGCCCGAAGACGCGCTTCCGCCGCGGGCTCGGACGCGGGGGCTGGCGCCGCGGCAACAAGGACGGGGGCGGCTGGCGCCGCCGGCGCAGCGGCAAAGACGGGCGCGGCGCTCCTCTCACTCTTCTCGCCTTCGCTGCCCTCCATGGGCGCCGCGGACGCCGAGAGGGCCGGGGTCGCGGGCCTTGGATCCGCCGAGGTCGGGGCGCCAGACACGGAAGGCGCCGGGGTACCTTCCTCGGTGACGATCATCTCGGCGCTCGCGGGGGCCCGTGACGAGCGCCCACGCAGCAGCAGCACGCTCGTCCCGATCATGACCATGAAAACTGCCGCCATCGCGGTCTGCGGGCGCATGGCCCAGTTGCCGGCCATCGAGACCGCGCGGGCCACGCGCCATTGCAGCGCCGTCCCCGCGGGCGCGTGCGCTGCTGCGGCGGCCAGGATGCGCCCCTCCAGGCCTGCTGGAACTTCGACCGTCGGCAAGGCAGCAACCCGTCGCGTCGCGCGCAGTCCGCCGAGCAAGGCCGTGCACCGCGCGCACCCGGCCACGTGCCGCTTGACGGCGGCGCTCGTGATCTCGTCGAGCTCGCCGTAGAGCTCGCTCAAGAGCATGGACTCGACCTTCTCACAGTCCATCGAGGGGTCCTCGCCGCCAGGTCACCGTAGCGCCCGCGCGTACTCCTCGAAATCGCTCAGGGCAGCTTGGAGGCGTTCGAGGGCGTATCGCATTCGACTCTTGACGGTATTTTCGGGTATGCCCACCACCTGAGCGATCTCCTTGAACGGCAAGTTCGAGATCTCGCGCAGTAGGAAGACCTCCCGCTGCTCCTCCGGCAGGGCGTCCACCGCAGTCAGGACGCGCCTGCGGATTTCGGCGGCGCTGGCCGCTTGCTCGACGTTCGCCGCCGGGTCGGCCGTTCGCTCCCCGAGGGTGGGGCCCTGAGCCCCCTCGTCGAGTGAAGGGTGGTTGCGCAAGGCCCGCTTGCGCGCGTGGTCGATGCAAAGGTTGCGCGCGATCGTGTAGAGCCAGGTGCCGAAGCGTGACGCGTGATGGAATTCCCTCGCGTGGAGCACGACCCGCAAGAACGCCTCCTGGACGACCTCCTCCGCTGCAGTTGCATCGCGCAGATGCCGAAGACTGAAATTGAAGAGAGGGCCCTGGTGGCGCTTCACGAGCAAGGCGAACGCACCGCGGTCGCCGCCCTGAAACGCGACCATCAGCACCTCGTCTTGAGGGTCGCTCTGTGAGGGTGGTCGATTCACCCGCTCTCCGAGTTCGTCGTGGAATGCCGTTGGCGGTCAACAAAAGGACGGGGCCGTCAGAAGGCCCGTCGAAGGGGCCGGCGCCGCGCGGTGAAGGCATGTCGATGGCTGCGGGGGGGGAGGGGACCTTGGTTTGGGGCTCCCCCAATGGACGCGCGAGCCCGCGGCAGGGATCTTCGCTCATCCTCTTCCCCGATTTCCAGTGCTCCCGCGCCCATCGGCGGGCAGAGCCGCGTCGTCCGGGGGGCGGGGCCTCGCAATCCGCGCATTCTCAGCCCATGCCTAGTTGCAAAGGCGGCGTCCACGAACATAGACTCAGCCCGCCCAAGTTTGGGCGGCGGAGGCTCGGGCGCACCACTGCGCAGCTCTGGGGGTCTTCGTGGCGCTGCGATCGGTGGTTTCATTTGAAGGGGAGTCTCCCATGCGACGTCGAGTGACGATGGTCCTCACCTTGGCCATGCCGTTGGCAGCGTACTCGCTGATAGCGGGTGCCCAGACGACACCGAAAAGCGGTGCCCCTGCGGCGGCCTCGTCGGCCGCGCCCGCGGCGTCCGCCGCTCCCGCCGATTCTTCGGCCGCGAGTGCGGCGCCCGCGGCCTCGTCGCCCACCACGTCGGGGGCAGGGACGCCGGCCCCGGTCATGGTCGACATGAGTGCCAACCGGCCGGCGGACCCGACGATGAACGGCGCGACGTACTCGGTGCGCCTCCGCGACCTCGAACAACGGGTCGACGAGCTGAAAGACCAGGTCCGTCGCAGTCATACGCGCCTGGCCCTGCTCAGCGACACCATCCTCGGTGGGGGCGCCTCCGGCTCGCGCGCCGAGGTGCAGTTCGAGAACGAGATGTCGAGCGCGTTTCAGCTCATCAAGGCGGTCTTTGTGGTCGACGGGCAGGTCCAGTACAGCCGCGCCGACGAGACCGGTGCTCTCTCCGACCAGAAGGACATCCCCATCTACTCCGGGAACCTGCCGCCGGGGGACCACACGATCCAGCTCGACCTCACGTTTCAGGGGAACGGCTACGGCGTGTTTTCGTACCTGCGCGGGTACAAGTTCGAGGTGAAGTCAGGCCACGCCTTCACCGTTGGCGAAGGCAAGGCTCTCGTCGTCTCGGCCCTGGCCTACGAAAAGGGTGGGGCCACGACCCCCCTCGAGCAGCGCCCGACGATCGAGTGGCGGGAAAAGGTCGCCCCCATCGGCGCGGTGACGCCGGCACCCGCGAGTTCGGCCGCAGCGGGCAGCACGACGGGTGGAGGCAAGAAGTGAAACTGGGACGGCTCGTCGCCGTCCTCTCCAGTGTCACCGCGGCGTGGGTCGCGTTCGCAGGGCAAGCCTCGGCTGGGTCGAACGCCGACGACGCGATTGCGTCGGCGTCGCTCGAGCTCTCGTCCGTCGGCAGTGGCGTCGGCCAGGTGCAGGCGGCCATTCAGCAGGCCAAGGGCGAGCTTACGCCAGAGCAGCGGCTGGCGAACGGCGAGCTTCTTTTTCGAAGCAAGGACTACGCACGTGCCTCGGTCGTCCTCAGCGAGACGCTCGAGGCGTTTCCGAACACCGCGAGCTACCCCGACGCGCTCTGGCTGCGCGGCGAGACCTACTACGCGGAGGGCGACTATCTGGCGGCCCGACGGGACTACCGGGCGCTCGTCGACCGGGGAACGGAACCGCGGTTTCAGGTTTACGTCGGCAAGGGCGTGGCGCGGCTCGTCGACGTGTCTCTCCGGCTGAACGATCCGCCGGAACTCTTCGCGCCGTTGATCCAGAAGTTTAGCCAGGTGCCGACGCCCCAGGTCGACGCTGCGCTCCTCTATGCCAAGGGCAAGGCCTATTTCAAAACCGGGGCCTGGAACGACGCCACCGGTGCGTTCTCTCAAGTGGCCAACGGAACGATTTACGCCCACCAGGCGCGCTACTTCCAGGGCATCGTCGCGATGAAGCTCGCGCGCTCGGGCGGCGCGACGGAGCGTACCAAGTCCGGCTCGACGAGCGCCAACTACAAGCCCGCCATCGATATCTTCCGTTCGGTGACCGAGCTGCCCGCGGACACTCCCGAGCACGCGCATGTCATCGACCTCTCCTGGCTGGCGATTGGCCGCCTCTTTTACGAGATGGAGCAGTACCAGCAGGCCGGCGAGGCCTACTCGAAGGTCGGGCGCGGCAGCCCCGAGTTCGACACCATGCTCTACGAGCTCGCCTGGGTGTACGTGCGTACGGGCGACGTCGAGCGGGCGCAGCGCGCGCTCGAGGTCCTCGAGGTTAGCAACCCCGACAGCGACTACGTGGCCGAGAGCACGCTGCTCCAGGCCGATTTGCTGCTCCGCGCCGGTGCCTTCGATCGCGCACTCCAGCTCTACGACACGGTCCGGGCCAAGTACGAGCCGATGAGCAATCAGGTCTCGGCGTTCCTCGATTCGACGAAGGACGTGAGCGTCTACTACGAGCGGCTCCGCAAGCAGCGGCTCGACGCGCTCGACCAGAACGAGGCGCTGCCCCCCATCGCCATCCGTTGGGCGCGCGAGATCGAGGACGGGCCTCTCGCGTTCGCCGTGATCGACGACGTGAACGAGTGCAAGACATTGCTGAAGCACTCCAACGAGGTGATCGATCGCCTGACAGCGCTCACCGGGGCCTCCACGCGCGTTCGCGCGTTCAAAGAGCTGGCGGCGGGCGAAGAGACGGCGCTCGGACTCTTGAACCGCATCTCGCGCGCAAGGCTGCTCCTCGCGCACACCCTCGACACCGTGGAGCCGGAGCAGCTCTCGGGAGAGATCGGCAGTACGCGTCAGCGTCGCCGCACCCTCATGGCGGCGATCGAGGGTCTCCCCGTGAACCCTCAGGACTTCGCGCAGCGCGAGCAGCAAGGCG
>Ga0302325_10029307_pt1 | contig 11372 bp, 6 predicted proteins | sample Palsa_T0_2_FD_201948 | JGI IMG/M metagenome (GOLD analysis project Ga0302325, IMG submission 201948) | Peat permafrost microbial communities from Stordalen Mire near Abisko, Sweden - Palsa_T0_2 | ecosystem: Environmental > Terrestrial > Soil > Palsa > Peat permafrost | place: Sweden: Abisko... | reverse complement strand
AGAAGCTGCAACATGGAATGGCTGGAGTCGACGACATCCGCGGTGAGGGTGGGATGGCCGGCCAGCAGGCGCGCCAGAAATCGCCCATCCCCGTCTCCCAGCAGCAGGACATGACGCGCTCCTGTCAGATGAACCAGTTGCGCGCTACGGCAGCGCGCTAGCCAAGGGCCAAAGGTCAGGTATTCCAGCCATCGATAAGGGCGGGCGATGCGATCGAAATTGACGCTGCTATGGCTTAGAGCATTTTCACTTCTACCCTGCACAGGCAAGTGTAGCGTGTTGCGGCTTTTCCTGGGGAACACGAGAAGTGAGAATGCTCACCGGGCAATGGACAAGAAGGCCAACGGCGTTAGCAGCGCGGCGTCGGCGGCGATACGCAAGTAAAGCGGGGAGAGGCGGGAGCTGCGTGTGTCGAGAGCAAAGAGCAGTCCACTGCTGAGAAGCGCGGCAAGATAGACGGCCATTAGCCCGCGTGAAGGGGCAAGCACAGCCGCGGCAAGCGAAAACAGCGCAATCATGGTTACGATCGGACGCAGATGCAGGCTGGCCCAGCGAGTCGTGGCATGCGGGTTGCCAAGAGCCTGTGGCAGTGTGCAGCCTGCTTCCCACTTCTCGATGCCCACGCAATTGACCCAGCAAAGCATGGCAAAGAATACGATCGCCGGGGCCAGTTGCGCTTTCCCCAACCCGGCGCCGGCGCTGAGGCGGGACCAGGCGGGCACGGCGGTTGCGGCTGCGAAGAGCATGCCCACGGCAAGTTCCTTGGGGAGCCTTGGCGGGTTGGCGTGTGTCGAGGTAGTCCTGCGGTGGACCGCGAAGAGATAAAGAAGGGCAAACGCAGCAATCCATGCATCATCGCGGCGCGCCTCGGGGCGCATGCGGGTCAGGACGAACCAAGCCAGGAACACGACCAAGAGCGATGCTGCCACCAGGAAGGCGGTGCGATGGCGGGCGTGAAAACGGTGGCGTTCCCGGAGCAATTCGCCCGGCCGCTCGCGAAGTCCGTCGAGAATGCGATCGGCGACATAGAGCAGCCAGGTGCCGAGGGCGAGAAGCAGCGCCGGGACAAGCGACAGGTGGAGGTCCATGGCGCGAGCGAAGAACCACGACCAAAGAGCGGCAACGGTTGGCGCATCCAGGCTGAGCAGATGCCACCATTCCGCAAGATTGTAGCGGCGACGGGCCAAGATTCAGTTTACTTCGCGCGACACCGCACTTACTCCATGTCCCTCGGGCAAAAGCAATGGTGGGGGCTTCCCCCGGATTTCCTGTGGGGCTTGGTGGAACCAAGGAACTTCATGCGGCTTTCCTTACAGAAAGCCCTACACGCGGTCCTGTGTGGTGCCGCGTACAGGAAATCCGGGTCGCCCCGTCTTTTTCGTCCCACGTACCCCGATTTCCTGTCGAGGTTGGTGGCGTTGTCGCACTCCATGCGGCTTTCCTTGAAGAAAGCCGCACACGCGATCCTGTCCGATGCTGCGTAACAGGAAATTCGGGTACGCTGGGGCGAACGTGGGGCACCCACTCGTGACTCGGCCGGCATCGTTGGGGCAGGCCGCAACAAATGCAGATTAGTCATCCAGCAGGCGGGCCAGCAGCGGGATCATGACCGGCCGGGGGTTGGCTCCGCGCCGCTTTGCGGCGCTTCTGCTTGGCCGAGGCGGACGACTTGGGAACAGCCGCAGGGACGGCTGCTACCTCTATCTCCGGCTCCGACGCCGGTTCCGGAATGCTATCGATGCTGTCTCGCCCCTCGGCTACGCGGATGAAGAAGTCCTGCGCGCTGAAACGCTTGCCCTTTGGCGCGTGGACGCGTGGGTAGTCGCCGCTCGCCGTCTCCATGCGCGACTTGGCGGTGTCCGCGAGATAGGCGGCCAGGATCTCGTTGCGAATACGATTGCGGATTTGTGCGTCACGGATGGGGAAGACAACTTCACACCGTTCAAAGAGGTTGCGCGGCATCCAGTCGGCGCTGCCGCAATAGATTTCGTCCTCGCCCCCATTGGCAAAGTAGAAGATGCGGCTGTGCTCGAGAAAACGGCCCACCAGCGAGCGCACCCGAATATTCTCACTGATACCGGCAATCCCGGGCCGAATCGAACTGATCCCGCGCACGATCAGGTCAACCTGCACGCCGGCCTTGGAGGCGTCATAAAGAGCTTCAATCACTCTCTGCTCGAGCAGCGAATTCATCTTGGCGATAATGTTCGCCGGCCGCCCGGCCGCCGCGTGTTCGGCCTCGCGATGGATCATGCGGATGAGGCTCTCCGCCAGGGTAAGCGGCGCCACCAGCAGGGGCGCGTAATCATCCGATTCTGAGTGCGCGGTGAGGTAGTTGAAGACACTATGGACGCTGGCCGTGATCTCCGGGTCGGCCGTCAGCAGGCTGATGTCGGTGTAAAAGCGGGCCGTGTTCGTGTTGTAGTTGCCGGTTCCCAGGTGAGCATAACGGCGGGTTACGCCGTCCGGATCACGGCGTATGAGCAGGGCCAGTTTGCAGTGTGTCTTGAGCCCTACGATGCCGTGGAAGACCTGGACTCCGGAGTCTTCCAGATCGCGCGCCCAACGGATGTTCGATGCTTCGTCGAAACGAGCCATCAGCTCCACCACGACAGTCACTTCCTTGGTTTGCGCAGCCTCGGTGAGCGCATGGAACATGTGCGAGTCGGAACTGGTGCGGTAGAGCGTCTGCTTCATGGAGACGACGTGTGGATCCTGCGCACCCAATTGCACGAAGTTCACTACCGCGTCATAGGAATCGTAGGGGTGGTGCAGCAACAGATCATGATGACGGAGTTCGTCGAAAAGATCCTCGGAACGGCGGTTCAGACGCAGTTCGCGGGGCAGAAAATCTTTGAATTTGAGGTCGGGGCGTGGGGTATCGCTGTACAGATTCATCAGGCGGGACAGGTTGACGGGCCCATCGGTGTGGAAGACCTGGGTGTCCTCGAGCTCGAAATTCATGCGCAGGCGGTCGACGACCTCGGCATCCGCGCCTTCTTCAATCTCCAGGCGCACCGCATCGCCTTTGCGGCGATTGTGCAACTCGGAGCGCACACTATCCAAAAGACTGCGTGATTCTTCCTCCTGGAAATACAGGTTGCTGTTGCGGGTGACGCGAAAGGCCGCATTGGAAAGGATTTCATAGCCGCGGTACATGCCCGCGGCGTTGTGCTCGATAAGGTCGTGGAGAAAGACGAAGTCGTGGGTTCCGGTGCTGGATGGCAAGGGCACGAGCCGGGGCAGAGCCCGGGGCACAGTGAGCACACCCAGCAACGCCCCTGCGGCGCCCTTGCGTTTCCGGCGCAACAGCAGGGCCAGGCAGAGCGCCTTGTTCAGGACGCGCGGGAAAGGGTGCGCCGGGTCGATGGTGATGGGCGTCAGCAGCGGGTCGACTTCGCGCTGGTAGTAGTCAAGGGCATGAACCCGGGCCGGCTCGTCGACTTCGTCCCACTCCAGCACGCGAACGCCATTCTTATAAAGCGACGGACGAAGGTCTTCCGTCCAGCAGCGGTACTGATCGCGGACGAAATCGTGCATATCCTGGACCACGATATCCAGGGTCTGCTGAGGGGTGAGGCCGTCGAAGCCCGGCTCGGTGTACCCATCTTCAATGCGTTGCATGATGCCGGCAACGCGAATCTCGACGAACTCGTCCAGATTGCTGGCGGTAATGGCCAGGAACTTGACCCGCTCCAGCAAGGGATTGTCCTGATCCTGGGCTTCCTCGAGGACACGGCGGTTGAAACTCAGCCACGATTCGTCGCGGCCGATAAAGAGACTTTGCCGATCTTTCTGCACATTGTCCATATACGGGTTAGGGCAACCCACCGATAGTACTTATTCTGTCTACCTTACTAAAGGGTGAAGCAAGATGAATCGGCGATGAAAGTCAGATGTGTGCGGTAGATTTGCACAGCGGGACAAAGATTTGACGCCCGGAGCGGGGTTGGGGGAGGATGGAGAATGACAAGATTTTGCTGCGAACGGCTGTTTGTAAGGAGGAGCGCATGATCGAGCAGGATTGTAGCCAGGCGCCAGAGGCCCGCAGCCTCATGGCCAAAGAATCGGCTTTGCAGCTTTTTCAGATCGCGGCCCTGATGCTGGGCGACGAGCAGGAGGCAGTTTCTTTGGTTGAGGAGAGCGTGGCGAAGGTAGAAGCCGACCCCTGCGCCGACGCCCCGCTCGCGTATGCGGAGGCGCGCTCCCGTCTGGTGGAAACCGCCGTCCGGAGGATGGCCGGGCTGTACCCCGAGGCGTTCGCTGTTCCAACGGCGCAGCCAGCCAATGGAGCCTGCATTGAAACCGATGACCTGGGCGCAGCGGGCTTGACCGGCGAACTGTTCGGCGCGCTGATCTCGGGCGCAGGCCGGGCCGGGATGCGGGAATGGCTGGAAAGGCTGGCGCCAGCCCTGCGGGCCATCTTTGTGCTGCGCGCTGTAGCCGGACAAGACGGTGAACAGACCGCCGAGAGCCTGCGCCGGAGTGGAGCGACGGGAGCGCAAGCGTGGCGGCGAGACCAGGTTGGGAACGCTTATCGCGAGGCGTTGTGCTCGCTGGCTACTTGCTTGATGAGTTCGCGTCCCGCGCTCATGCCGGCTTGAGGCCGGTGCAACGTACCTCACGCTCCCTCCCACTCTTTGCTGCCGGCTTCAGTCACGGGTAGCCGCTGTCCCGGAAACCGGTGCGTCCAGACTCCGCGGTGCTCTTCTTTTTGAATTGTTCAGAAGCCATTCGGCATCGAATGTGTGGTGCATTTGGCGAGAACGATTCCACCCGCAGGCGTACCTCTGATCCGCTGAGCGTGACGCGGTTTTTTGTCAAGAAAAGACCTGTGAGCGCATTTTCCTGTGGCCTGCTTGTTTCCGCATCCCAGGAACAGGAGAAATGCTTCGAAAAGGGAAATCCGGTTTGGTATGTCACCATGGGGTTGGGGTCCCGGGTCGGCCATGCGGCCATGACCCGAAGTTGGGGCAGGTTGCCTGCTGAGGTTGACTGATAGATGAGATGGTACTCGGGTGCATTGCGGAGCAAAGGGTGCCGGTCTGTGGTGATGCTCCTCAGCTTGATCTTTAGCCCGGCTCTGCTGCTGGGCCAATCCGCGACTGCGACGGGTAGCGGGTCGTCTGGCAGTGGGGGGAGTTCTGTTCAGGCGACGCCGGCGCAGGTGAATAGCAGCACCTACCAGGGCAGCATCGTTAAGCAGCCCGCGGTCCCGGGAGTTCGTGCACTCTCGCTCGATGAGGCGATCCGCATGGGATTGCAATACAACCTGGGTCTCGTGCTTTCCGGTGTGAACGCCAGTACAGCCGGCGCGCAACGGCTGCAGCAACTCCAGGCCTTGCTTCCCACCGTGAATGCTTCGGCCAAGGAAGCGGCACAACAGACGAATTTGCAGGCCGAAGGTTTGACGATCCCCGGCTTCCCTGCCATCATCGGGCCCTATGGCTACACGGATATCCGGGCGTCGGCGCAATGGTCGCTGTTAAACCTGTCATCGCTGGGCAACTATCTCGCCTCCAAGCATAACTTCGCAGGATCCAAGCTCTCGATCGAGGACGCGAAGGACCTGGTGGTGCTCACGGTGGGGAATGCGTACCTCCTCTGCGTCGCCGACGCGTCGCGGATCGAGTCGGCGCAGGCCCAGGTAAACACTTCCAAGGTGTCGCTCGATCAGGCAGTGGCGAATCACCAGGCGGGTACGGCTCCCCTTTTGGATGAGTTACGCGCCCGCGTGGACTATCAGACGCAGCAGCAGACCCTGATCACGGCGCAAAATCAATATGAGAAAGACAAGATTGCCTTGGCGCGCGCCATCGGCCTTTCCCTGGAACAGAACTATGCGTTGGCCGACCAGGCGCCCTTTCAGGCGCTGGACAACCTGGACGCCAATGCCGCGGTCCAGCAGGGGCTCGCGCACCGCCGTGACTTGCAGGCGCTGCAGCAACAGGTGGAGGCCGCCAAAGCATCACGCGCTGCGGCAACCGCCGAACGCTACCCCACGGTGGCCCTCTCCGCCGACTATGGGGTGATCGGGCCGACCCTGGCCCATTCCCATGGGACCTTCGACGCCGTGGGCACAGCCACCGTGCCGCTATTTGAAGAGGCCCAATTGCGTGGCGATGCACAGGCGGCGCAATCGCAACTGGAACAGAAACAGGCACAGTTGAACGACCTGCGCGGTCAGATCAGCGCCGATGTGCGCGACAGTATTCTGGACATACAGGCGGCCGCTCGGCAGGTTGCCGTCTCGCACAGTAACGTAGAATTGGCGACCGAGGCGTTGAGCGAGTCGCAGCAGCGTTACGCGGCAGGCGTTTCCGACAATCTTGCGGTATCGCAAGCCCAGGCATCCATGGCGCAGGCCGACGACCAGTACGTCTCCAGCTTGTACCAGCACAACGTGGCGAAGCTCGCTCTCGCCCGGGCCCTGGGCATCGCGCAAACGAACTATAAGGATTACGTGGGAGGAAAGTAGCGGTGGCGGAACAGAATCTCGAGTCAAGCCGTTCAAGTACCGTCGAAGAGGGGCCCCAGGCTGGCATCGATGAGCAGCAGGACCTGGACGGTCCCGGTAACCCTCCCAAGCAAAAGGGGCGGCGGCGGTTCATCATCATCGGCGTGGCCGCTGTTCTTATCGTGGGCGCCCTGCTCTTCTGGTGGCATTCCACGTATTACGAGGACACCGACGACGCACAGGTGGATGGTCACCTGATACAGATCAGCGCACGGGTTGCCGGACAGGTCATCAAAGTTAACGTAGAGCAGAATCAATTCGTGCAGGCGGGCACATTGATTGCCGAGATCGATCCCAGGGATTATGAGGTCGCAGTACAGCAGGACGAAGCCAGCCTGGAGAGCGCCGAGGCGAACTATGAAGCTGCGCGGGTAAACATACCCCTCATCAATGTGAACACCAGCACGACGCTGCAGTCGGCTTCCTCGGGGGTGCGAACCTCCGACGCGACCGTGCAGCAGTCGCAGCGCCAACTGGAAGCCGCACAGGCCCAGGTTGCTCAGGCGGACGCGAACAACATCAAAGCCCAACTGGATCTGAAGCGCTACACGCCGCTGGTGGAAAAAGACGTTATCTCAAAGCAGCAGTTCGACGCCACCGTGGCCACGGCGGATGCATCCCGGGCGGCATTGCTGGGAGCCAAAGCCACCGAGATCGCCGCGGAGGACGCGGTTCGCATTGCCCGCGACAAGGTGGTGCAGTCACAGGCTGAATTTAAGAACGCGCAGACCGGGCCGGATCAGATGAAGATTCAAAAAGCCAAGGCAGACCAGGCCGCAGCACAGGTGCAGCAGGCACGCGCACAGCTTGAGCAGGCCAAATTGAACCTGGGCTACACGAGAATTGTTGCCCCAGCCAATGGCATCATCACCAAGAAGAGCCTGGAAGTGGCCCAGAACGTCAGTGTAGGTCAAAACCTTATGACCCTGGTGTCTCTGGACGATATCTGGATCACGGCAAACTTCAAAGAGACGCAACTGCGCATGATGCGTCCGGGGCAGAAGGTCAAGATCCACGTGGACGCTTACGGGCGTGACTACGACGGCACGGTGACCCAGATTGGGGGCGCCACGGGCTCGATGCTGAGCCTCTTTCCGCCGGAAAACGCCACCGGCAATTACGTCAAGGTGGTGCAGCGCATCCCTGTCCGGATCGACCTGACGGATCGGAACGAGGACCGGGACCGCCTCTTGCGTCCTGGCTTGTCGGTTGAGCCCACGGTTCGCATCAAGGGGAGCTAATAGATCAGCTTGAGCGAGAACTGTATCTGGCGGGAGGTTCCCGCGGTGCGGCTGATGATCCCGAAGCCTGAGCCTTGAATGATGTTGTCGGGCAGCCCCATATTCACAATATTGAACAGGTTGAAGAACTCAGAGCGAAACTGCAGATCAACGAGCTCTATTCCACTGGAACGCCTGCCCAAGGGCGTGTCCTTAATCAGCGCGAAGTCGTAATCGTAGTAGGCAGGCCCACGAAAGGTGTTGCGTCCGAGGGTGCCAAAGAGACCCTGATTGGGGCCGGTACCCCCGGGCAGATGGATGGGAATCGCGAAGAAAGAGGCATTCTCCGTACCCCGGCCGAAGTAGTCCTCCCGCACTTTGCGGGCGGTCGAGAGCGTTGGAGTAGCGATCTGATCCGGACGATCCACGCCGTAGGAACCGGCTCCCGTCTGTTGGATTCCTGAGTAGACGGTGAAGGGCGCGCCGCTGGTGATGGTGGAGATGCTGAGTAATTCCCAACCACCAGTAGCCTTCTTGCCCATGGGCCGAAGAAACGCCACGTCATCCAAATGGAGATCCTGAGCTACGCTGAGCGTGAACGCGTGGGTAACGTCGAAAGCTGAAGGGCCTTTCTCCGCGTGTGTATTCCTGGGATCCTGGGGAAAGCTCTGCACCACCGCGCCCGTAGCCCCGGTGAGAAATCCGCCAATGACGGAGCTGGTGTCGTCGAGCGACTTCGACCACGTATAACTGGCTTGGACCCCAGTTCCCCCGTAAGGCAAAGTGCCGTGCAAGGAGCTTTGCAAGGCGTGATACGAGGAATGAGACGTATTAGTCACCAACTGCTCCGTTCCGAAACCGCCGATAACGTTGCCTGCACTGTCGAATTGGGTATAAGGAGCAAACACAGGATCGGCACCCGGATATCCATTCGGAAAGCTGACGCGGGGCAGCTTGGCTGCGGCGGTGCCGACGTACTCGGCGTCGGCCGTGACTTGGCCGAAGGCACGCTCCAGGCCGAAGGTCCATGTCTGCAAGTACCCGTTGCCGAAATTGCGGTCAATCCCGTTGAGATTGAGCGGCGTGATCTGGTGGCTGGGCGCAAGAGACGCCATATCCTGCTCATAGCGTTCCAGATCCATCACGGTATTGGCGGGCACAGCTTTGGTGCCGTCGGCAAAAATGTCTTCACCCGAAGTGGTGTAGGCGAGAGGCAGCTCCGCCGGTGTGATCTGGAAGCCGTAAGGCAATGGCGCGCCCTTGGCCGCAGTCAGTCGCGGATAGATCACGAACGGTGTGGAACCGGTAAGGAAATTATCCTGCCAGATGTTCGGCGGAATGGTGGTGATGGCTCCGCCGGCGCGGATGTGCAGCTTGCCGGCGGCAAGCCAATCTAACTGAACCCGCGGCCCGAAGCCATCCAGGTTGAATTGGTATCCCGGCTGGGGGTTGACGAGAAACTCCTGCCCAGGACCAGTGGGAGTGTTGATGGGGAGGAACGCCGACGTACGCTTGGCTCGTTCGGTGATGGGAGAGTAGATCTCGTAGCGCAGTCCGTAATCGAGGGTAACGGTCGAGAACTTCCACGTGTCCTGTGCGTACATTGCGCCGGCATTTCGGTTTACCGCGGCCGGACCAATGTGCGGGCCATTGGAGAAGTATGAAGGCGCCACCGCCGCGGTATACGCGAATGGGCTTCCGGTAAGCAGGCCGGTGAGCGTGTCGGGCAAGGGATCGCCCGCGTGGATATTGTGTTCACCGCTCTGCGATGGGATGTCAACGAAAGAGTAGGCCGTCCCCCCGCCGAAGTCGTACTCTCCGTTCGGGCTGATGCCGAAATAGCTGGTATCGCGATTGAACCGGATCTCGCCCCCAGCTTTCAGAGTGTGCTTGCCGTGAATGAGGGAAAAGTTCTGCCGGGCAACAAAGAGATTGCCAAACGAGCTCATGACCGAGCCAGCCGGCTGGTTGAAGGGCTCATACAATCCGTCATTGAACTTGACCGCCGGATCAGTGAAATCAGTCGTGTGAAACGATGGCGTGGTGCGCGTGATGCTGATGGAAGAGTCAAAGCTGAAGCGAGGAGATGGAGTGCGCGTGTAGGTAAATAGCACGTTGCGCTGATGGTCAACGTATTGAATTCCGAAGTCGGGGTTGATTGCCGTTTGATCGGGATTGGTTGTGGGCCCGGTGAGATTGTCCAGGCTAAAGCGGGCTAAGAACTGCGACTTGCTGCCCAGTTTCTGGTCGATACGGATGGAGAGCTGGTCCGCATCCGTGGTGACCTTGGATGAAGTGGAGAATGTGTTCACGCCATAAGCGCCATTGGGGTTGTTCGGCAGCGGATACCGCGCCAGGACACTTGCGATTTGTGGGTTCACCGGCACCAGCAGCGTATCGCCGGGGAAGGCGGTCGTATCCAGACCGGCTCGCTGGCTCAGCGTTGGCACCGGCAATACCTGCGTGGTGCCCAATACCTGGCGAAAGCCCTGGTATTCGCCAAAGTAGAAGGTTTTTCCGCGGCCGTCATACAGATGCGGAAGAACGACGGGACCGCCATTGGTAAAGCCGAACTCGTTGCGGCGAAACGGTGGCAGCCGTCCGGGATTGCCGATGGAAGCGTAATCGAAATAGTTGCGTGCGTCCAAAGCCGAGTTGCGCAGGAACTCGAAGACCGAGCCGTGAAAGCCGCTGCTCCCCGAACGAGTGATGATATTGGTAAAACCGGCGGCTCCCAGGCCAATCTCCGCGGGCATCCAGCCGGAGCTCGACTGGATCTCCTGGACCGCATCCACGTTGAAGTTGGTAAACGTGGCGCCGCCCATCTCCGGATCGCTGATATCGCCGCCATCCATTGCGAAAACCGCTTCCACGCCCCGCTGGCCGTTGATCGCAAACTGTTGCGTAAAGTTGGTTGCGCCGTTCGCATCCGTCATTGTTCCCGCCGCAAGCAGCAGCAACTGGCTGAAGTCTCGTTTGTTCAAAGGCAGTTCGCTCACAGCGTGGCTGGACAGATCCTCGCCGCCGGTCTTTGCCGCGATGGTCTCCGTGAACACCAGCGAGAGTGCGCCTTGGCTGGAAAGGCTCAGCACCGCAGGGGCCGCGTTCGGGGATAACTCCACCGGCTGCCCGTAACTCGTGAGGTGGCCCTCCACTTCGACATCAAGCTGGTAAGAGCCGGTGGGAACGTTCCCGAAAGCGAAGCTCCCTTGAGCATCTGTCATCGAAGAGCGTCTTTGGGCTTGCGCACGGAGTTCTACCTTCGCTCCTTGCAGCGGCTTTCCGGCTGCGTCGCGTAGGACGCCTCCCCACGAAGCCAAGCTGGTCGATTGACCAGGCAAAGCGACAGAGAAGAACAGCAAAGCAAAAAGGAAGGGGAACGGTAGGGAGCTGCGCCTTGACTGTGTTTCACGAACCCGGTTCAAGAGAATGTTACGCAACCTTCCACGGAAGAGACATCCGGCCGGCAACAGCAATTCTAGCCGGTAGCCAACGAAAGCAACTCTCCGAGATCGGCTGCTGTATTCGATGCTGTTCCACGGGGGAGGGCCGGCCCAATCGCAAGGGCCTGGCTATGGCCTTCGAACCACACCAGGAACGAAGACTGCTCTGATCCGGGCAGCCGCTGCTGATTG
>Ga0302325_10029306_pt1 | contig 11372 bp, 12 predicted proteins | sample Palsa_T0_2_FD_201948 | JGI IMG/M metagenome (GOLD analysis project Ga0302325, IMG submission 201948) | Peat permafrost microbial communities from Stordalen Mire near Abisko, Sweden - Palsa_T0_2 | ecosystem: Environmental > Terrestrial > Soil > Palsa > Peat permafrost | place: Sweden: Abisko... | reverse complement strand
TACGGTATTGAGCAATGGATAATACACTGAGAAATGCTCTTCTGTTTTTATGGGGTAGTGTGCTGATCATATGTTCAATTGGACTACTATCATGTGGGGGAGGATCCAGTAGCGCGGCGACTGGAGGCCCGAAGGCCACGCGGACCGCTACCGCGACGCCGACAGCTACGTCGACGCCGAACCTGGTTCTTTGCCCACAGGATTTTGCGCTCTGCGCGGCTGCGACCTGTGAGAAGACAGACGGGACTATCACGCTCAACGACGGCAAGACCTACCCAGCCGTGTCATGCACCTGCCCGGTGCTCCCGGGTCCGGCCATCGCCGACCTCAACGCCGGCAACATGAAAGGCAGTTGCACGCCGCCGCCCGACGGGGTCTGGTCGATTTACCAGATTGACAGCGATATTCCACAGGTTGACGCTGATCCCACCTGGAGCGAGGCGCCAGCCTCCGCTCTGGTTTGTCCCGGTGGGCTGGAATTTGCTCAGTGCTGGAATCTCGCCTGCACGCTTGGTTCGATAGTCAACGGCCAGCAGCTTGCGATTTGCACCTGCCCGTTGGAACGCGCGGTAACTCCGTTCGCCAGCGAGTCCGGCCTGGCTGGTGAATCGATCTGCACGCAGATACCGATTTCCGCCGCGTTGGCGATCGATCCTAATTATGCACAGTAACCGATAGTTTCGGGTCGGGCCGCGACGACTACAGCCGTTGAACAATCGTCGAACTGGGTCGCGGCCTGGCCGCGGCACGGCACGATGCGGCTCGGCCCGCGGCCAGTTCAGCGAGGACTTTGCGCCTCAACGAAAAGCGTCTCTTCCGGGCGATTGTCGAGTATTGTCAGGTCGGGCGTACGTCCCTGCTGAAAGGCGCAGCGGCGAATATCACAGTACCCAGCTTCGGCGAGCAACTTTCCGAGCAGCGCGAAATCATACTGATACTGGCGCCGGCTGTACTGGCTTCGCGAGGATGGCGGATAGAAGAAAAACTCCAACGCCCGTTCGCGTTCGCCGCGCTGATACAGCGAGACAACGTATGCGAGGTCGGGCACGGCGACGCGGATTATTCCGCCGGGCTTGAGTGTCCGCAAGGCATCTTTCAGAAGTCCGAGCGCCTCGTCGCGGTAAAGATGGTGAATCGTATGAGAAGTGAAGATGAAGTCGGTCGAGCGATCCGGCAGCGGCACGCCATAGCTCAGATCCCGATACACGAACACATTGTCGCGCAGCGTATCGATGAATTCCTGCCGCGATAAAGCTTCACGATTTTTGCACAGCCGATAGGCAAGTCGCGTGACGGACGACGGATAGCCGGCGAAGAGGGTTTTCAGGTCACCGTCGACGTTTACCCATCCTGGTGCGACGATCAGACCGCTCCCGAGATTTACCTTGATCGGATTGCCAACTGGCCGAAAGCGCCGGTTCCTCAGCAATGTGCCTATCAGGCGTTCGATCGAATCGACCAGCCAGTATGGACGCGCGATCCTCATCGGCGACTAGCCTAGAACCGCGCGCCGGAGGGCAGGCCTTCGCATCGTTTGCATGCGGCCGATAAAATCCCAATCGCCGCTGACCAGGCTTACGAAGTCATCGAAATCATAGCGATCTTCGATTCCGATTCGCGGCAATCGCAGCGGATCCTCGCCGGGGAAAAGACCGCGATTGAGCGTGGTCGCGGCGCTCAGGTGGCCGGCCTCCCGCACCCATGAGACACTTTCCGCGGTGAAGCGGCCGTACGGATAGGCGAAATGAACACAATTGCCACCGACCTTTGACTCGATCTCGCGCCGGGCGTCGCACAACTGCTTCATCGCCGCGCGATGGTCGAGCACCGACAGATCGCCATGCTCGGAAAGATGCGAACCCATCAGAATTCCGTTCCATGCCATCTCACAAACCTCCTTCCAGCTCAGCATGCGAGCGGGATAATGAAGGCCGAGCCGTTCTGTAACGCGGGCACCGGTCCGGCCGATCAGGCCGCTGGTAAGGTAGATCGTCGCCGGAAATTTAAGACGACGGATTTCTGGATAGGCGTGTAGATATACCGACTCGTAGCCGTCGTCGAAGGTTATCGCGCAAGTGAGCCCGGGGACCGGCGATTCCGCTTCTCGGATAGCGGTTGCCAGATCCACCACGCGGGCGCGCTCGGTCAGGTAACCCATCTGGGCACGAAACAAATCCACGGACAGTCCTATGCCAATTTCATGATAGGTGAGTATCGCGACGCGGCCCGGCGCCCGCCGAGGAACGACTCCTCTTACGCCTCCAACCAGCCGGAGCAGGGAGAGCGGAGTTTTTTGCAATACTGACATTACGATCCACGGCGGCATGATGCCGCGGTTAGGGACTCCCGATCGCGTCTGAATCGTTCTCGCGTTGACGGCAATAACCAGAAAGATCAAAGTCCTCGTTTTTTTTGTCGCAGTAATCACTCGGCGAACAATCGTCGGTGGACCAGCAGGTCTGCAACTCGGACACGCACAGGCTGAGCTGCAAATCTGAGCTGCCGGTTTTTGCGCAGTACAATCCCGCCGGGCACGGCTTCAGGTCCGAACACCGCAGAATCGGCATCGAACCCGGGGCCTCCTCGATTGGATCCGATTCGGGCGGGTACTCCGTTTGTTCCGGGCCGATCGCTCCGAACGGCAATTTTGGCATCACCACGCACTGGCCGCGAAAACTCATGTGATGGCGGCAGAAGGCGCCGCGCGGGCAATCGTGGCTGCTGGTGCAGGGCTCTCGCAGAGTGTAGGCATCGGCGCTCGAAAAACTGCCGCTCGCGATCGACACGCACGCGACCAGCGCGATCGCGATCCATAACCTCATCGATGCATTCACACCGCCGCAACATATTCGCACTCGGGCACCCATCATGATCCACCCGCGCTCATGCGAGTCGCTTCCACTGCGAGCGCCGCGCCATCATCGATCCGATTCAACCGATGAATTTCGAAGATCGCCCATATGAACGTACAGATCAGTCCGGCTGGATAGCGGCAATCGCCGCCGAGGGTTTCGCTCATGCTGAGAATCAGCGCGGGCAGAACAATCAGTATTGCCAGCGGCTTCAGATTCATCGGATCGATCCGGCGGACGAACAAATCGACAAAGGGACGGAAAAACAGAAAGATCCATAGGAGCAGCGCTGGTACTCCCAGGCCGATCGCCCGCGACAGGTAGGCATTGTGGATTGGAATCCGTGGCCCCTGCATCCACAAATCATCCCACAGCGGAAAATATCTATTGTTGAAAATCGCTCCCTCGACCGAGTAGCCGTAGCCAAGAATCGGACTGCGCGCGAGACGGCCGAACGCGAATCGCCATACCTCGGTGCGGTCGGAAAGATTGGCTATGTCATGGCGGTTCAGATATGGCAGCGCCTGAGACCCGACAGCCAGCAGCACCACCATTAGCCCCACGGACACCGTTGCGACGGCCATGGCGCCGCGCCATCGGTATTGCCAGATAGCATAGGTGGCGGCGCCGACTCCGGCGGCCACGATGGCCGATCGCGAATCCGCGATCACAAGCACGAACAGCGCGGCGGCGATGACCGCGCCACTCACGATTCGCATCGCGCCGTGTCGCCACGATGGCCAGCAGAAGAGCGCCACGCCGATCGTCACCATCGCAAGCTCGCCGACCTGATTCGGCGAATCGAAGTAGCCGTAAAAGCGCAGTTGTCCGAGTTCGACATCCATTACCCAGGCGTAACTGCTAAGACCCGGCACGAGGGCCGTGACCATTAGAAGCCCGACGAGCGCCGCACATCCCATAAAATAAAGACGCAGTTGCCGTTCCACGTCGGCGCGGCTGCGGGCTCTCAGAGCGGCGCCGCTGATCGCCAGGAACAACAACGACGCCGCGGCCGCGCGGCCGAACGAGAAGGCCGGCGCCAGAGAATACGACGCGGTAACGAACGCCCACGCGAAATAAATCGCGTACAGGCGGAAGCCGCCGCGGTTAATCAGATGCGATCGCAAGACCAGCGCTATCAACGGCAAGGCAAAGAGAACGTAGAGCGGGTAGCGAACGATTGGCCGCTGATCGTTGGTCAGCGGCAGCAGCGTAGCCGACGGCAACACCTCGATCAGCAGCAGCGAGAGCATCAGATACTGCGGATGACGATAAACACCGCGAGCCATCAGGATCAGCGCCACGACGCCCGCCGCAAGCAGGAGTGCAATCTCGACTTGCGTGGAAAGGAGCAGCGCGACCGCCAGTAGTGCCGCCGCGCCTGCACCGGCCGCGATCTTCAGATCCGGCGGCAGCAGCGGCGATCGCGCGCGCGGCGCAAACTCGATTCTTTCGCTATTCATATGGGTGAACGCACGGCTGTCCGCGCTGCTGGAATCAGCTCCACAGCGATTCCATCGCCAACAGGCGCCGTATCTGCTGGCGCCGGATAAACCTGATCAAATCCCGATCGTCAACGCGCGGCCGGTGGCGCAGGTAGCCCTCAAAATAGCCCGCGAGCATCATCACTCCGCCGACGATCACGGGAGGCTGAAGCATCCGGCGGATTGCGGCGGCCGCCAGGTAAACCGGCGAGTAGCCCGCGAAGTAGGCCGCACGACCGCTCGCCAGCCGTCCGCGGAGCAGGCCAACCCCGATTCCCTGCGGACGATGGTGGCGCGCCTTGATATCCGGGAAGCTGCGCGTCGAAAAGCCGGCCCGCAGCGCGCGCGCCTCATCGACGATGTCCCAGCCCAGACCCGCATCGAGATGGCCAATCGCTTCGAAGCAGGCGCGCGAGTAAAATTTGCTGGCGCCGCGCGTATGCATCGAACGCAGCACAATATTCTTCCAGGTACCGTCGGGCAGCCGCTCGGACAGCGTCGGGCTCGCGATTCCAAGCCGCGGATCGCGCTCGAACTCCCGCATGAGCGATTCGATCATGTCGGGAGCGAAACTCAGATCGGCGTCCAGCCGGAAAATATAATCGGCATCGTGCCATAGCCGCGGATCGAGGAACCTCATGATGACGGCCTCACCACCCGCCTGGCGCGGCCGATTGCCAGGCAAATGATGGACTTCGATCCACGGAGTCTGACGGGCCGCGTCGTCGAGGATTTTAGCTGTCGCGTCTGTCGATCCGTCGTCGATTACGATCCAACGCGACGGCGCGACCGTCTGCATCCTCATACTTTCGATCAGACCCGGCAGCAGCGCTTCCTCATCTCGCGCCGGCGTGATGGCGATATAAGTGGCCATCGTACTTCAGCCTCCGATTACCGGCGCGATGGCCGGTGCGACGGCCTGCGTTGTATTCGCAGCGGCGCTCGATGCTTGCAGCATCGAAAACAACGATTCGCGCTCGCGCCATAGGAACACGCCGCCGGAGAACGCGAGTATGAGGGCCAGTTTGAGCGGACGGTCCAGCGCTATGAGGTTGCCGAGCGCCACTGCGATCGCCGCCGCCGCGGCACATCCCGCCGCCGTCAGCACTCCGGGGATTATCGAAGACGCCAGCCGCGTCTTCTGCAGTCCGAGCAGCGTGCAAACGATCCACTGGCCGGCCACGCCGATCACGCTCTCGATCGCGCTCATCCCGATACAGACGGCGATCAGACCGTATGGAGCGAGCAGGCCAATTACCGCAACAATCAACGTGACCCGGACGCCGTGCAGGTAGATATCGAATTCCGGATGATTCTTGGCGTAGTAGACCGAGCCGATAGCGAGCCGGAGACCGACCAGCGTCAGACCGAGCGCCAATATTCGCAAAGGAACCGCCGCCGGCAGCCACTTGGCACCGTAAAGCGTTGCGACCACGGTCGGGGCGGCTACCGCAATAACCGCCATCGCCGGGATCAGCAGCCGCGCGAGCATCGCGATCAGATCGTAATAATGGGCTGAAAGCTCGGCGTCCTGGTTCTGCAAACGACTGAAGACCGGCAGCGTGACACGGCCCACGATGCGATACAGCCGTTCGGGTACGAAGCGCAAAAGATCCCATGCGAGGCTGTAGTAGCCCAACTCGACGTTACCCAGCAGACGGCCGACGACCACGTAATCGGCGTTCTGCGAGATCAGTACGAGCCCCTGCCCGCCAAATGATCGCGACGCGAATTGCCATAGCTCCCGCGCGGCAAGCAGCGTCGGCATATGTTTGACGCGAAACGTGCCGAACCCGATCGTGATACCTCCGCGGACAAGCGAACGCGCCCCCAAGCCGGCCGCAAGGCTCAGGCGCGGACGGCCGCTCATCAGAAGCGCGGAGGCGACGACGAGAAACGCCAGTTCGGCAAAGACATCGGCGACCGCCAGCGTTCCATATTTCAGATCGCGCCTCAGTCGCGCATTGGAGATCCCCGACGCCCCCTCGACCAGCAGCGGCAAGGCGATCAGACGGACCATGCCCGTCAGGTCCGGCATCGCCATGGCCCAGGCGATCAATGGCGCCGCAAAAAAGAGCGCGCCGGCCGTGATGATGCTCAGGAACATCGTCAGGCACAACGCCGTCGATTCGTGCGCGCCCGACAGCGTCTGACGCTGTATCAGCGCTTCGCAAAAGCCGCCGTTGCTGGTCAGGCCAGCCAGCCCGACGATAACGATAAGTATACGTAGCAGCCCGAAATCCGACGGCGCGAGACGATGTGCCAGAAAGACCAGACCGCCGACTCGGATTACATGGATGAAGAACTCCGCCTGCAGATTGAATCGTACGCTGCGCGCGAAAGCCCGCCGCAAACCAGCCGCGTCAGCGGCAGCCTCGGCGACCGGCCGTTGCGCGGGTTCGCTCACTTCCCATCGCCCTGGACGATCGCAAACGGCGTGCGCAGCAGAATCGCAAGGTCGCCGGCGAGCGACCAATTATCGATGTACTCGAGGTCGAGCCGCACCATCTCATCGAAGGACAAGCGGTTGCGGCCGCTGACCTGCCACAGTCCCGTGACGCCGGGGGGCGCTGTCAGGCGGCGGCGATGCCACGGCAGATAAATATCGACCTCATAAGTGATCGCAGGCCGCGGCCCGACGAGGCTCATTTCGCCGCGTAGGACGTTTATGATCTGCGGCAACTCATCGAGGCTGAACCGGCGCAGGAAGTAGCCCAGCCGGGTGACGCGCGGATGGCTCTGAATCTTGAACAGCGGAGACCCATCGGCGGCGTGCGCGAACGGCTCCCCGCCCTGAATCCATCGCTTGACATATTCCTGATGGGGGCTGTCCGACTCGGCCGTGCGCATCGACCGGAACTTGAGAAAATTGAAAGGCTTGCCGTCGAGCCCAGCGCGAACATGATGAAACACGATCGGCCTGCCGTCGAGCATCCAGATCGCCAAAGCGATCACCAGCAATATCGGCGACAGCACGATCAGGATGATCGAACTCAGCACGAGGTCGAAGGCGCGCTTCCGAGCGAGGTTAATATGGCCGCCGGCAGTTCCGTCGACCGGCGGTAACTCCGCTGCCTCGAGAACATCTTCTTCCACCACCCGATTTTCCGCTAAGTCACTCATCGTTTTTACGACCCGAATGCGCGATGCCGGGCGGGTCTTAATCCTCGTCCTGGACGGTTGGAGAGTCATCTCAGCCCCTCGCGGCGGCGGCACCGCGGACTACTTCACTCACTCTTGCCACTTGATCGTTGGTCAGATGCGGATGCATCGGAACGGACAGCGTCGTCTCCGCAATCTGCTCGCTGACTGGAAAATCACCCGGCTGGTATCCGAGCGCGGCGCAGGCCGGCTGCAGATGAAGCGGGATCGGGTAGTGGATGCCGTTGTCGATTTGCGCGGCGGTCAGAGCCTCGCGAATCGCATCGCGGCGCGGGCTGCGAATCGTATACAGGTGGTAACAGGACTCGTAGCCGTCGGGCTCGGCCTGAATTTGAACCGGACAATCCGCCAGCAGCGTGCGATATGATGATGCGATCTCCCGGCGGCGGCTGTTCCATCTATCGAGGAACGCCAGCTTCGCTTTCACGACGACCGCCTGAATCGTATGCATCCGCGCGTTGTAGCCGAAGATGTCGTGCCGATAGTGGGAGTCGCGGCCGTGGTCCCGCAGCTTGGCCGCGAGCGCAGCCAAGGCCGGGTCGTTGGTCACAATCGCCCCGCCTTCCCCCCACGCGCCCAGATTCTTGCCCGGGTAGAAGCTGAAACATCCGGCGTTGCCGAGCGTGCCGGCCCGCACCACGCGGCCCTCGGAACGCAGACGCGCACCGTGCGCCTGGCAGGCGTCCTCGATAATCGCAAGCTTGAATTCGCGCGCGATTTCGGTGATTGCAGGCATGTCGCACGGCAGGCCGTAGAGATCGACCGGCACGATCGCCCGCGGCCCGTTAGGCGAGCGGAAGCGTCCCGCTTCGAGATATGCGCGCAACTTTTCGACACTGATATTGCAGGTGTCCGCATCGACGTCGACGAACTCCGGCACCGCGCCGGTCTGGACGATCGACGCTGCGGTCGCGATGAACGTCATCGGCACCGTGATCACGCCGTCGCCCGGCTTGATTCCGAGCGCCAGCATCGAGAGCCTGAGCGCATCGGTACCGCTGCTGACGGCGACCGCGTGTTTAACGCCGAGATAGCCGGCGAACTCTCGTTCGAAGGCGGCAATCTGCGGCCCGTTGACGTACGCGGTGTCCGCATGAACCAACTCGAGTTCGCCTTGCACGCGCTCATGGATAGCGCGGTTCTGAGCGATCAGATCGACGAATTTTATAGGCACTGGGTTATTGCTCCTTGGTGGCTGCGAGCGCGCTCATGCGGGCCGCGTCGCCTTTCACCACCGCACCCGCTGGCACGTCGCGAGTCACGACGGCGCCGGCGCCGACAAGCGCGCCTTCGCCAATCTCGAGGCCGCACATGATGACCGCGCCGGAGCCGATCGCCGCGCGGCGGCGAACGCGCGTGCGCTCCATCGTCCAGTCGCGATCGCTCTTGCGGCTGCCGTCGGAATTGGTCGCGCGCGGACGGCGATCATTGATGAACACGACGCCGTGGCCGACGAATACCTCGTCCTCAATGTCGACGCCGGCGCATACGAACGTATGGCTGGAAATCTTGCAGCAACGGCCGACGACGGCACCGCGCTGGATTTCCACGAAGGCGCCGATCGTGGTGTCGTCACCGATCGAGCAGCCGTAGAGATTTACGAACGGCGCGAGCCGGACGTTCTGCCCAAGCGTGACGTCGTCCGCGACCGCAACATTGGCCGGCAATTTACGCCCGACCATCAGGCGTCACCATATTTGACGGCGACCATGTTGCCGCCCATCTGCATCGACGCCGACGCCGCTTCGAGTACGCTGACCACTCGCAGGCCGCTGGTACCGTCGCTGCGCGGACTCATGCCGGTCAGGATGGAATCAATAAAATGATTAGCTTCGGTCTTGAGCGGCTCGGTCTGGGCGACGCGCGGAATCAATATGTCGCCGTATCGATAGGCAAAGTGGAACTCGCCGAAAGTCTCATACTGCGGCTGGACGGTCACGCCTTTGTCGTAGATTTTGAGCGGCTCGAGCTGCGAGGTGTCGTCGTAGACGAGCATCTTGCGCGATCCGACCACCGTGATCCGCCGCGTCTTGTTCGGATCGAGCCAACTGACGTGGACAAAGGCGACCACGTTGTTGGAAAAATGGAGCGTGAGCAGCGCGACGTCTTCGATACCGGGGTTGTAATGGGAGCGGCCGTGGCAGCTTACGGATTCCGGGGCGTGGCCCAGGATTGCGAAGATGATCGAAAGATCGTGCGGCGCCAGGTCCCACACCACGTTGATATCCTGCTGGATGAGGCCAAGATTGGTGCGCGTCGCGCTGATATAAAAAACCTCGCCGAGCTCATCGTTTTCGACCAGGTCGCGAATCTTCAGCACCGACTCGCTGTACTCGAACGTATGGCCAACCATCAGGACCAGGCCGCCTCTGCGCGCAAGGCGGATAAGCTCGGAGGATTCCCGGCTCGACATTGCCATTGGCTTCTCGACCAGTACCGATTTGCCCGCTTCCAGGCATTGTTTGGCCAACGCGTAATGAGTGCGCACGGGCGTCGAGACGACGACCGCCTCGATCGAAGGATCGGCAATCACGTCGTCGAACTGCGGAACCATTTCGACCGACGGGTACAGGCGCTTGACTCGATCTCGGCGGCTCTCATTGGAATCGCAAGCAACGATCCGTTCGCACAGGCCGGTGCTTTGAAAGTTGCGCACCCAGTTCGGTCCCCAGTAACCGAGGCCGACTACCGCGGCACCAGTCAGGCTGTTACGCCTGACGACGCGCAGTTTTCGCGCCCCATTGTCGGACCGGGAGTCGATCATGGATTCACCAGGGTTGATAGCTTGCGTTTGATGTAATCGAGGGCGTCGCTGCGGTAGCGCGTCATGATGACCCCGCCCGAAGTTTTGCCGGCCCCGCGCACCGCCTCAGTCGTCGCCGCCAACTCATCGCGGCGGGTCACGCCGTAGCGAACGACCAGCAGCACCGGATCGTTTGGCCGCGCAAAGCCGGCCCAGCGGGCGTTGCGGCGTATCGGTCCGAGATCGATCACGCTGGCGGAGCATCCCGCTTCGGCGCGGTCCATCTCATCGGCGAGATCGCGGATCCGCGCGTCGGCGCGATTGCCGGCGCCGGTCAGGTCCACTGCCGTTAACGGTGGCTCATCGGCGCGCAGAATCCGGGCCACTCGCAACCGCGGCGTGTGAGTCGAGCCGGCCCGCATCAGGCGCCCATCCAGCATGATTCGCGTCTCCAGTTTCAGATAACGATCGGCTGAGCGCGGGTCGGCAAGGATGAGGATAGTCGGCACTTCGAGGCGCATCGCAAGATCGTGGGCGATCAATTCCGCCACCCGCGCGGAATCGGCACCGTCATCGCATCCGCCGACCAGCAGGCGCGGCCTTTCACCGAAGTCGACGGCGGCTTTGATCCGTCCCGTCATAGCGGCGATGTCGCCGTCGGTTGCCAGTGCCGGCACGTTCCCATTTGCGCGGCCGGTTGCGGCGGCGGACTGATCGGATGATGCGATCAGAATTGCATCATCCAGATAGGATGGCTGATCGGCTTGCGCGCTCCCTTTGAATGTCACAGGCGGCCTCCGGTGCCGGTTGCGAGAAGTTCATCCGGCGGCACTTCCCTCAGCATGGCCAGCACAGGCAGGCGGGAAGTTTCAAAGATGGCGAAGGCCGAATAGAGCACCTTGTCGAGACGCTCTTCCCACCACGCCGCGCCAAAGCCGGCGACTATCCCGAGCATCAGGCCGAGCAGCAGGGTCAGACCCACCCGCGGGAACACCGGCACGACCGGCGTATAGGGAGGCGCTGCCAGCGCGACGTTCATGATCTGGCTCTGGTTGAGCGCCAGTTCGGCGCGGGCCTCTTCGCCTTTGCGCAAATAGGACAGATAGGCCTCCTGATCGGCTTCGACGTCGC
>Ga0302325_10029302_pt1 | contig 11372 bp, 1 predicted proteins | sample Palsa_T0_2_FD_201948 | JGI IMG/M metagenome (GOLD analysis project Ga0302325, IMG submission 201948) | Peat permafrost microbial communities from Stordalen Mire near Abisko, Sweden - Palsa_T0_2 | ecosystem: Environmental > Terrestrial > Soil > Palsa > Peat permafrost | place: Sweden: Abisko... | reverse complement strand
CTGGAAGCAGTCGTCAAAGACCGGGACATTCGGATCGACGAAGTAAGTGTGATGGGGGCGAGAGAACGGGAGTTGGTGACCGAGGAGTGGAACGGAAGGAAGGTGGAATACGGCGGGGCGCGATGTGTGCATGAGGTGATCGAAGAACAGGCGCGGCGAAATCCTCAACAGGTAGCCGTGGTTTTTGGAAACCGGCATCTCAGCTATCAGGTCGTGAACGGGCGTGCCAACCAGTTGGCGCACCGGCTACGGCGGCTCGGAGTGGGGCCCGAGGTACCGGTCGGCCTGAGCCTGAGGCGAACGCCGGAACTGGTAATCGGACTTCTGGGGATTCTGAAGGCAGGCGGCGCGTATGTGCCGCTGGAGTCCGGCAACCCGCGCGAGCGGCTTCACTGGATGGTGGCCGATGCGGGAGTGAAACTGGTGCTCGCCGACGCTGAGCGGGCCAGCGAATGGGAGGGAGCCGGAATACAGGTACTGGAGCTGGAGAATCTGGAAGAAACTCTGGCTGGGGAGCCGGAAGAGGATGTGAGCAGCGGAGTGGGTCCGGATAACCTGGCATACATTTTGTACACCTCCGGTTCCACGGGACGGCCCAAAGGAGTCCTGGCGCCCCACGGCGGGGTGGCCAACTATCTGCGATGGTGCCAGAAGGCGTATGGAATGGGAGAAGGCAGCGGCGTGCCGGTGCACTCGCCCATCGGCTTCGACCTGACCATCACCAGTCTGCTGGGCGGCTTGGCAGCCGGGCAGCGGATTCTGCTGACGCCGGAAGAACAAGGGTGGGAAGGGCTGAAAGATCTGTTGGGCCGGGGACGGGACTACAGCTTGGTGAAGATCACCCCGGCGCATCTGGAATTGCTGAGCCGGACACTGAAGCCGGAAGAATCCGAAGGCCAGGTGCGGACCATAGTCATCGGCGGAGAAGCTCTGACAGCCGAGCGGCTGAGTTACTGGCGGCGGCATGCCCCGTCCACGCGATTGATCAACGAGTACGGACCGACCGAGGCAGTGGTAGGCTGCTGCGTGTACGAAGTGGGCGAAGAAGACGCAGCGGGGGGCGCGGTTCCTATGGGGCGTCCGATCGACAACGCGCGGATGTATGTGCTGGACGGCCGGCAGCAGATGGCGCCGGTGGGGACGGCTGGGGAACTGTACATCGGGGGAGCGGGATTGGCGCGGGGTTACCTCAACGATCCGGGCCGGACTGCGGAGCGATTTGTGCCGGATCCGTTCGGGAGGGAAGCGGGAGGGCGGCTGTACCGGACCGGTGACCTGGGGCGGTGGCGGGCCGACGGGCAACTGGAGTTTCTGGGTCGCAGCGACGGCCAGGTAAAGGTGCGGGGTTACCGCGTGGAGTTGGGTGAGATCGAGGCTGCGCTGGGGGATCATGCGGATGTGATGGGGGCGGCGGTGGCGGCGCAGGCCGGAATGGATGGCGAACGGCGTCTGGTGGCGTACGTGGTGGCGCGGCCGAACGCGACTTCTGCCGCCGCGCTGCGCGAGTATCTGGGGCGCCGGCTGCCGGAGTACATGTTGCCGGCGGCCTGGGTATTTCTCGACCAGTTGCCGATGACGCCTAACGGCAAGCTAGACCGGAGCGCACTGCCGTATCCGGATCCTGCCGGACGGGCTGCGGATGCGGACTACATTGCCCCGCGCACGGCTGTCGAGCTGACCTTGGCGCGGATCTGGAGTGAAGTCCTGGGCGCGGTCAATATCGGCGTTCACGACAGCTTCTTCGCCCTTGGCGGGGATTCCATCCGCAGTATTCGGGTGGTTGCGCTGGCGGCGGAACATGACCTCCGATTCACAGTGCACCTGCTATTTCAACAGCCAACCATTGCCGGACTAGCCGCGATATTGAACCTCCCGGTTGTTAGGGGCGCGCAGGAGAACTCTGCCGATGAAGAGGCTCCAACGATTACGACGCTGCCGTTGGACCTTATCTCGTCCCAGGACCACGTGCGGCTCCCGGCCGAAATCGAGGACGCCTATCCTGTGAGCGCCGTTCAGCTAGGCATGCTCCTCCACATGGAAGCGCGTGAGGACATACCAAGTCCGCCAGCCTATCACAACGTAAATACCTTCCACCTGAAGTTTCCCTTCGTCTTCGATCACTTCCAGGAAGCGGTTAACCAGGTCGTTGCCCGTCATCCGGCATTGCGCACGTCGTTTGACTTGGCGACGTTCAGTGAACCGCTCCAGTTGGTTCATAAGACCGCCACTCTGCCGGTTCAACTGGTGGATCTCCGCGATCTGTCCGAGGAAGATCAGAATGCGGAATGCGATGCATTCATCGCCCGTGAAAACTTCCATCTCCTGGATCTGTCCCGCCCACCTTTAATGCGTCTGTGCGTTCACTGGCTGGCGGACAATCGCGTCAAGCTGAGCTTGACGGAGCCCCACGCCGTATCCGACGGATGGAGCACGCATCTCACTCTCCGCGAGATTTTTGAGCGTTACTTCGGCTTACTCAACAACTCATCCCCGCCTGACGAGCCGCCGCTGGCGGTCACGTACCGCGACTTCATTCGGTTCGAAAGAGAGGCTATCGAGTCGGAGGAATGCCGTCGGTTTTGGCTGCAGAAGTTAAGCACGCACACAAGGTCGACTCTTCCCAGAGTGACTCAGGAGTCGTCGCCTCACCTGAGTCTCAACGAACACAAGTTGTACACCGACGTGGGGCCCGAGATTGTCGTGCGCCTGCGCACACTGGCGTCGGACGCGGGCGTTCCCTTCAAAAGCGTCTTACTGGCCGCGCATTTGAAATTCATGAGCCTGATGAGTGGCGAGAACAAAATCGGGATTGGACTGGTCGTCAACGGCCGGCCCGAGGTTCCTGGCGGCGATCAGGTGCGCGGCCTATTCCTTAATACCGTACCACTGACGGTTCGTCTATCGGCCGGTACATGGATGGATCTGTCTCGCCAGGCTTACGAAGCGGAGACCGGCATCCTGCCATTTCGGCGCTATCCGCTCGCCAACATACAAAAATTGTGGGGCCGCGAGAGCCTGTTCGACGCAGCCTTCAGCTATCACCACTTCCATTCCATTACTCCAGCATTGCAGGCGGGCTGGGTCGAAGTTCTGGACGGTGGCAGCGACCTTTCGCGCACGAATTTTCCGCTGGGTGTGGTCTTTGCTCAGGATCCCATCGCTCCCTCGCGGCTCGTCCTGATGATGGAGTACGACGTAAGCGAGTTCCGCAAACCGCAAGTCGAGTCGATGCGCGATAGCTTGATGCGCGTCCTTGAAACCATGAGCCGGAATCCCACCGAGTCGCATCTCCAGCGATCCCTTCTATCGGCGGACGAATCGGATCGGCTGGAGGAATGGAGCGGGACGGAAGAGAAGATAGAAGCGCGTTGCGGGGCGGAGTTGTTCGAGGTGCAGGCGGCGCTTCAACCGGACGGAGTTGCGCTGGAGGAAATAGGCGGCGCCCGGATCGGCTACAGCGAGTTGAACCGGCGGGCGGAACGGTTGGCGGAGCGGCTGAGGAGCTACGGAGTAGGACCGGAAGTGCTGGTTGCGATCTACCTGGAGCGATCCGTGGATCTGGTGGCGGCGGTGCTCGGAATCCTGAAAGCCGGAGGGGCTTACCTGCCGCTGGACCCCAGCTACCCGGCGCAGCGGGTGAACTTCATGCTGGCCGATGCGCGTCCGCGCGTGGTGTTGACACGGACCGGTTCGGCTGCAGGCCTGCCGGCGGGAGCCGGGAGGATCGTGTATGTGGACCGCGACGAGGGTGAGGTTGGGGGGAAGACGGCAGGCGGAGCGCCGGATAACCTGGCTTACGTGATCTATACCTCGGGATCGAGCGGAGCGCCCAAGGGGGTGCTGGTGACGCACCGTGGTCTGGCCAATGTGGTGGCGGCGCAAGTGCGTGCCTTTGGAGTTGGGCCGGGACACCGAATCCTGCAATTCGCATCGCCGAGCTTTGACGCTTTCGTTTTTGAGCTGCTGATGGCGCTGGGAACAGGAGCGACGTACTGCTTGAGCCGGCAGGGGCCTGCGGGAGGACTGGAGGAGGCGTTATTAGAAGGCGGGATCACGCATGTCACGCTGCCACCGTCGGCCCTGGCAGTAGTCGAACCGAGGCCGTTGCCCAAGTTGCAGACGCTGATCGTGGCTGGGGAGGCGTGTCCGGTGGAGTTGGCGCGGAGGTGGGCTGAAGGGCGTCAATTCTACAACGCCTATGGACCGACCGAGAGCACCATCTGGGCGACGGGAGCGACCTTTGCGGGCGAGCAAGGACGGGTTTCGATTGGGCGGCCGATCCGGAACGTGCGCGTGTACGTGGTGGACGAGGAGGGGCGGCAGGTTCCGGTGGGCGTGGCCGGAGAGCTGTATCTGGGAGGAGTGGGGGTGGCGCGGGGTTATCTAGGGAGGCCGGATCTGACGGCTGAAAAATTCGTGCCCGACGGATTTGGAAATGAGCCCGGAGGACGTCTCTACCGAACCGGAGACATGGTGCGGTTTGGCGGGGACGGGGCGCTGGAGTTTGTGGGAAGGCGCGACCGGCAGGTGAAGCTGCGCGGCTACCGGATTGAGTTGGGTGACGTGGAAGCGGCGCTGGAGCAATGTCCGGGAGTGGAGGGCGCGGCTGTGGTTGTGCGGGGAGAGGTACTAGCGGCCTACATAGTGGCGGGAGCCGCCGGTCCGGCTGCGGCGGAGTTACGGGCGCATCTGCGGAGGCAGTTACCCGATTACATGCTTCCGGCCAGTTATATCCGGCTGGACCAATGGCCGCTCACCCCTAACGGCAAGCTCGACCGTGCCGCTCTCCCCTCGCCGGAGCATGAGCGCCTTGCATTCGGGACGCCGCCGGCTCCGCCCACAGACGAAATCGAGCGGGCGATCGCGGATCTCTGGAAGGACCTGCTACACGTAGAAGGCATCGGTATTCACGACAATTTTTTCGATCTGGGCGGGCATTCCCTGCTGCTCGTCCGGGCACACCGCCGGCTTCGCGAAATGTTTCAAACGGATCTTTCGATCGTCCAAATGTTTGAGCACCCGACCATAGCCGCCCTCGCACAGTATCTGTCGAACGGAGAGAGGCAGCAGGCTGACGCCTCGTCCTCGGCGGATGGTGCGGCAGAACGCTTGCGCGAGGGCAAGCGCCGGATGCGGCAACGCCTGGAAATGCGGAAAAAGGCTCCCGCGGTAGGCGCATGATGCTGGCACAGCCCAATACGGGACTGGAGGTGGCCATCATTGGGATGTCCGGACGTTTCCCCGGAGCAAAAGACATCGACGGATTCTGGAAGAACCTACGAAACGGCGTCGAGTCTATTTTATTCTTTTCAGAACAGGAATTGGAGGCGGCAGGTGTCGATAGCGCAAGCATACGCGCGCCAAACTATGTGCGCGCCGGGGCCATTCTGGATCAGGCGGATTTGTTTGACGCTTCGTTTTTTGGCTTCACGCCGCGCGAAGCCGAGATCCTGGACCCCCAACACCGCGTTTTCCTGGAATGCGCCTGGGCGAGCCTTGAGGACGCCGGCTATGTGGCTGAGGCCTATCCGGGATCGATCGGCATTTATGCCGGCGTCGGTACGAACACCTACTTTCTTCTGAATCTCGCATCGAATCGCGAGTTGCTCGAGACCGTCGGCGGCTTTCAGGCGGCCATCTCGAATGACAAGGACTTTCTCACTTCGCGGGTTGCCTACAAGCTCGGCCTGACCGGCCCAAGCGTCACGGTGCAGAGCGCCTGTTCCACATCGCTTGTCGCAGTTCATCAAGCGTGTCAGGCGCTGTTGAATGGGGAATGCGAAATCGCGCTGGCAGGCGGCGTATCGATTGTTACAACGGGAAAGAGGGGTTACCTGTATCAGGAGGGCGGGATTTTTTCGCCCGATGGCCACTGTCGTAGCTTCGATGCCCAGGCTCGCGGAACGGTGGGCGGAAGCGGAGTGGGAATTGTCGTGCTGAAGCGTCTCGCCAACGCCATCCAGGACGGCGACTCCGTCCATGCAGTCATCAAAGGGTCCGCGGTCAACAACGATGGCTCGCAACGGGTCGGATTTACCGCGCCCACGGTTCGCGGCCAAGCGCAGGTGATCGGCGCTGCGCTTGCCATGGCCGAGGTCGAGCCCGATTCGATCTCCTACGTCGAGGCTCACGGAACTGCTACGCCGCTCGGCGACCCTATCGAGATCGCCGCACTCACGCAAGCATTTCGCGCGCGCACGTCCCGGCGCGCCTTCTGCGCGCTTGGCTCGGTAAAAAGCAATTTTGGGCATCTGGACGCCGCGGCGGGGGTCGCAGGTCTGATCAAGACCGTCCTCGCACTAAAGCATCGCGAGATCCCGGCGAGCCTCCATTTCCGGCAGCCCAACCCCGAAATCGATTTCGCTGCGAGTCCGTTCTATGTCAACGACAAGCTTTCGGAATGGGTCACGGACGGACAGTCGCGCCGCGCCGGCGTCAGTTCCTTTGGACTCGGCGGCGCGAACGCTCACGTAATTGTTGAAGAGGCCGCGACTCCAGTTCCTCAACCAGGGGCTCCGCGATCCCACCGGCTTCTGACGCTTTCGGCAAAGAACGGCGAAGCCCTCGCGACGATGGCGGCTAACCTGGCCAGCCACCTCCGGGCAAATCAAAGCTTGGACCTGGCCGAAGTTGCCTTCACACTGCAAGCGGGCAGGAACGCCTTTCCCAGCAGACTGTGCCTGGTCGCTTCTGAACCGCTTGAAGCAGCGGAACTGCTTGAGACGCTCGATCCGAGTCGCGTGTTCATCGGAGAATCTGCCGTGAGCCCGGTGGCATTCATGTACCCGGGCGGGGGGTCGCAGTATCCCAACATGGGCTTCGAAATCTATCGCAGTCAGTCCGCGTACCGCCAGGAAGTCGACCGGTGCGCGGAACTGCTGCGGCCGCTGCTGGGGCTGGACCTGCGGAGTGTCCTATATCCCAGTGAGAACAATCTGGAAGAATCCCGGCGCCGGCTTACGCAGACAGATCTGGCGCTGCCCGCGCTTTTTGTGACGGAATATGCGCTCACCAAGCTGTGGATGTCTTGGGGAATTCGGCCGCGGGCCTTGATTGGCCACAGCCTCGGCGAGTATGTAGCCGCCTGTGTGGCCGGCGTCTTCACGTTACAGGACGCCTTAGCCCTCACGGTGCAGCGAGGGCGTCTCCTGGGCGGGATCGCCGCAACTGGGAAAATGCTAGGCGTCGTTCTGCCCGAGTCGCGTTTGGCCCGCTGGCTGAAAGACGGTTTGTCGTGCGCAGCGGTCAATGGGCCCAACCACTGTGTCCTCTCGGGTCCGGAACGCCTTATTGAGGACGCCGCGAGGAGACTCAGCGAGTGCGGAATCCAGATTCACCACCTCCAGATAGACGTGGCCGCGCACTCCGAACTGGTGGAGGGCATCGTTCCGTCCTTGACCGAGTTTGTGTCGGCATTAAGTCTCAGTCCGCCGCAGATTCCATTTCTCTCCAACGTCACGGGTACCTGGATCAAATCCGAGGAGGCTACTGATCCTCGCTACTGGGGACGTCACCTGCGCCAGACCGTACGTTTTGCCGACGGCTTGAGGGAACTACGGACTGCGTCACCGGAGTGTCTGCTTCTGGAGGTAGGACCCGGGCAAACTTTAACCAGCTTAGCCAGACAACAAGAGCGCAGACCGGAGCCGGGCTCCGAGCTGTCTTCCATGCGACATCCCCAGGATACTCAGTCTGACAACGCGGTCCTGTTGACCGCTCTCGGCCGGCTGTGGATCAAGGGGGTTTCCGTGGACTGGCCGGCGTTCTGGGCAGGGCAACAGCGCCGGCGCGTTCCTTTGCCGACCTATCCGTTTCAGCGTCAGCGATATTGGATTGAGCCCGCGATTCCTCGCGACGGTCGTCCAGGTCTCCTGCCACAAAGGAAGACCGATGTTGCCGAATTCTTCTACATTCAGTCGTGGAGGCTAACCATGCCGCCACCCTTGACCGGAGTCGGGGCGCTACTTGAGAAGCCGCGCCGGTGGCTCCTGTTCGTCGATGAAACGGGCTTGGGAATCCGCATCGCGAAGGCGCTTCGGGAACAAGGCCAGGATGTGGTTACGGTGGAAGCCGGAACCCACGGTCATCCGCTAGATCCAAATGTCTACGTGCTGGATCCGCGCGATGGCGAACGGTACAGGGAGTTAATCGGCCGGCTTCGTGCGGAGAACAGGATTCCGGAGACGATCGTTCACCTTTGGAGTATCTCCGGCAATCGACGTCCGGATGACGGGAGCTTTTTTCAGGAAGCCCAGGATATGGGCTACGACAGCCTGATATTTCTTGCCAAAGCGCTGGATTCCGTTGTGCCCAATGAGGCGATACGGCTGGAGGTCATAGCGAGCCAACTCGCCGAAGTCGCCGATACCGACGACATTTCTCCGGAAAGAGCTTCACTGCTTGGACCGTGCAAAGTAATTCCTCAGGAATATCCGTCCATCTCGTGCCGGTGTGTTGACGTTGTTCTGCCCCATCGTGACATCCATCGTGACATCCGTCGTGAGATGGGAACCGGCCCCGATCCGCTCGATACCCTGGTTGCACAGCTTATGGCTGAGTTCGCGGCGGACCGAAGTCATCCGTTCGTGGCATATCGGGGACGGCAGCGCTGGGTTCAGACCTTCGAGCCGGTCCGCATCGATGGAGCGGCAAGGCGCGCCCGCGAATTTCGGCGCAATGGAGTTTATCTGATTACGGGCGGGCTCGGGCGCATTGGACGCCAGCTGTCGCACTACTTGGCAGAAAAGGTACAGGCGCGGCTTGTACTCGTCGGGCGGACGGGAATCCCGCCCAGGAACGCCTGGGAACGCTGGCTGGTCGAGTACGGTGAAGAAGACGCAGTAAGCATCAAAATTCGCTCCGTCCAGTCGATCGAGCAGCTTGGGTCTGAAGTGCTGGCGATCGCGGCCGACGTGGGCGACGAGAAAGAAATGGGCGCGGCGATCGACCAGGCACTCGCGCGATTCGGCGCGATACACGGCATCATCCACGCCGCCGGAACCACCAGCGGCCCCTCGATCCGATGCCCGATCCGGGAGATCGAACGGCAGCATTCCAGAAGCCAGTTCCGGCCCAAGGTGGACGGCCTGTACGCGATCGAGAAGGCGCTGCACGGGAAGGCTCTGGACTTCTGCCTGCTGTTTTCGTCCAATGCATCCGTCCTCGGTGGTCTTGGATTCGCTGCGTACTCCGCCGCCAATCTCTTCATGGAAGCTTTTGCCGCTCACCGCAACCGGCGAAGCGCTACGCCTTGGATTAGCGCCTCTTGGGATGGCTGGCCCGGAGCGGTGGACGCTGCGACGCGGTCGAGCATCGATCAGTTCGCGCTGTCGCCATCCGAAGCCTTCGACGCGTTCGAGCGCGTGGTGTGCACGGCCACGGTGTCCCAGGTGGTAGTCTCGGCGGGAGATCTGCGCGATAGATTCAACATTTGGCTGCGCCGGGATTCTACGCATGGCAGTGAACGGATGCCGGTGCATCCCCGCCCTTTGCTACGCAACCAATACCTTGCCCCCAGCAACGAAGCGGAACGCCACATTGCCGGGATCTGGGGCGCGCTCCTCGGAATCGAGAAGGTGGGACGTTATGATAACTTCTTCGAACTGGGCGGCCATTCTCTGCTGGCGACGCAGGTTATCTCCAGGGTGCGAAGCACCTTTCACGTCGATCTGCCTCTTCGCCGGATGTTCGAGGCGCCGACCGTTGCCGAGTTGGCGCGCGCTGTGTCCCAGGCGCTGGAGCAAGTTCCAGATGCAGCCGGCTTGGAACGGATAGTCCGCGAAATCGAAGCTCTCTCGGAGCAGAACGTTGAAGCGATGACTGGCCACGAAGGAGGTCCTGGCGCATGATGGACCTGGCGAGCCGGATCGCCTCCTTGTCTCCGCAGCAGCGAAAACTCCTGGCGCGGCGCGTCGAACAAGATCGCGCGGGGACAGCGAGACCCCCAATTCACCCACTGGAAGGGCCGCGCCATGTCTTTCGGCTTTCGTTCGCCCAGCAGCGGCTGTGGATTCTATCGCAACTAGACCCGGACGACCCGAGCTACAACATTCCGATTGCCATGCGCGCCACCGGGAATCTTCGTATTGGGATTCTCGAAAGGGCGCTGAACGACGTTGTGCAACGCCATGAATCGCTGCGCACATCCTTCGCCATGGAGGATCAGAGGCCAGTTCAGATCGTTGCTCCCATAGTGCGCGTGCCGCTTCCAGTCACCGATCTCAGCACCCTTCCAGACGATCAACGGGAAGCCAGCGTCCAGCGGCTTGCCACGAACGAGGCGCGGCGCTTGTTCGATCTCAGCAGGCCTCCTTTGCTGCGGGCGCAGGTCCTGCGATTACGGGCCGATCGGCATATCGTCTTGCTGACCCTTCACCACATCGTTTCGGACGGTTGGTCCATCGGTGTTTTTCTGCGCGAACTGGGAGCGCTGTACACGGCGTATTCAGACGGCCGGCCTTCGCCTCTGCCGAACCTGGCCGTTCAGTACCCCGACTTTAGCGAGTGGCAGAGACGGTGGCTGGAAGGTCCGGCGGGCGAGACGCAACTAGCTTATTGGAAACAGCAACTGCGCGGTCCGCTGCCAGCGCTTAATCTGGCGGCTGAGCCGGATGCTCAGCCCGATTCGCTGGGTGCGAATGAACTCGTGGCGTTTCCCGATTCGCTCAAACGCAAACTCCAGATCGTGGCGCAGGAGGAAGGCGCATCGTTGTTCATGACGTTGCTAGCGGCCTTTGTTGCACTCTTGCAGCGCTACACGGGCCAGGACGAGATCGTGGTCGGCTCACCGATCGCCAACCGGAACCACCATGATGTCGAAGGATTGATTGGCCTTTTCGTCAACACGCTGGTGTTGCGTTGTAATCTGTCGGGCGATCCGAGCATTCGCGAGTTGTTGCGCCGGGTCCGCGATGTTTGTCTGGACGCCTACGCTCACCAGGATCAGCCGTTCGAGATGTTGGTAGAAGTTTTGCAGCCCCAGCGGACTCTCGATCAGTCACCTCTCTTCCGAGTCATGTTCGTGCTGCAAAACGCACCCATGGAGGCGCTGAAACTTTCGGACCTGACGCTGGAACCTCTTGAAGTGGACACCGGTGCGGCTCGTTTTGACCTGACTCTTTCCCTGGCGGATGTCGAAGAAGGGCTCTCCGGCTCCATTGAGTACAAGACGAAGTTGTTTGGCCGGCCTGCGATTCAGCGGATGGTGCGCCATCTGCGGGCGCTTCTGAATTGCATCGTGGACAACCCGGACAGGCGCGTGTCCGAACTGCTCCTTCTATCGGCGGACGAATCGGATCGGCTGGAGGAATGGAGCGGGACGGAAGAGAAGATAGAAGCGCGTTGCGGGGCGGAGTTGTTCGAGGTGCAGGCGG
>Ga0302325_10029301_pt1 | contig 11373 bp, 11 predicted proteins | sample Palsa_T0_2_FD_201948 | JGI IMG/M metagenome (GOLD analysis project Ga0302325, IMG submission 201948) | Peat permafrost microbial communities from Stordalen Mire near Abisko, Sweden - Palsa_T0_2 | ecosystem: Environmental > Terrestrial > Soil > Palsa > Peat permafrost | place: Sweden: Abisko... | reverse complement strand
ACTTTACCAGCAAGGATCAACTTCTTTTAGTGGGCGACAGCGTACAGGTCTACCGGTCGGCCAAAGCGGCCCAGGCCGACTTTTCGTCGCTTGCGAACGCGAAGACACCGAGTTGTATGACTGCAGACTTGAACGGCCCTGGGAAGGCCGAGTTCGACGCGCAGATTGGCGGCGGGGTGGGGAATATCACGGTGACGCGGACGCCTGCGTCCGACTTTGCGCCCCATTCAACGAACTTTACGATGTTCCTTCCCGTGATGGCAGAGGGTGTGACGGTGAACGTCGAGCTCATTTTGGTCGACTACGTCAAGGGAAGAGAGGAACAAACCGTCGTACTCAGTGCGTTCCAATCAACCTTCCCGACCTCACTGGCGCGGCACCTGACCACCGTGGCCGACGGGCGCATCTAGGCTCGAGGCGATACGTGGCGGCGCGCGGTCGCAGTGCTCCCGAACGGAATCAGTTGATGTTGAACGGTGGGTACGGATCGGCCAGCAGGAAGTACCACGCACTGAATCGGATCCCCCAGAACTCCACGCCGACCACAAACTTGCGCAGCCCTTCAGGCCACCGGCCGGTGAAGAGCACGGCGAAGAACGCGATGATCCATGCCACGTAAAATCCGATTCCCAGTACGAGGCCGAAGAGCAGCTGGGGAATCGCATAGATGATCCGGAGAAGTACTGCGATCCGTGAGTAGCTCTGCGGAGGTGCGATGTTCAACCAGGCCGGATCGCCACCCGGGTCGGCATATCCGGATGGGAGGGTGAACGTTGGATACGACTCGCGCAGGAACAAGACGTAGGTAATGACCCTCCACTGGTAGCGATGCACCCCCGCAATGAACGCGCCGATGCCCGGTGGCAGTTCGCCCGTGAACAGGATGGCGAACCATCCCACAATGGCGACGAGTTCAGCCAAAATCCCCAAGACGTACAACAGGATGAGATGGGGAATGGCCAGGATGTAATTGCCGATGACGTGCCAGCGGGCTACCTCCATTGGCGCATCGAATCCCGCCGTTACGGGATAGCCCGGGTCCGACGCCAGCGCAGTCGCGCTGGAGCTCGCCGGAGTCATACCCCCGCCGGAGGCGGACGCATGGGCCGGTGGCGCCGATTGATAGGGAACGTCGGCACCTGGAGGCGGTGACGGAGGCGGCGGCGGGGACGGAACGCCACCCTCCGTTGGACCATCCGGACCGCCATTTCCCCAACCCTGATCACTCATGATGACTCCCCGCCCTTGCCGGTCACGACGATGAGCCGCGACCGCAAGAGTGTCCCACAGATGGGCCTTTCTCGCTCGATGTTGCCATCTCGAGAGCGTGGCCCACCGCAGGGCGACCGCCACGAAGAGCGTCAGGCCGAGCCAGGTGAAGACGTCCGACCCTCATGGGCATGACCGAGGCTGAAGCGGCGGCCGAGATGTCGTGGCCCGCGGCTCGTGGCCGGCTGGTTACGCGCGCCCCTTGAAGCTCGGGAAGCAGTGCAGGCAAGGGGCCAGCCCATTGCTGATGGCCACTCCGACGTGAACGCCGACCACTTCTGAAGGTGACCCTCCGCGGCGCTCGACCAACTCTTGGGCGGTCGCAAGTGCCTTGCACCCCGGTACCTTGTGGAACGCCGTGGACCACTCCGAACGGAAGACATGTGGCGGGAGGTCGCGCGGCTTGCAGCGATGGCAGTACACGATGTTGTCCGCATCGCAGGGGGAGCCGGTCGTCCACTCTGCCAGTCGCATGTCGATCTCCTCTTGGAGCAAGGATCGCTGACGGTTGCCTGTCGCCTTGGCAAGGATCTCACGACCATCGGGCCCTCGGGCGTAGGGGGGCTACAAGCAACCAGACTGCAACCGCTCAGTCGGCCCTCTCGCGTCGATGACGACGTCTTCCAGCCCCATGCAGAAGCAGCACCCCCGAGGACGAGACTTGACGTCGGAAACAATGCAGGCGTGGGGTCTTATCCGGATTCAGCGGCTGAGAGTCGACTTACAAGGTCATTGCCCCGGATCTGTGCCCGTCTCACCTGCGCCGCGCCTTGCTGGATCAGCGCCGCTCCAGCGGTCGGGTTGCCGTTGGCACTATCGGTGAATCCCTGGAAATACGCCCCTGCAGCCACCGCCAGATCGGAGAGCTCGGTGGTCCAATAGGACTCGGCCACTGCATCGGGGATCGCCGGGAGCTTCTGATCTGTGGCCACGTCCGAAGAAAGTTGCTGGGCGGCCGACAGCGCCGTGGAGTAGTTGTGCGCCGCGTCGCCTCCGCTACTTGCTTTCAACTCGTCGTTGGCGACATCGATACTTTCCTCGTCAGTACCAAGGCCTTTCATGTTGCCCTCGTACTGCGAGCTCCACCCCGCGACTTCCCTCGCCGCGGGGGTCGGTGGATGAGCAGCCAGCGTGGTCGTCGTAGTCGTATCTGTTGGATTTCCCTGCGCGGCCGAGTTCGGATCTGACGGAAGTCGCGGGTTGCCGGTCACGACCAGCGCGAAAATCAATACTCCGGCGACCAGCAGCAATCCGATGTTCACGAGCGCCGACGACGTTCTCGTGCTTATCCGGGACCGGACGACCGGGGGACTGTGAGCCGGCTCGTCCGGCGGCGTCGCCGGCGATGAATGCTCAGTCCATGCCGCGCCGTCCCAGTAGCGGAGGTCGGAGTGAGTGGTCGGGTCGGGATACCAACCCGCCGCTGCGTGGTGAACCACCTCCTCCGGAGTCGGCTGTGCGAGTAGCGCCGGCATGGCACGGATGGCCATTGGTTCGACCGGCGCGAATCCGACTGACCCCGGCGCGGCCCGCCCGGAATGTCCCGACTGGTCCAGGCCCGTGTGAGCGTCGCCCCTGGCCGCGGGCGATGCACCGCCTCCGTAGGAATCCATCCGCCGCCCGGGAGATGGCACGGGAGGGGAGGCGGGTAGGACTGGAACATGCAGACCACCGTCGTTTGGTGGTGGGTCATACGAGGTCTTGCCACCATCGCTGACGAGACGCGTGGGCCTGCCGTCTAGGGAGAAGTACCGTTGCTCATGAACCCCATAGGGATCTGGCCGCCAGCCCCTTCGTTCTACCGCCATGCTGTGTCGCTGCTCTCCAGTTCGGTGTTGATGTGGAAGTCTCGCACTGTATGGGTGAGTGGTTCATGAGCTCCTGATGAACTGTAGGTGACCAATCCGTTAAGTGTCCGGGGAACACGCCAGCGCCATCACGTGATCGCTGTGGCTGTTCCGTTGGCGCCAATGCCACTTCTGAACTGGGGTTATTCAAGTGAGTGCGGCCCTGGTCCCCCATCGGGATCTCCCGCTGGGGGACACGACGGGTCTCCGTCCCTGGTCCTGAGCCGGTAGCGGAACAGGCTTAAGATGAGCCGCTCACAATGTTCCTCGCCGACGGCTGGCAGTGTCCGAGTTAACGCCCCACCAGCCCGAGCGGGATTTACCATGCCCCCCCATCCCTTTTCGGAAAGTCGTGTATTCGTGAAAAAGCTGACCGTGAAGGTCGTGGCCACTACTGGCCTTGCCATAATCGTGACCGCCCTGGCCGCGCTCGTTGTCGCCGCACCCTCAGCGACCGGCACCACGACAGCGCACAAGCCGTCGACCAGCGTGCTCGTTCCCGTGGCTGCGGCAAAGGCGGCGGGATTCACGAAGGTGGTCAGCGCAGCTTCCGTCTCCACGGACACCAGCGTGACGGGGTGCCCCGATGGAGCGCAGGAGGAGTTCGCCAATGCATCCGGAAACCTCGGGTTGGCGTCTGAGGTGCTCTACTGCGAATCGGCGGGGGATGCGACGAAGATCTTAAAGAATTTCGCGTCGCAGGGTACGGCGCAGGCGGGTATGAAGCCGCCGAAGGGTCTCGGATCGTCGGCCGTCGAACGGGGAGGCTCGGACTCGAGCTATCTGATCGCCTGGCGGCGGGATGCCGCAATCGAGCTGACCGGCCTTTACACAGACTTGTCCTCGAGTTCCACGACGAGCAGCACTACAGCAACGACGGTTCCGCTCACTGCGCATGACCAGCAGGTACTGGAAAACGCCGCGACGCAGCAGAACGGACGTTTCGAGAACCTCGCGGTCTCCTCGGGGACTGCCGGAACGGCGGCCGATGCGAAGGCACAGGCGACAGCAAACGCAGCTTCGGTGGCCGCCGGATGTCCGAAGAGCCCTGCCACCGCCTTGAAGAAGACGAAGTGGAGCAGTGCACCCGCCATGACCATCGATCCCACGAAGTCCTATACCGCTACCGTGAAGACCGACCTCGGAACGTTCGTCATTGCGCTCGATGCTAAGGACGCCCCCAAGACGGTCAACAACTTCGTGTTCCTTGCCGAGCACCATTTCTTCGACTGTGCGATCTTCCTCCGGGTCATCCCGGGATTCGTGGACCAGACGGGAGACCCGACGGGGACGGGGAGTGGAGGCCCCGGGTACACCATCCCCGATGAGTATCCCGCCACCGCATCGAACCCCGCTGACCAGTACCCCCTCGGATCCGTGGCGATGGCCAACACCGGCCAACCGAATACAGGGGGAAGCCAATGGTTCATCGTCGCCGGCGCCCAGGGCGAATCGCTTTCGGCTGCGTACTCGCTCTTCGGACACGTCACCTCGGGTATGAGCGTCGTCGAGAAGATCAATGCCCAAGGGAGTACATCTGGCGTCCCACCCGACGTGACGCACCGGATGCTGAAGGTCACTATCACCTCGTCCTGACCGCGTCACTGCCGGGTGGGGGTGTTGAGGACTAACTTTCATGCGATGACGGTCCAGATTGCCGTGATCGGTGGTTCGGAGGCGGAAGAGGCCACACTGGCGATCGCCGGGAAGATCGGTCACGCCTTGGCGTCCGCAGGGGCCGTCATCGTTACCGGTGGTCTCGGGGGAGTAATGGCGGCGGTGTGCCAGGGAGCCAAATCGGTCGGGGGGCTGACGGTAGGAATATTGCCAGGGAGTGATCCCGCCGCGGCAAACGAATGGGTTGACGTGATCATCCCCACGGGGCTCGGTGAGGCACGCAACGCCCTGGTGGTTCGCTCGGCCACCGCGGTGATCGCCGTGGGTGGTGAGTACGGGACCCTCTCGGAGATCGCCCTGGCTCTCCGTGCCCGTATTCCCGTGATCGGCGTCGGCACATGGAGTCTGATCAGGCCGGACGGGGAAAGTGACACCGAGATGATTCGAGTGAGTGATCCGCTCGAGGCTGCGGCAGAGGCATTCCGCCTGGCATCTCCCTCACCCGGTCAGTCCACGCCTGAGCCCTCGAACTAAAACCTGAGATCGAACCACACCGCGTCGCACTCGGCGCGCGACTCGTTGCCCCAGGACGTAGCCAGCGCATTGATCATGTCCAATCCCCACCCCCTCGGCGTCCACTCCTCAACACACTGATGGAGCGCCGGATCGCCATCGGCGTCGCGTACCTCGACGTAGACGTGACCCTCCCGCGTGTCGAGGAAGAGCTCGGGATTCGCGTTGGCGAAGACCATGGCGTTGGTGACGAGCTCCGACGTGAGCAGCGCTGCCGTCTCGACGGCATCAGGGGGCGCGCCATTCAGGGCGGAACGAACAATTTTCCGAGCATACGCGGCGTCCTCGGCACGGATGGTGAACCTGCTACCCACGGATGTGTACTCCGCCGTCCGTTACCCAGGCGGCGGAGCACGCCCGAGATGGGCAGGCGACGACGGGGCATTGGGGGGACCCCGTCGTCGCCTGGGCACGCAGGAGCCGTGTACCTGCGTGCACGCGTTGACGACACCTCAAGACGAGAGGAGGTGCTCCTCGCTCCGAGACGCGCATACGCACTTCCGTCAACTCCACTGGCTCATACGTTAGGAGTGGGAGATGAACGAGGCGCGAAGACAGTGCGTCGAGGTAGGGACCAGAAAATGAACTCTTGCGGTGTAGCGCAGCGAACGCAGTCCTCCGTCAAGTGGTTGACATGAGGCCCGCCACCGGTTCAGGCTCTGACGCCTCATCGCGAGTGGGGGCCCGTGTCAACGTCACATACAGGAGCATGATCAGCACTGCAAGGTGCACCTCTGCGAGCCCCTCGACTGTATGTCGGGTAGTTTCCTGCCCATCGCCGCTCCAGGCGGCGAACATCGCAACGATGCCGAGCAATCCCAGTCCGACGAGACCCTGTACGACGCGATTCACCTCCAATTTTCTCTCGTCGAGGACGACCACGACCGCCGCGGCCACTCCCAGCAACCAAACCCATGGCGGCCATAACACCGGTGACAGCCCGGACGTGACCTTGTTCTGAGCGGCGTACCCGTTGATATCGCCACCGGCGTTGTTGAAACTGCGTTCGGGTCTCCGGAACGGCTCGAGGACGACAAGCCAGGGATGTTCGATGATCCAAAGGGTGTAGGTGGTTGCTCCGTGGTCATTGATCCACGCATTGAGGTGGGCAAACTCACGAGAGCTGAGATCGGGGAACACGGTCTTGGCAGTTCCATGTGCGGGGCGCGGTTCTGTCGCGGCCAGCTTGTCGACCTGTTTCGCTTCCGGCATCCCATGGGACGCGAACCAGGCGACCCGGGCGGGGTAGGGGAACACTCGGACGTAGAGATTGTCGGTCGTGTTCAACGTATCTCGCCCCGATTCGACCACGGTCGCTATGCAAAAACCTGCGGCGAGAAAGAGCGCAGATCCGGTCGCTATCGACACGGTGAACGCGGGTTTCCGACGACGCGTGAAGGCGAAGATCAAGAGAGCGAGTCCCAGGGTCGCCGGCAGGAGGATCTCCGTATCGCGTGCCAGAGCGCACCACAGCGCCGCGCCGACCAGGAGGCTGGCGCGGCGTGGAGTCGGCTTCTGGGCCAGGCGGAGCGCGCTGGCAAAGAGCAGGGCCAGGCCGCTCAGTGCCAGCGACTCGGAGAGTACGGAACGATCCCACAGGACGATCGGGGTCGTCGTGGCAAAGGCCAGAATGACGAGATATCCGGTCAGTCGCCTCCAGCCGGGGGGAAACAGGCACCCCACAGTCCACCCGAGCAGGGTCCATGCGATCACCGAGATCAAGGTCTGGCCTATGGCAAATGCGTCCGGAGAACCCGTCAGCTTCCAGAGGAAGGGGGTGAGGGGAGGGCGCCCGCCGAACCAAAAGCCGCTGCTCCACAACGCCTGCGAGCCGATGGACTCGTAGTTCTTCGAGTCCTGCCAGATCAGAGTGGGTGCCGTGGTGCCCTGCCACAGCCGGAACCAGGCGAACACCAACCCGGGGACGATGAAGTTCACTCGGCTGTCCCACCGCCACGTCCGAAGGCGGATCACCGTTCGTTCCGTCTCGTCGTCATGTCAGCGGTCGCTGGTTGGAAGGCGAGAGGTGATCGTCGGGGCGTTTACCACTACCGATGCCGGTCCGCCCCACGCTTGGCCGGCTGAATGCACCTGCTCACTGTAGGGCTTGGGTCTGGCGGCGGTGGCGGCGTCCCGCCGGCGTCGGACATGAAGACACACTGGGGGCAGGCGGCAGTTATAAGGCTCCAGTAAACTTGCTCGCGTGAGCGACGCGGTGTCGCACAACCGAGACGATTCCGTCGCCTGGGGGATTACGGCGGAGGGCAAACCGCGCTGGCCCGCGCTCCTGGCGGTTCTGGTCGCCATAGCCCTGCAACTCGTTCTGCCCCCAAGGCTTATTCAGGGGCTCGGGTATCGGTGGCTCATCCCGGCGTTGGAGGGAGGGCTGCTCGTCGTCCTCCTCATCGCCAACCCCGGGGAGATTTCGGAGCAATCGAAGCTCCGTCACCTTGGCATCGCCCTCATCGCTCTCATCACGGTAGCCAACGTGGTCTCGTTGATCGAGTTGATCCACGCACTCCTCTACAGCAGCATTCGAGCGGGCAGGCCGCTCGTGTACGCGTCAGTACCGGTCTGGTTGACGAACATCATCGTGTTCGGGCTGTGGTATTGGGAATTGGATCGGGGTGGGCCCGCCGCACGGCGGCTGCCGCGCCATCGCCAACCTGACTTCCTGTTTCCGCAGATGTCGACACCCGGTTCAGCACCTGGGTGGTCGCCGAGCTTCTTCGACTATCTCTACACCGCCTTTACCAACGCCACCACCTTCAGCTCGACTGACACCATGCCGCTTACGGGCTGGGCCAAGCTGCTGATGGCCCTGCAGTCCTTGGCTTCGCTGGTGACGGTCGCCGTGGTCGTCTCGCGCGCCGTCAACATTCTGAGCTGAAATGCGAGTCCGCCGGCGGGATATGGATGGGAGGTCGTCGAGCTGGCGTCATGAGCACAACGAGCGTGAGCGGTGACGATCGTCGTCATCCCGACTCTCGTACTCATCGCCGCCGCCGCCGTTCTCGCGCCGATCATCTCCGAGCAGACGAGAGGTCTCCGCGTCCCCTCCGTGGTGATCGAGCTCGGATTGGGGATACTCATCGGCCCCGACGTGTTGAAGCTGACACACTCGAACGAAGTGATCTCTGCGCTCTCGGACATAGGGCTCACGTTCCTCATGTTCCTGGCGGGCTTCGAACTCGATCTGAACCGGGTGAAGGGACAACCACTCCGGTTGGCCTCTCTGGGCTGGCTCCTGTCGCTCGCCTTGGCGCTCGGTTTCGCCTTTGCCCTGGTATCGACCGGGCTCGCTCTCGATACCCTCATAGTGGGTCTGTCCCTCACGACGACGGCACTCGGCACTCTGCTCCCCGTCCTTGGCGATGCGGGCGTGCTGAAGACGCAGTTCGGTCCCTACATGCTCGGCATAGGATCGGTCGGCGAGTTCGGGCCCATCGTCGTCGTTGCGATCCTTCTCACGCACAAGGACCCGGTCGTCAGCAGCGTGCTGTTGGTGTGCTTCGTGGCCATTGCGACAACAACGGCGCTCCTCGCTACCCGTGTCCATCCTCCCAAGCTCGTTTCTCTTCTCCGTCGGCATCTTGATTCCAGCGCACAGTTACCCGTGCGGGTGGCGGTCCTGCTCGTCCTCCTCCTCGTCTACCTGGCGTCCGAGCTCGGGCTGGATGTCCTCCTGGGGGCCTTTGCCGCTGGCATCGTGGTTCGGTTGTTCACCGCCGGCGAGGACAGCAAAGTGATCGAGAGCAAGTTGACGGCTATCGGATTCGGTTTTCTCATTCCGATCTTCTTCATCGTGAGTGGCACCCGCTTCGATCTTCATATTTTTCTGGCCCAGCCCAGTACGCTCCTTCGCCTCTTTCTCTTCCTCGGACTCATGCTGGTGGTCCGAGGGGGTCCCGCCCTGCTCCTGTACCGGCGGGTGCTCCCGAGTGTCCAACGTCTGCCTCTCGCCCTCTTCTCGGCCACCGGCCTGCCGCTCATAGTGGTGATTACTGCTATCGGCACCGCCGAAGGCCGGATCCGTCCCGAGAACGCAGCCGCCCTCGTGGGTGCCGGCATGGTGTCGGTGTTGTTCTTCCCGGCAATGGGACTACGGATGTTGCGCAACGCGGCGAACACGGATACGGACGTGTGAGGGCGTGCGATCGCGGCGAGCGCGCCCGGTCGGCACTCCGGAGGATCCCCCAATCCGAGTTTCCCGTCTCGTAAACTTGGAATTGCCCGAAAATTATCCTTCGCCGGAAGGGGTGGGATCCATGGTCATTACGGAAGATCGGCTACTCGTCGAAGAGCCGCGGGAAGCCGAAGAGCTTGTGGCCCCTGTCGTCGCAGAAGACCGGGCGCGGGACGCCGAGGGCCACTGTTGGGACGGCGGCATCTGCGATCACCCCGATCACGGTTCTGTCGGCCCCGAGTACGGCACCATCCACTTCATGCGCTGATCGGGTCTCGCGGCTGCCGGTTGGCCTGATGCGCCGGCCGGAGCACCTGAGTACTGTGGGCTGAGCACCGGCTGGACCGGGTCTCAGGGAGGGAACAGCGTGATGGCCTACGACATTGCCGGAGACGTCCGGCTCGACCCCCGGATCAAGGCGCTGTTGGCCGCCGTTCCCTCAATGACGGCGAAGGATGCCGACAGCCGCGAGACCATGCTGGCCGAGGCCAGTACGCCGACGGCCCTCAAAGGGGCCGAGGAGTTTCGCCAGGTGATGGAGCTGTGCGACACCGAGGAGCTGGCGCCCTCGAAGGGACTGCATATCCACACGGAGCAGATCGTGTCGCAGCCGGACGGCAACACCATCAATCTGCAGGTGATCAGGCCCGAGACCGAGGACACGGTGGCGTGCGTCTACTACATCCACGGGGGCGGGATGATGACGCTGTCCTGCTACGACGGGATGTACCGGGCCTGGGGCAAGGTGATCGCGGCGAACGGGGTGGCCGTGGTCATGGTCGACTTCCGCAACGCATTGTCGCCCTCGTCGGCGCCCGAGGTGGCGCCCTTCCCGGCCGGCCTCAACGACTGCCTCTCCGGTCTCCACTGGGTCGTCGCACACGCAACGGAGCTCAACATCGACCCGGCGCGCATCGTGGTGGCCGGGGAGAGTGGGGGCGGCAACCTGACCCTGGCCACCGCGCTCACGCTCAAGCAGGACGGCGATCTGGGGCTGGTCAAAGGCATCTACGCCCTCTGTCCCTACATTGCCGGCCGATGGCCCCTCCCCGAGAACCCCTCGTCGACGGAGAACAACGGGATCCTGCTCGACCTGCATAACAATCGGGGCGCCATGGCCTATGGGATCGAGCAGCTCGAGGCCGAGAACCCTTTGGCCTGGCCGTCGTTCGCCACGGTCGAGGACGTCACCGGCTTTCCTCCGACGGTGATCAATGTCAACGAGTGCGACCCGCTACGCGACGAGGGGATCAACTTCTACCGCAAGCTGCTCGAGGCGGGCGTCGCGGCGCGGTGCCGGCAGATGATGGGGACCATGCACGGCACGGAGATCTTCATGATCGCGTGCCCCGATGTCAGCCGCGACACCGCCCGGGATATCGCTGCGTTCACCAAGGAGTAGCGCGCACCACCGGCGCTTCAGTCGCCGAAGGCCACCCGGCCGAGCTGCTCGATCGACTCCTCGGGGCTCGTCATGTGGCCCGCGCCGCTTGTCACCACCACGGTCGCGCCGGGCACGTGACTGGCGAGCCACTGACCGTGCGAAGCGGGAACGAGCACGTCGTCTACGCCGAAGCGTATTTCGACCGGAACCGTGATCTCAGCCACGTCGAAGCCCCAGGGCCAGGTGAAGGCGAGGTCGTCGTCTATCCATCCCCACGCTCCGTTGGCGAACATGTCGGCGACCGACTCTCGCATGATGGCGTGAATCCTCGGGTCGGAGAGTATGGCGACGTCCTCGGCGGGGAGCTCGACGCCTTCGAGGAGTCTGGTGGGATCCAGCGCCACCCGGAACTTCATCGCTCTTGCTTGCTTGGGTAATTCCGCCATGAGCCGCTCCTCTCCCTCGAGCGCCCAACCGAATTCCCTCACGTTCTCGGG
>Ga0302325_10029298_pt1 | contig 11373 bp, 7 predicted proteins | sample Palsa_T0_2_FD_201948 | JGI IMG/M metagenome (GOLD analysis project Ga0302325, IMG submission 201948) | Peat permafrost microbial communities from Stordalen Mire near Abisko, Sweden - Palsa_T0_2 | ecosystem: Environmental > Terrestrial > Soil > Palsa > Peat permafrost | place: Sweden: Abisko... | reverse complement strand
TCGTTGTTGACCGCCTGCGGCAGCGTGAGCATCAGCAATCCTGACTTCTACGCCGCCATCACCGTCCCCGGCACATCTCTCCGCGTCAATCAGCAGATGCAGACGACCCGTGTCTCGCAGGCCACCGGCGCGCCGCTCACCTACTACGTCAATGGCGTGCAGGGCGGCAATGCGGAGCTGGGCACCATCGACAGCAACGGCTTGTACACTGCTCCGGCCATCGTCCCTGTCCCCAATTCGGTGAACATCACCAGCGTGGCCGCCAACGATCCCAACTTCCCACCAGGATCGGTGACGCTCGCCGTGCTGAACCCGATCCCCGTCCTCGCCACCGTTACGCCTTCAGGCTTTTCAGAAGGCACGACCACGGTCACCGTGTCCGGATCGCAATTTGTCTACGGCGCGCAGATTCTCTGGAACGGCGTAGCCGTCCCCACGACTCTCATGTCCGGGTCGCAGTTGGTGGCAGCCATTCCCGCGCCCAATCCGGGAACGTTTCCACTGCTGGTGAGCAACCCCAACCCCGGAGCGGCCAATTCGAGCACCCTGCCGGTGCTGGTGGGGCCGGGCCAGGTGGTGCTCACACTGCAACCGGCGTCAGGCACCGACGTGCGCGTAAGCAATACCCTGAATCTCGGGCTGAATGTTGCCGGAACCAACCACACCGGCGTCACCTTGCAGGTGAACGGCATCGCCGGCGGCAACGCGCAGGTGGGCACGGCAACGTCTCAAGCCGATGGCTCCATCAATTATGTCGCACCTGCCGTGGTTCCCACGCCCAATAACGTCGTGCAGCTCACCATCACCAGCGTCGATAACCCCGCGGTTTCGATTGTCCAGAACATTTCGGTTCTGAACCCGATCCCGATTCTCAATGCAGCCACGCCCAACACGCTCGACGTTGGTCCTCCGTCCACCACGGTGGTCCTGACCGGGCAAAGTTTCATCAATGGCGCGCAAGTGCTGGTCAACGGATCGCCGGTGACGGCGACGTTCAACGGTGCAACGCAACTGACCGCCATCGTCTCTCCCAGCGAATCCGGCAATCTCGATCTCCAGGTGTTGAATCCCAGCCCAGGCCCGGCGTTGTCGACCGATCTGATCTCGCTCGTGAACGGCACGCCGCCAACGCTGCTGGTTCCGCCGGAAGATGCTTCGCGGTTCCTGGAGCAGGCCACCTTTGGCGCGACCGATGCGGGAATTCATCACCTCTCTCTGATCGGCTATCCAGCCTGGCTCAATGAACAATTTGCCATGCCCCCAACGCTGCATGAGCCGGCGGTGGAGCAGGCAGTGATTCTCGACAACCCACCCTGTGGGGCAGGCGACGTGAAGTGCAACGCAGCGTTGTTTCAACAGAACCCGAACAATGAACAGTTCGTCCAGGACACCTTCTGGCAGCAATCGATCTCAGGAAACGACCAACTGCGGCAGCGCGTGGAATATGCGCTCACGCAACTGATGGTCGTCTCCACGGAACCGAACTTCTCCATTCAAAGCATGCCGCGCGGCGAAGCCAACTACTTCGACGTGCTCGGCGCCGACGCATTCGGCAATTTCCGCACCCTGCTGCAGGATGTGACCCTGAACCCGATGATGGGGCAGTTCCTCAACATGCTCGGCAACGACAAGGGCAACGCCACCACCGATCCTGATGAGAACTACGCGCGCGAAGTCATGCAGCTTTTCACCATCGGGCTTTACCAGCTCAACGATGACGGCTCGCAGAAGCTGGACTCGACCGGCAATCCGATCCCGACCTACTCGAACACCGACGTGATGGGGATGGCCGCCGTCTTCACCGGATGGAGCTGGAATATTCCCGGCAACGATACGGACTCCGCCTGGTCCAACTGCTGCATCTACGTTGGCACCGGATATGGCGAAGAGCTTCTCCCCATGCAGAGTTTTCCCAGCCACCATTCCACGGTGCAGAAGCAGTTTCTCGGCGTCACCATCCCAGCCTCTGCGGCACCCGATCCCGAAGGCGATCTCAAGATTGCGCTCGACACCCTGTTCAATCATCCCAATCTGCCGCCATTCTTCTGCAAGCAGATGATTCAGCACCTGGTCACCAGCAACCCCAGCCCGACATACATCGGAAACTGTTCAGCAGTCTTCAAGGATGACGGTACCGGCGTACGCGGCAATTTGCAGGCAGTCATTTCGGAGATCCTGATTGACCCGGAGGCGCGCAACTCCGCCGCCGACTTCGGCAATCCGCAATACGGCAAAGTGCGCGAGTCGCTGCTGCGCTATACGGAGTGGGCGCGCGCCTTCACTGCGCAATCCCGCACCGGCTCCTATGACAACGGCAGCACCGAAGACCCCATCTGGGGACTCGGCGAAATGTCTCTGCGTTCACCCACCGTCTTCAACTGGTTCGCTCCCGGATACGTTCCACCGGGCACAAGCATCGCGGCGGCCAACCTGGTTGCGCCAGAGATGCAGATGACCAACGTTTCGACCGTCGTGGGCTACATCAACTACATGCAGAACGCCATCGGCAGCGGCGCAACCTCCGGGCCGGACATGTTCTCGAGCTACGAAACTGAAATGACCCTGGCGGCCACGCCCACCGCGCTTCTTGACCGCATCAACCTGCTGCTGATGGCCGGCGAAATGGACTCGACGCTCTACGGGCAGATTCTCGGCGCCATCAACGCAATCGATATTCCCACCGGCGATCCGACCGCAACCAACGCCGCACTGCTGAATCGCGTGCAAGCCGCCATTTACCTGACGCTGGCTTCGCCATCCTTCTGCGCACAGTTCTAACGTCTTGGGGCAGAAGTCCGGTTTTGAAAGGGCACGACATTAGTCGTGCCGTAAAGCCTCAGGAAACAAGAGGGATTTAGCCCTGAGGGATGTATTTTCTGAACTCTCGACTTTTGCCACAGGCTGCTAAGGAACCCTTTGAGGAGCCCCACGATGATGAACAAATTCGAACGATCCCGCCGCCAGTTCCTTAGAACGGCTTCCATGGCGTCGATGGCGGGCATATCGGCCAGCCCCTTCATTCTCGGCCTCAACTCCATGGCGGCCATGGCGCAATCCAGCGCATCTTCCGGCTATCGGGCCCTGGTCTGCATCTTTCTGCAAGGCGGCAACGACGGCCACGGTACGGTCATCGCCACTGATCCCGGTTCCTTCACAGCCTTCACACAAGCGCGCTCGGGAGCACCGGGTCTCGCCTACCCCATGAATGAACTGCTGCCGATTACCTTGAAGACGCCGCAAAGCGGCCGCACCTTCGCGCTCAACCCCGCCCTGGGAGGAGTGCAGAACCTGTTCAACGCCGGCCGCGCCGCAATCGTCGCCAACACCGGCACGTTGATCGCCCCGGCAAGCAAAGCCCAGGTCAACGCCAACTCCGTTCCCCTGCCCGCATCGCTGTTCTCGCATTTCGATCAGACCGCGGCGTGGCAGGCCATTGCATCGAACGGCGGCAGCGCGGAGCATGTCGGATGGGGCGGCTCGGTTGCGGATGCCATCGAAGCGATGAACATGAATTCGAACTCCATGTTCACCTGTATCTCCACCGCGGGCATCGCGCTGTTTCTCTCCGGGCAAACGTCCTTCCAACTGAATGTCACCTCGGCCGGCCCCATTCCCATCTACGGATTGGCCAACCCGCCGTTCGGCCTGCCGTCATCGGCAAACCCCCTCTCGTCCATCCTCACCGCGGATGAGACCAATCTGTTCGCGAAAGAGTACGGCGTGGTCGTCAACCGCTCCATCGAAGCGCAGGCGATGCTGGCCAGCGCCATGCTGCCGGCCGGCGTGGCAGGAGTTCCCAACCCGCCGCAATATCTCGATCCGCAAACCAAAATGCTCACCGATAACCAGCTCGCCGTCTCCATGCAGACCGTGGCTCGCATCATCGGCGGCAACAGCAGCCTGGGCGTAACCCGCCAGATCTTCTACGTGCAGCTCGGCAGCTTCGACACGCATAACAACCAGGCCGTCCAGCATGCGCAGCTTCTTACGCAACTGGGCCAGGCGTTGGAGTACTTCGACGGTTTGATGGTAGCCAACGGTTTGGGCAACCAGGTGACAACCTTCACTGCCTCCGACTTTGGCCGCACGCTGACGTCCAACAGCAACGGTACGGATCACGGCTGGGGAAGTCACCATTTCGTCGTGGGCGGCGCGGTGCAAGGGCAGGACATGTACGGCCAGTACCCGGTGATCGGCGTGAACCAGGCCAACGACCTGGGTGCAGGCCGCCTGATTCCGACCACATCGGTTGACCAGTACGCCGGCACGCTGGCACGCTGGTTCGGGCTTTCCGACGGCCAGATCAGGCAAGTGCTGCCCAACTTCGGCAACTTCGGCTCCAGCCCCTATCTAGGATTCATGGGCTAGCAGCGCCTCAGAAAACCGATCGAGTTTGAGACTGCAACGTAGTTTCTACCGGCGCCGTTCAAACCCTCGCGGCTTCACCGGCGCTTCTACCGGCAAATGCGTCTTCCCCGCCGGAAAAACCGCCAGAAACCGGTCCTGCCCCTCGCCGGAGCTGGCCGTCTCCACGCCTTCGATTTCTTTAAAGGACATGTGCAGCAGGCGCCGCTCGCGGCTGTTCATGGGCGGGAAGGCATAGGGCGCGCCGCTGCGGATCACCTTGTCCGCGGCCGTCTCCGCCTGCAGCTTCAGCTCCTGCGCCCGCAGCGCCTTGAAGTTGCCCGCGTCAAAGCTCACCAGGTCATTTTCGCGCTGGTCCAGCCGCAGCATCTGCCCCGCAATGGTCTCGAGCGCCCGCAGCAGCTCGCCGTTGTGCTGCGTAACCAGGGGAACGTCGGGCCCGCCCAGCTCCACATAGATCTGGCGAGCCTCCAGTCCCTGCGGGTCGCGCGCCCCGTCGCCTGCGGTAATGCGGTATTTCAGGCGCAATCCGCCCAGTTTGTTGAGGTTGGCGAGAAATCCGGCAATCTTCTGCGCTGCTTGCTGCAAGTCGTCGATAGGCATAACAAACCAGTATCGCAGAGCCGGGCCGGATGCGGGGCGCTCAATTGCCGGGAAACTCTCCGCCATTTCCGCATCAAGCCAATTGACCGCCGCCACCGCCTCGGCGCAAAGTGGAGGTGAGCCTATGCCCATTACGCAGCCCCTCCACCTTAGCCCGTCCCAGGCCCGTGTTCTCGGCGCGCTGGTTGAGAAAGAAGTCACCACCCCGGACTACTACCCGCTCTCGCTCAACGCGCTGATCAATGCCTGCAATCAGCTCTCCAACCGCGAGCCGGTCATGCGTCTCGACGAGGAAGAAGTCCGTCTGGCCCTTCGCCGGTTGGAAGAGCAGGGCATGGCTGGCCGAGCCCGCGGCGCCGATGGCCGCGTCACCAAGTACGAGCACTGGCTGGGAGAAGCGTTCAACTTTACCCGCGCTGAAACCGCGCTCATCTGCGTGTTGCTCTTGCGCGGCCCGCAGACCCCCGGCGAACTCCGTGGCCGCACCGACCGCCTGCACCGTTTCGACGAAATCGGCGAAGTGCTCGCCGGCTTGCAAAAGCTTGCGGAGCGCGACCCTTCGCTGGTCGCCATGCTCCCCCGCCAACCCGGCACCAAGGAATCCCGCTACGCCCATCTGCTCTCTGGGCCGGTAGAGTCGGCAATCGCGTTCGAACATGCAGCCACGCCGCGCGCAGCCGCCCACTACGAAGCCCGCAGCGAAAGCGACGATCCCGCGCACGAAGCTCGCCTCGCCCAGCTTGAGGCCACCGTTGCCGAACTGAAACAGGAAGTCGCCGCGCTCCGCCAGAAAATCGACGATCTGTTCGGCGACGGATAGAAAGAAATTGAGTGGTTGACTCGGGATCGTTTTCCAATGCAGGGTGCCCCATCCATGCGCCTTTTGCGCATGGGTGGGAAACCGAAAAAGCTCAGACTCGTGCTTCGAAACTACTAAATCAGCTCATACCCCGCAAACCAATAGCCGATCTCGAACGCCGCCGTCTCTTCCGCATCCGATCCGTGAATCGCATTCTCCTGCAGCGACCCTGCAAATTTCTTGCGAATTGTGCCCTCTTCCGCATTGGCCGGATTGGTCGCGCCCATCAGCTTGCGCAGATCCGCGATCGCGTTCTCCTTTTCGAGCACCAGCAGCACCAGCGGCCCGGAAGACATGAACGTGGTGAGCTCGTCAAAGAAGCCCTTTTCCTTGTGGACGTAATAAAACCCCTCCGCCTGCTTCTTTGAAATCGACTGCTTCTTCAGGGACACAATCTTGAATCCGCCCTTGTCGATCTCGGCGAGAATCGCTCCGATAAGCCCCTTGCGGACCGCGTCCGGCTTGACGATGCTGAATGTGCGTTGCGCCACGTGTGTAGCTCCTTGAGGATTTTTCGTACTCGGATGAATTTTCGTCTTCGTTTTCATTGTAATGGGCGCCGCCGCAAAGCAGTTCTGCCCCTTTTCGTTGCCAATCTGCTAAAGTTTCCGCATGTTGCGCTTCGCTGCTTTCCTCGCGCCTTTCGCCGCGGCGGTTTTGATTCAATCCGCTTCGCTCACTGCGTTCGCCCAGTCGCCAACGACGACCGTAAATCTTCCAACGGAATCCGGGCCCAACACAGGGCCGCTCGTCCCTTTGACGCCTGGTCAAGAGCCCCGCGTCTTCGATCCCTCCCTCATCGACAAATCCGTCGACCCCTGCGGCAACTTCTACCGCTTCAGTTGCAACGGCTGGTTCAAGCGCACGCCCCTGCCCGCCGACCAAACCTCCTACGGCCGCTTTACGGAGCTCTATGAGTTGAACCGCCTGCACCTGAAGCAAATTCTGGAGCAAGCGGCAGCCCCCGCGGCGACCGCGCATCGTAGCGCCAATGAACAGAAGATCGGCGATGAGTACTCGAGTTGCATGGACACCGCAACCATCAACAAGCTCGGCGTCGCTCCGCTCCAGCCCGAGCTTGATCGCATCGCAGCCTTGAAGACAGTTGCCCAGCTTCCCGCGCTGCTCGCGCACCTGCACTCCATTGGCGTGAATGCTTTCTTCGGCCTGGGCTCCAATCAGGACTTTGCCGACTCCAACTCCGTCATCAGCTTCTACGGCTCCGGCGGCCTGGGTCTGCCGGAGCGCGACTACTACACCCGCACCGACGCAAAGTCCCAGGAGCAGCGCCGGCAGTACGAGGCCCACGTGCGCAAGATCTTCACCCTCGTCGGGGAACCGGAACCCAGGGCCGCCAAAGACGCCGAAACGGTCCTCGCCATCGAAACGCGCCTGGCCAAGGCCTCGCTCACTGTGACCGAGCAGCGCGATCCGCAGAATCTAAATCACCCCACCGATGTTGCCGCCTTCTCAAGAGAGCTCACACATTTTTCGCTTGCCGATTACGTCGCCGCCGCGCATGCTCCCACCGCCGGCAGGGCAAACGATATGGAGCCCAAATTCTTCGCCGAGTTCAACACCCTCCTCGCCGACACGCCCCTCGTGCAGATCAAGACCTATTTGCGCTGGCAACTGCTCCACGCCTATGCCGGCACCAGCCTGCCAGAGAGCTTCGACCGGGAAAACTGGCACTTCTACTCTCACATTCTCAACGGAGCGCAAGAGCAGCAGGCCCGCTGGAAGCGCTGCACCAGCCGCGTGGATGGCGAGCTTGGCGAGGCGCTCGGCCAGGTCTACGTGACAAAATATTTCCCGCCAGCCGACAAGCAGCGCGCGCTTGACATGACGCTTGCCATTGAGCAGGCCATGGACAAGGACCTCGATGCCCTCGATTGGATGAGCCCCGAAACCAAGGTCAAGGCCAAAGACAAGCTGCGCACCGTGATGAACAAGATCGGCTATCCGGACAAGTGGCGCGATTACTCGAATCTTCAAATCGTCTCCGGCGACGCGTTGGGCAACCAGATGCGGGCTACTGCATTCGAAGTGGCGCGCGACCTGGCCAAGATCGGCAAGCCCGTGGACAAGGGCGAGTGGGGAATGACGCCGCCTACCGTGGACGCCTACTACAATGGGCAGCAGAACAACGTCAACTTTCCCGCCGGAATTCTTCAGGCGCCCTTTTTCAGCGGCAAGGAAGACGACGCGGCCAACTACGGCGACATGGGATCGACCGTGGGCCACGAGTTGACCCACGGATTCGACGACGAAGGCCGCCAGTTCGACAAGGACGGCAACCTGAAAAACTGGTGGAGCAAGGAAGACGAGGACAAATTCAACGCACGCGCCGATTGTGAGGTCAAGCAGTACGACGCCATTGAAGCCGTCCCCGGCGTTCACCTCAACGGCAAGCTCACGCTGGGCGAAAATCTCGCCGACCTGGGCGGCCTTTGGCTCGCCTGGCTGGCCTGGCTCGACAAAGCGCAAACCGCGCACATCGACATGGCCGCCAAGGTCGATGGCTACACGCCCGACCAGCGCTTCTGGATCGCCTACGCCCAGAGTTGGTGCACGCAGACGCGCCCGGAGCAGTTGCGCACGCAGGCCCAGACCGACCCCCACGCCCCGGACGAGTACCGCGCCAACACAGTCCTCAGCGATCTGCCCGAATTCGCCAAGAGCTTCAGTTGCAGGAAGACTGCGAGGATGGTGTCATCGGCGCCGTGCCGGGTCTGGTAAGAACATCGCGCACTGCCACCCAACCCGCAATAATCCTGTCATCCTGAGAGGCCGTGACTGAATTGGCTTTTCAGTTTCCGTTGCGGTTAAGGGTCCTTTTTTGCTGCAGCCCTCCGTGCCCCATCCTTTCGCCTTTTTCCTGGCGAAAGGGTGGGATGCTAATAAAACTCAGGGCTGCACTATCTCCGAAATTAGAGGCCAGTCATCTTCTCAATCTGTTCCGGATACCGTGCCCCTTCCACTGTAATCTTCGCTGCGGCCTCTTCAATTTGCTGAAGATCCCCCGCCGAAAGCTCGATCGCAACCGACCCGATGTTTTCTTCCAGCCGATGCAGCTTGGTCGTGCCCGGAATCGGAACAATCCACGGTTTCTGCGCCAGCAGCCACGCCAGCGCGATCTGCGCCGGCGTGGCCTTCTTCTCCGCGCCAATCGTACCCAGCAGATCGACCAGCGCCTGGTTGACCTTGCGGGCCTCCAGCGTAAAGCGCGGAATGCTGCTGCGGATATCGGTCTTGTCGAAGATCCGGTTCTCGTCCATCTTTCCGGTCAGGAAGCCCTTGCCAAGCGGGCTGAACGGAACAAACCCGATGCCCAGTTCTTCGAGCGTCGGTATGATTTCCTCCTCCGGCTTCCGGTACCAGAGCGAGTACTCGCTCTGCAGGGCGGTCACCGGCTGCACAGCATGAGCCCGTCGAATCGTCTGCGCTCCCGCCTCCGACAGCCCGAAGTGCTTGACCTTGCCCTCGGCAATCAGTTCCTTCACGGCGCCGGCCACGTCTTCAATCGGCACCTTGGGGTCCACGCGGTGCTGGTAGAAAAGATCGATGGCGTCAATCCTTAGCCGCTTGAGCGAGGCTTCGGCGACCTTGCGAATGCGCTCCGGGCTGCTGTCCGTGCCCTTGGGGCCGTGACTTCCGTCGGGATTGAGATCGAATCCGAACTTGGTGGCAATGGCCACCTGCCCGCGAAACGGAGCGAGCCCCTCGCCGACAAGTTCTTCGTTGTTGAACGGTCCGTAAACCTCGGCGGTGTCAAAGAAAGTGACACCGCGCTCGACCGCCGCATGGAGAAGGTCGATCGAGGCCTGCTTCTCCGGGAATGGTTTGTAGGAAAAGGTCATTCCCATGCAGCCGAGGCCAAGAGCCGATACCTTCAGATTGCTGTTTCCCAACGTGCGCTTCTGCATTGCTTCTCCTGCCTAATCTCCCTTGCGCGGGTTATGTAACAGGGCACGACTTCAGTCGTGCCGCAAATGTTCCCAAATAAGGATTGGGCTTTACAGACTGCGGAAAAACCCTACCGGGCGGTAAGCCAGAGATTTATCCCTGGCGTAAGGTCAGCAGAATCAGCGAGGGCTTTAGCCCCTGAGGTGTGCCTTTCTGGAAATTCGCCCACTGTTCCCTCTTTTTCCATAGCCTGTTTAGCCCCTGAAGGATGCGTGCCCAGACTCGGCGGCCTCGATGAAACCCGTCCTACTCCGATTTGAGCGAAGCCATGTCGATCGAGAAGCGGTACTTTACATCCGACTTGAGCAGCCGCTCGTAAGCCTCGTTGACCTTCTGGATCGGAATCACCTCAACGTCTGAAGTAATGTTGTGCTTCCCGCAGAAATCAAGCATCTCCTGCGTCTCCGGCAGCCCCCCGATCGGCGAACCCGACAAACTGCGCCGTCCCATAATGAGGCCAAACGCCGCCAGGGCGAGCGGCTTTTCGGGTGCTCCGACGAGCGTGATATTGCCGTCGCGCCGCAGCAATTGGATATAGGCATTGATGTCGTGATCAGCCGCCACCGCGTCCAGAATAAAATCGAAGCTCCCCGCGTGCTTCCCCATCTCATCGGTGTTACGCGAGATCACAACCTCATCGGCGCCCAGCCGCAGCGCGTCGTCTTTCTTCCCCGGCGAAGTGGTGAACACCACCACATGCGCTCCCAGCGCGTGGGCAAACTTCACTCCCATGTGGCCCAGTCCGCCCAGGCCCACCACGCCCACTTTCTTGCCTTTGCTCGCGCCCCAGTGCCGCATCGGCGAATACGTCGTAATGCCCGCGCACAGCAGCGGCGCGGTTCCAGCAAGGTCAAGGTTCGCCGGCACGCGCAGCACAAAGCGCTCGGTGACGACGATGCTGTCGGAATACCCGCCATACGTCACGCCCCCGGAGTGCTTGTCCGGGAAGTTGTAGGTGAGGGTGAAGTTCGGGCAAAACTGCTCAAACCCCGCCTTGCACTCCGGGCACGTGCCATCGGAGTCCACCAGGCATCCCACCGCTGCCAGGTCGCCCGGCTTGAACTTTGTCACCGCTGAGCCGACCTTGGTCACGCGTCCCACAATCTCATGCCCCGGCACGCAGGGATATACCGTCGGCATCACCCCGCTCCACTCGTTGCGCGCCTGGTGAAGATCGGAGTGGCAGATGCCGCAGAAGAGGATCTCAATCTGCACATCGTGTTCGGTCGGCTCGCGCCGCATAATTGTTGTCGAAGCAAACGGCGACGTCGCGCTGGAAACAGAAAAAGCTTTTGCCTTGTACATAAAAGATCCTCGACCTCCTCGTCAAATGGTGAGTAACTCGCTCGTAAATCAGACTACAAAAGGCTGCCCGACAAGCGGTATCCCGATCCTGCCAATCTCTTGCCTATTCCTGCCGCTGCACACATTTTTGTGCATCGTATCGTGAATTCAGCGTTAACGTGGGTTAAACAGCCTAGGGTGAAAGGCTCGTCTTGAAAGGGCACGACTTTAGTCGTGCCGCAGGCGCACCAAAATCAGCAGGGCTTTAGCCCCTGTGGGATTGATTTTCTGAGCCC
>Ga0302325_10029297_pt1 | contig 11374 bp, 12 predicted proteins | sample Palsa_T0_2_FD_201948 | JGI IMG/M metagenome (GOLD analysis project Ga0302325, IMG submission 201948) | Peat permafrost microbial communities from Stordalen Mire near Abisko, Sweden - Palsa_T0_2 | ecosystem: Environmental > Terrestrial > Soil > Palsa > Peat permafrost | place: Sweden: Abisko... | reverse complement strand
GATTACAAGGTGGAACTTCTCTTGAGCGTCGCCCTGGCGATGGGCAGCTACGAGGTAGCCGACGTGCTCCACGTCTCCGGTCCCATCTCCACCGTCGTGGCGGGTTTGATGATTGGAAACCGCGGTCCGCTGTCGGGAATATCCGAAGCGAGCCGGCAAAATTTCGACACGTTCTGGGAGCTGCTCGACGAAGTGCTCAACGCGGCGCTCTTCGTTCTGATCGGACTGGAAGTGCTGGCGATGCCGCGCGGAAAGATTTACGTCGTCGCGGCGCTGCTGTGCGTTCCGGTTGCACTCATCGCGCGCGGCGTCAGCGTCACGGCGACGATGGGGCTGCTCCGCGCCTGGCGGCCGATGCGGCCGGCGACCATCGGTTTTCTCACCTGGGGCGGGCTGCGCGGCGGATTGTCGATGGCGATGGCGCTCTCCATCCCCGCATGCCCCCAGCGCGAGCCGATCTTGCTGGCAACCTACTCCGTCGTTGTCTTCTCCATCCTCGTGCAGGGGCTGACTGTGGGGAAACTGGTGAAGCGGCTGTAGCTCTCATGACGCTGCGACGAAAAATGCTCCTGCAGATTGCGGCGACGATCCTCGGGCTGCTGCTCACCATCGGCGCCTCTCTCTGGGGCCTCAATGGTTTGCGGCAGGACTACGGGCTGGCGCTGACGGGGTATAGCGATCTTCGCGGTGTGTTCGAGGCCGGATCGCACCTGGCAACGGCGCGCACGCTGCTTGTACCGCCGGTGGTGGATCGAGGCCGGGCGCTGGCGGAAGTCCAGACGGCTGCGGACATGTTCGAGATCTTCGACGCGGCCAGGACCCACGGCAATCAGCCGCTGTCGCTCTCGAAACTGGCCGCGGTTAACGCCGCAAGCCGCGCCGCAGCCGCGCAGCTCGCGGCTCCGGCGGGTGATCGCGAGGCGGACGTCGATGCGGTCGCGCAGGCGATGGGACGCGTCGGGGATCTTGCTGCGGAGATTCGGCAGCGCATCCAGGCGAGCCAGGATGCGGCACGCGAGAAACGCCGCGCCACCGTCGCCGCCATGGGATTTGTTTCTGCGCTGGCGGTGCTGGGTACAATTGCCCTGGGAATCTGGCAGTATCGCGGAGTGATCGGCCCGCTGGCGCGGCTGAACATGGGCGTGCGGAAGGTTGCGCGCGGACGATTCTCACAGCGCGTCGACGTGCGCGGGAACGATGAAATCGCATCGCTCGGCGCTGATTTCAACCGAATGGCCGAGGAACTCGACGGGTTCTACCGGGAACTGGAGCGCAAGGTCGCCCAGACGAGCCGCGATCTGGTCCGCTCGGAACGGCTCGCGAGCGTCGGATACCTGGCCGCGGGAGTGGCGCACGAAATCAACAATCCGCTGGGAATCATCAGCGGCTACGCGGAGATGTCGCTGGAACAGTTGAAGCAGTCGCCTCCGTCGGTTGACGGAGCCGGCGAACTGGGGAGGTCGTTGCAGGTGATTTGCGATGAAGCGTTTCGCTGCAAGGCCATTATTACCAAACTTCTCACCCTGGCGCGCACAGGTGAAGAAACGCGGTCGGCGGTCGACCTTGCCGAAGTGGCGCGGCAGGTCGTTGGCATGGTCGGGGCCTTGCGAGATTTTCGCCAGCGAAGCATCGAACTCCGCGTCCCGGAGCGCAACAATCTGATGGTGACCGCCAATGAGGTGGAAATGAAACAGGTGGTGTTGAATCTGCTGGTCAATGCGCTGGAAGCGCTTCCGGCAAAGGGGGGCGAGGTGCGCGTCGAATTGGAGGCGGATGACAGTGTCGTGCGGCTTGCGGTGGTGGATAACGGCAAGGGATTGACCCCGGAGACCGCCCAGCGAGTTTTCGAGCCGTTCTACACCGACAAGAAAGGGTCGCTGGAGCCTGGCACCGGACTGGGCTTGTCGATCACGCATGCGATCGTTGAAAGTCATGGCGGGCGCATTCACGCCCAGAGCGACGGGCCCGGGAAGGGGAGCCGGTTTGTCGTCGAGCTCCCGGTGGCACGGTCGATCGGAGGAACGAGATGAATCTCGCGCAACTCCGGCCCAAGGGGCTGGTGCTGGTGGTGGATGATGAGCCGCGCATGCGCGAGCTCCTCGTGCGCGCCCTGGCGCAATGGGGATTCAGCGTCAGCGCGGCCCGGAGCGGCGAGGAAGCGCTTCGGCTGGCAGAGGCCAGCGGGCCCGAGATCGTGGTGCTTGACCTCAATTTGCCGCAGATGGACGGCCTGGAGTGCTTCGCGCGGCTGCGGGAGAAATTCCCGCGGGTGCAGGGAATCGTGCTGACAGGGTTTGCCAGCGTCGAATCGGCTCGCCGCGCGGTGCACTTGGAAGTGGTGGAATTCTTGACCAAGCCGTGTCATCTGGGAGAACTGGAGCGGGCTCTGGATCGCGCGACGCGGCGTCTGATGCCCGCCAGGGAGTCTGAGGTCGTTGCCGCACCGGCCGCGCCTGCCACCGGCGGCAAGGCAATCACGCTCGACGAGATGGAACGCGACCATATTTTGGCGGTGCTGGAGCGCCACCAAGGCAATCGCACGGCTGCCGCGGCCGCGCTGGGAATCAGCCGACGGACGCTCTACTACAAACTCGAGGAGTATCAGCGGCAGGGGTATGCCGTGAAATGATTGGGGAGGTGCCAATTGCAAAAGGTGGAATACGGTGGATCGCAAATCTTGAATCTGCAATCTCGGATTCGCGCGTTGTTACCGACGCCGACGGCGAACCTGAGCGATCTTACTCTTTCCCCGTGAAAATCACCGCGACCGCCGCGAGCATCAATCCGAAGGCGACGAAAAATCGCCAATGGAGCCGCTCCCGCATGAATGTCAGCGTAAAGACGCAAAAGACGGCCAACGTGATGACCTCCTGCATGATCTTGAGCTGACCGAGAGTGAGATGCTCCACATTTTTTCCGATGCGGTTGCCGGGCACCTGAAAGCAGTATTCGAAGAAGGCGATCAGCCAACTGATCACGATGATCTTCGGCGGGAATGCGCTCCCGGAGCTTTCGGCTCCGAACCATTTGAGATGGCCGTACCAGGCGAAGGTCATGAAAATGTTCGACAGCGTGAGAAGCAGTGCGGCTCGCATACCGCACAATCTTAGCGGCTGATCGCGTAACTCAGCACGTTGGTTTTGCCGCGAGAAATGGAAGCTTCTGCCGCAGCCAGTCGACGAGCTGCCGATCCAGATTCGGCATGACCGTTTCCAATGGGGTGCGCCCACGGCGAATCGCGATCAGCAGTGTAATGACGAACAAAATGCCGGCCGCGGTGAGGTTCTGCCAGGAATAAAAATTCCACGCATGTTGGTTGTAGACCGAGCGGCGCGAGAACGGGACGAGGTAGTAGATGTTCCACCCCGGTCCGGAGCCGTAGTAGTCGAGAAGCAGATGAAGGTGGGCCAGCGAGAGATAGATCAAAAATGAGCGGATTGTCGGCGGCGAGAGCCGTGCCAGGATGAACGAGACCGCCACTGCGAAGAGCAGGTTGTGACAAATCAGGTGGTGGTATGTCCAGTAGGCGTTTTGGCCAAACAGAATGCTCAAGCCGTCGAGATCGGCAATCGACGCGGCGATCATGCAGAAGCCCCGCTGCCGCGGGGTCAACTCGAGGCAGTTTCCCATCACCCAGCCGGACATGATGTGCGTTTGAACGTGCATGATGGTCACGCCGGAATGTGAATACTGGGATCGAACCGGACAAACGCCCAGCCGATTACCGGGATCATGGCGAGGACCTCGGCGATGAGCAGTGTCGCGGCGGCAATCGTGAACGCGAGTAGGGATTTTCCAGTGAGCATCCAAACAATCAACGCGATCGTAAATGGCGGAACCGCGATGATCGTCAGTGCGACCATCTTCCCGGCCAGTACCATCGCCTGCCGGCCGAGGATCTGAAAATCCCCCGGACTTGCGGCGGCGGGCCGTGTCGGGAAGAGCAGAAACAGCAGATTTTCGACGGCAAACAGCAGGAAATCGAGCGGCAGCACCACCACGGCGGCGTATGCGAACGCACCGTCGTGATGCGGAGCCACGCGCGCCGCCACGGCAAGCAGCGCGAGATGCGTGGCTCCCAGAAGCAGCGACGGGGTGACGAGCTGCCCGGCGGCGATCGCCCAAGGATGCAGCGGCAGAGACTTGAGGACGTCCATCAGGTCCAGGTCGCCGCGGAAGTCGAACTTGAGCATTGTTGAGACGAGCAGCGTGAGCCAGACTGCGACAGCTGCCAGGGTAGTGGCAAACTGCTGCGTCTGCCGGCCCGCACTGTAGATCAGCGGACTGGCGCCGACAGCGAGAATGAGCAGCAAAAACAGCAGTCCCTTCGAGCTGCGGACGGCAACGGTAACTTGCCGCCAGACAATCGGGCCCATCCCGCCGAGAAACGGCGGCTGCGTGATGTGCAAGCGAGCGTCGCCTGAGACGCCGATCGAAAGAAATGATCCTCCGCGAATGCGCTGAAGCTGCGCATAACGTCGCTCGCTTGCGGCAGACGCGGCATCCAGATAGTACCCATCCAGCATGAGCAGAAGGAAAAGCAGAGCGGCGTCCATCGCGACGGCGGGCAGGCTCCAGTAGAGAAGGGCGGGGAGCGTCTGTGCCGTCATCGCTTCGCCGAAGAATGAAAATGGAAAGAGGAGAACGCGTCCGACCGGTGAATACGTGATCCGCTGCATCATCTGATCACCACTGGCCGGCACGCCCCGGGCGAAGACGGAGCGCGCAGTGAACGCGCCTGCCGTGAATACGCCGATGAAGATTGCAAACCGCACGCGCCCCCGCAGTCGCGTCCCCAGCGTCTGGGCGGCGATGACAGCGTTGACGCTGAAAAATTGGATAAACAGCAGCGAGAGGAGAATTCCAATGTAGCCCGCCAGCCACCATCTCGCGTGCCGATGGAGCACGGCAGAGAGGAGCAGTGCCGAAAGCATCGCCGCGGCGGTGCTCTTGGTAAGTTTGTAACAGATGAGTTGGCGGCGCGTAAACGGACCGGGGAAAAGCATGTCGACTTCGCCCGGCGTGAAGCTGATCGCGCGGTCGCCGGCAGAGGTGATGAGCGTCAGCACACAGATGCCCAGCAGCGCAAACGGCGCGGCCGTTCGCACGCGCTGCGGATCAGATGGACGACGAAAGAAGACGTTGGTGGCGAGCGATACTGCAAGGAGCAGACTCCCGACGGCAAACAAAATCAGGCGTCGTGGCGAACGTGCCCCGCGCATCGACCGGCGGGCGAGCCCGCGGAGCTGAAGTCGCATGAGATGACGCAAGGCGTACGGCATCGGCTGAGGTTAGCACGGGTTGGAAACCCCTGGTACTCCAGCTTCAGTTGCCCGGAAGAACAATTCCTCCAACGACGCATCGATTCCGGCGTTGGCGAACGCGGTGCGGGCATGCTGCATCGGCCCGACGAAGAGGCATCGACCGTGATGCAGGATCAGGAGATGTGTGCAGAGATCTTCCACCAGCGCCAGCAGGTGAGAGCTGATGAGAAACGCGGCGCCGGCTCTGGCGCGCTCGACGACGGTCTCCTTCATGGTGCGGATGCCGCGCGGATCCAGCCCGGTCATCGGTTCGTCGAAGAGAATCGCCTTGGGCTCGTGGAGATAGGCGCAGCAAATGGCGACCTTCTGACGCATCCCGCGGGAGAGTTCCTGGGCGATCGTGTTCCGTTGATTCGCAAGCTGAAATCGCTCCAGCAGCGCGGCGGCGGGGGCCGCAAAATCCGCAACGCGATAAGCCGACGCGATAAACTCGAGATGTTCCCAGACCGTCAGGGTATCAAACAGGTGGGGATCGTCGGGGACATACGCCAGCGCGGATTTGGCCGCGACGGGCTCGCGAACGACATCGTGGCCGTCGACGGTCAGACGTCCGGACGTGGGGGCGATGATGCCGGAAATTGCCCGCATCGTCGTCGTCTTTCCGGCTCCGTTGGGGCCGAGCAAACCGAGAATCTGCCCCGGCTGCACTTCGAAGCTGATCCCGGCGACAGCGATATTTTCGCGGTAGGCCTTGTGATAGTCGTAGACGCCGATCAAGTGGCAGGAGTGTAGCGGACGCGCCGAGACAGGAGAAGCGCCGGTCTCGCTCCCGCGGTTAGCCGCGACGCGCAGCGGAGCCCTTTCCCGTCGCTGGTCCTCGATCTTCTATGTTGCCCCGTCCCAGGTTCGCAGCAGGAGTTTACGGTCGCCAGCGGACAATTTGGATTTTTCGTGTTTTTAAACAATCTCCTGAACAGCAGTGAATCTGAGCTCTATCACGCCAACAACGCCACCAGCGGCGACGACAATACCGCTTACGATCCGCTCAACCGACTGGCCGGCTTCGAGCGCGGAACGCTGTCATCCTCCGGGAATAACGGTTCCGCGCTCGATACCGTTGCATCCCCCAATGCTTCCCAAAGTTGGAATCTCAACGCCGTCGGCGATCAGTCGTCCGTCACAACCAACGGCACGACGACCACGAACTCCACGAATGCCAAAAACGAGTTGACCACCAACGGCTCCAACTCGCTGACGTTCGACGACAACGGCAATGAGACGACGGACGAGAACGGCCAAACCACCACGTACGATGCCTGGAATCGCGCGATCACGGTGAAAAGCGCGGGTGGTACCACGATCGCCAGCTATAGCTACGACCCGACCGGCCGGCGGATTACTGAAACCACGGATTCGACAGGCTCACCGCAGACCACCGACATCTATTTCAGCAACCAGTGGCAGGATATTGAAGAGCGGCAAAGCGAAACTGTCACCCGCCAAAACGTCTGGGGCCTCGGCTACGTCAACCAACTCGTCGAGCGCGACGACAACACCACAACCGGCGGCCTCGGCATCGCCGGCTCCGGCCTCGGCGAACGCCTGTACGCCCAGCAAGACGCCAACTGGAGCGTCACGAGTCTCGTGGACACCAGTGGAGACGTCGTCGAGCGAACGGTCTATTCGCCGTACGGCACGGCCACGTTTCTGAGCCCCGGTTGGGCACCAACCAACGATGCTTACGCCCAAAACGTCCTGTTCCAAGGCGGAAGATTTGAATCCTCGACCGGCAACTACGTCTTCCAACGTCGCGATTACGACCCGCTTACGGGGGGTTGGAATGAAGCCGATCCTACGGGCTATCCGGACGGATTAAATCGGTACCAGGGACTTGATAGCGATATAACAAGCGCCGTTGATCCGTCGGGTGAGATGCCTGTTTGGTTGTTCAGGCTTCTCCTCGGGACGGAAATGACGTACGTCATCGGAAGAGCGTACTCGGATGCTAATAACAATCTAGGCCATCAAATCTACATAAATAGAAGCATCAATACTATACTGAGAGGTGCGGGTTTACCGCCAGCGGGGTGGCGCGGCTGGATCCGTCCCGACATTGCGGATGTGCATGATGAGTATCACTGTAAGGTGGCTGATATATATGAAATCAAAACGGCAAACGCTGGAGTTACCGCCGCGCAGGCACAGGCAAGCCTTTATATAAGGGTGCTTTGGAAGAATAATCTGCTTGCTCTTGGAGGCCCACGCAGAGCTGGAACAGATGGGACCTTTAACTTCTTATTCGGTGACACTGAGGTCAGTGGTGAATATCACTGGGCTGGCAGCGGAGCGATACTATACAGCTACAAATCGACGACATTGATGATCGGACCCATGCCGCAGACCGTAGTTATTCCGAAGCCATCTGCCTTCCCTGGCGTTGCGCTTTCACCCCCGGGCCGAAGTACGGCAGAAAACATCGGGCTTGGAGTCGCCGTAGGAACCGCCGCCTACCTGGGCTGGGAAGGCTTGAAATGGGGCGTCGCTGCCGGCTTGGCCGTCGAAACCGGAGGCCTCTCGTTGGCCGCGGCTGCCGCAACGCCATAGGGGCCGAATCGAATTAAGCAGAATGTTCTCACGATGATTTCCTTTCGACTTGATCTCGCGACCTTGCAGCGACGGCTTTCACTGGAGACCGGGCTTAATTTGAAAATTGCACATATAGAGGAATGGCTGGAACGAGCGGGAATTGCAAGCTCCGGGGAAACTTGGATCGCGCCTTCTCAGAATGTACTGAGCTTGTTTAGATCCGAAGAGCTGATCGCAGCTTCGCCATCTTCCGATCAGTCCGTGCGGAAATCGGTGGCCGCCATCCCATGCGGCCGCGCGACAATATCGGATTATAGCGTTCCAAGCATCTTAGCGGGGCCACCACGCCCGGCGCAGCGGGCATGGCGGCGGATTGTGACCAGTGCACTGAAGGAACGGACGTGGGGTACGGTATTCGGCGGTATCGCACGAGTTCCAATCGATTTGGTACCCGGAGGAATTCTCTTTCATGGGCCGGTGCCGGCTACGGCCGATACCCATATCCTCGCATACCTAATTCGTCAAGAGATCCGTGAAGCATGTCCACGCGTTGCGATGACACCCTACGCGGCTGCGGAGGCGGAGAGGGCACTCTTGATGGCTGGGGCGAAGGAGTTATGGTTTTGTCTGGGGATACTTGGAGGGGGCGTACCTCTGCTATCCCCTTTTGCCTGCGAACAGGGTATGGACATCCGCAACTTCTCAAGAGACGTACTATGGTCACTGGTCAGATTTTGGCCAGATCTTGTAAACCTGTCGAAAAGGTTCATGATCGTGCGCGGCATTAGGTGTGAATGGCCTAGTTGGGCCAGCAACGCATTTCGGCTTGCACAAGAATGCGGAGCGGCGACCGTTGGGGAGGTGCAGGGAATTAAGGAGCTATCCGCGTCAGAGGCCGGCACAACGCTTGGCAGATATTTAATACGCTGCATTTTCTGAGATAGAAAAGGACAAAAGGGGGGCATAAACCAATGTCTTGCATTGGCTTATGACCCCTTTTGTCACCCCGAAAACGACGGCACCAACCGCCCGATCACCTACACCATCTACGACAACCTCGGCGAAACTGTCGAGCAGGATCAATACGATGGGGATGGTGTAGCCATCACCAGCACGGCGGGCGTGCCCAATGCGCCGAGTGCCAGCCTCCTGGTGTCCAAGATCCTCACCAGCTACGACGATCAGGGGCGCGAGTATCAGTCCCGGCAGTACAGCGTCGATCCAGCCACCGGCGCGGTCTCGGCCGATGCCCTGACCAGCGAAATCTTCTACGATCACCGGGGCGATGAGATTGCAACCAGCGATCCGTCGGGACTCTGGACGAAGACCGTATTCGACGGAGCGGAACGCTCTAACGGGACGGGTCCAATTGTTTTGGCGCCAATAATGCGCGATGAACCGCAACAACCACCCATCGCACTCGGTCGTGACACGGTTCGCCCCGGCATCAACCGAGTTTTTGCCGGCGCGGTCGGCATCACCAAGGCGGCGCTGCATGTCGATCGCGCCGATGAAGTGGGGCGAGAACTAAAGGTGACGCGATCGTGACGCGATCCTTTACATTGACATTTTTGGCTTTTGGCAGTTATGTTGCCCGAATGCCTCACATCGCCCGTGTCGCTCCGGGAGGATTGGTCTATCACGTCTTGAACCGTGCCAACGGCCGCCGGCGGCTGTTCAAGAAGGACGACGATTTCCTCGCCTTCGAAGAGGTGCTGGCGCTGGCTCACGAACGGCTGCCGATCCGCATCCTCGACTGGGTTATGATGTCCGACCACTGGCACATGGTCCTTTGGCCGGAGCGGGACGGGGAACTGACCGGCTTTTTCCGTTGGCTGACGCCCACCCATGTCCCACCGCGTCGTGGGCGTGTTTCCATCGCTGGGCGTGGGCATCTCTACCAGGGTCGGTTCAAGAGCTTTCCCATCCAGGACGATGGGCATCTTCTGACCGCACTGCGATACGTCGAGCGGAACCCGCTGCGGGCGAACCTGGTGAAGCGGGCCGAAGAGTGGCGATGGGGAAGCTGTTTTGCCCGGCAGCATCGCGGCCATGCGCTGGCGCCGCTGCTTTCCCCCTGGCCGATCGATTGTCCCCGCGGCTGGCTGGAACTGGTGAACCAGCCGCAGACGGCCGCCGAGGAGAAGGTGGTGGTGACGAGCATCGAGCGTTCGCGCCCGCTGGGAAGCCAGCAGTGGGTGCAACGGACGGCCGAGAAGTTACACTTGCAGCAGAGTTTTCGCCTCCGCGGCCGTCCGCCGGGATGGCGAAAGCGGTATCAACTGTCCACTATCCACTGTCATCTACCGTCTGCGACAGCGCGTTGGACGTGCTGGCGATGAAGTCTGGGTCACCACCATAATCCGCTGAAATCAAATTGCTGCCAACGGGAATCGTCGTGGTGATGAGTGTCGCCACGCCGGCGCTGAGCGTGCCGGTGCCGATGGAACTGCCGTTGTCCAGGAACGTCACCGTACCGGTCGGCGTGCCAGCACCCGGGCCGACGGCCGCCAGTGTCGCCGTGAGCGTGACGCTTTGGCCGAACGTGATGGGTGCGGTGGTGTTCTTGGTCAGCTTTGTGGTTGTCGGCGATCAACCGGGGCGAACCGCCTGCTTTTTGCGGCCGCAGTTTTTTGGGCCGCTGGCGCAGCCGGCGCTGGGGTATCCGAGTCATTCGTGGCCGCTCCGTCACCGGGTCGCCAAGGCCGATGCGAGGAAAATTAAGCCGATCTCTTTCGCATCATTCGGCGGAGGGCCGTGCCGACCAAATCGGAGAAGGTCATTCCATGGGCCAAAGCATACTCGTCGGCCTGGTCGATCAGCTCCTCATCCAACGCGACCGCGACGCGGAAGCGGTCCCTCACCGCTTTGCGCTGCACGTGTCGCAGTGAGTCCAAGTCCCTCTTTGAAGGCTGCAACGCCGGCGGTTGATAATTCGGATCGTCGAACACCCTCGTGGCAGCAGCGAGTTCGTCGACCGCCAGTTCCGACCAGCGCTTCTTTTTCTTGGTCATCTGCGTCTCCGTCGCAAGCCCCGTTTTTCTCTCCCGGTTAAGCCGCGCGCATGAATCACATAATAAGCGTTCGCGATCGATCACGAATATCGCCTGCAGGTATCGGCCGCTGAACGTCTGGCCACGCACGCGCCATTTACCATCCCCAATAAACTCGGGGTAAGCCCGGGAGGCGTGGTTGATGACGAACTCCGCCTCCTCGGGCAATACACCGTGGATCGCGATGTGCTCGCGATTCCAGTCATTCCAGCGAAAGCATCGTCCATGGCACCCCGGACTCCGGCGTAACGCTTGGTAACCACTATACGCAAGCGGGCTGGCCCGGCCACAACGATTGATTGGGCTTGGTCTTATCCGCGGTATCAGGGTCATCCGCGGTTCAAATTCTTTCTTTTGGGTTTCGAGAAGACGACACGGGTTGGAAACCCGTGGTACGCGGGCGGTTCCGCAAAGCCGGCCACATTGGCGCATTCTGGACGCAACGGATCGGCTCGTGCTATGGTTTCTGCG
>Ga0302325_10029296_pt1 | contig 11374 bp, 11 predicted proteins | sample Palsa_T0_2_FD_201948 | JGI IMG/M metagenome (GOLD analysis project Ga0302325, IMG submission 201948) | Peat permafrost microbial communities from Stordalen Mire near Abisko, Sweden - Palsa_T0_2 | ecosystem: Environmental > Terrestrial > Soil > Palsa > Peat permafrost | place: Sweden: Abisko... | reverse complement strand
AATCTGGCCAAAAATCACTAAAATTACTAGGGTACTTATTCGAAAGTGTGCATCTTAATGCGATTTGAATATAATTTTTATTTGAATTAAAAATATTATATTTAACCTACGAATCTACTTAGATATTATTTATTAGGCCTACACTAGGTGTGGTTCTAGTGGTTCTAGTGGTATCGTGCAGTGCAAAGTGGGCAAAATAGCTGTTTTTGGTGGGAATTTAGCCGAGTGCCCCTTTTCTTTGTCGTGTAACTGTAAACAATAATCAGCATGGCCAAGCGGCTCTTCACTGGCATTTTGCTCTACCATTCATTCACACGGCCTCTCAACCATAATAGTGAGAGCTTGTCAGTTGGTTGGGCAGAGGCCCTGATTCATCGGGTGAAGTGTAGATTGGGTATAAAAGATTAATATTAAAATTGTTTAAAGTTCTAAGTGTTAAGGTAGTTAAGGGCCCTTATATGCATCCAAATTAGAAGCTAATCCTCATACAGAAATGGTACGATACACGTGATATTCAACTGACAGAGCTTAGCGTAAAGATAATGTACCACTAGCCAAGCGGTTTACATTAACGCAGCTGTTTGGCTTTCTTCTCTTGGAATTGCCGATCAGCCATCTCTCCCAACCTGGCCCTACTCTCTCTATACGCGCCCTCGAAATAATCCTGGAACTTTAGCGTCTCATTTGCCACCCGTTCAACATCCACGAAAGTCAGAGCTCCCCTTCTTCTCTCCCTTGCTAACACCAACGACTGTGCAATGGTAAGCACATTGCGTATCTGTCGACCATTAAGATTCCAAGTTTCCATTTCATCGAGATTTCTGCGTAGTTCATCTTTTGCTTCTCTCTCTGAATCGTCGAGAAGATTGATGAAATTCTCCCATACACGTCGTCTAAGAGGCGCATCTAGCTCTTTGTAGCGAATTGCAACGGAGATCCGAGATTGGAAGGCGAGGTCCATTGTTCCAAGTCGATTGGTCGTCAAAAATAAAATCCCTCTATAATACTCTAGCATTCTGAGGAAGACTTGGGATTGTTAGTTGATATTTGGGCTGGTCTAAGTGGCCATGATATGATTTGCGCTTTGACTTGACTTACCAGATACAATTCCATTCCTCCTGAGATCTTCATATGACCTCTTTTCAAGCACAACATCTGCTTCATCCAAGAGGAGCACTGCATCCCAGCGTGAAGCTTGGAGAAAAAGATCTTGCAACCGCTGTACTACACTTTGTTCGGCCGTCAACTCTCCAATGTTGATTGGATAGAGTGGCTTCTGTGTGTACTCCGCAACACTTTCTGCCGTAAGGGTTTTTCCCACTCCTGGCGGACCGTGAAGGACGATCACAAGTCCCTATTATCCCGGTTTAGTAATTCGCGTGAGACATTTAATCAAGTGGTTACCACTTACCTGGCCCTTCGATGGAATCACGTCGCTCAAGACCCGGCCCTTGTTCTTCTTGTGTTGTTCAACTAGACCTTGTATCATTTGCTTCACAGATTCATCCAACACTAAGTGATCGAAGGAGTGCTTTGCCCATTCCACATTTCGGAGGTTTTTAACGGTTACAAGGAACCATTTTTTTGTTCTGAGAACGCAACAGTGGACGGTAGACGGGCATAGCTGCGCTTGTAATTTCGTGAAAGGCTCATGAGGTGCTGTGTTATCAAACTCCTGATGAAAATTGTCAAATCCGCTTCCCCCGATGAGAGGCTCCTTCGTCATAAAGTTTGCCATCAGCTCTCCAATTGGGCCGAAAAAGTCGGAAACTTGATGCAGGACCTGCTCCCCGGTGCCGAACATGCTGAACCCATCATGATCGACAATCACTCTATCGGATAACTGTGCTTTTGTCAGTTCCATTCTTTGTCTTCATTTCTAAGGCGTCCTGACATTTGTCTTATCTTTCTGGACTGTGGCCTTGAACATCCCAGTCATCACCTCCCTCGCGGGGCCTTCATGGTAACGACAAGACGAGGTCTCAGACACCATTTCTTTCCAGCTATACCCACGATCCTCTATGGAGTTACAGAGGGCAGCGATTTCACTCTCGTCGCCACCTTTGTAGTGACTAAGAGGGTAAAAATCCAATGATGTGATATTTCGCGTCCCTACAAACGAGTTGATCACCATGCTTTTGCTTTTCCTGGAGAATGTCCTCGTGGACCCGTCCCACTCAATAGACCACGCATTCACAACGAACCTCGTCGGTGAGTTGCTGCCCATATTGGCTATGAGAGGGAGTATATCGGCTACGTTGGCCCCAGAACCACCTGGTCCGCCACGGATCGTGCAGGCTGTAATCATGTATAATTCAGGCTGGTCAAATTCGTCCAAGGTGTAGAGTAGTTCCCCTGGTCGGAATAGAGCCCACAGATGATCGAAAACCACGGAGCCCAGGCTCAGGGTTGCCCTTACTCTCTCGTGATATGGCTCAACCCACTTTTCATAGAAGTAAATCAAAGGAAGAATATCTGCACACGAAGCTTGTGATCCAGGATCTTGGTCTTCGCTAACGTAATCTACCATTGCCTGGCCGTAAAAGTATAGTGGTGCGAACGGCTCGCTGAAGGAGATTGTTTTGTTGTCCATCACGACTTCGGGAAAGTATTTGACGACGGCTCTGAAGACCTTTTGCAAGTAGGGAGATGCAAGCGTTAGCTGTTCCTTTCCATCGTCCCCTTTTTGAACCAGTATGGCAAACCGGCTGTCGAAGTCTGATTTGGGAACAACGGTTTCCCATTGTGCTTCGTCAATGATATACTTGACGCCTTTCTCGGTATATGGCCTTCCTACTCGAGTCGCGATGAGCTGCCGTTGCTGCTCGCCTTGAGCTTGCGCGGCATTTTGGTCTTGGGGATTCTGCTCTTGGGGATTCTGCTCTTGGGAATTCTGCTCTGGGGGACTTTGCTCTGGAGGGTTCTGCTCTTGAAGGTTCTGTGGGGGGGGTTCATGGCTTTCTGGCGCTTGTTGTACAGGATCCGGGGTTCCATTTTTGTGCTCAATCTCACCACCTCCAGCATGTTCTATGCCTCCTTCGTTAGATGCAGTTGTTGACGGTTCTAAACCCAATGGTTCACTTTCTGAACCACTCGGGGCTTGGTTATTGGCAGGTATCGAGATTATTTCATTCTGCAAAACATCTGCTGTTGTAGTTGATGCGGCTTCTGAGTGAGTTACCACTAGATTATGGCCCAATATTCTCTTCTTCGGAGGTAAAGGTGGAGGGGGTTTCTTGTTTATAACGTGACCAGCACTGGTTCCTGTGGGCTTTCGTTCTTCGCCTTGGGTCGAAATGTTTTGATTGGTGCTATCCGCGCTGGACGATGCTGACTGTGTTTCATTTGATGCCATGATCGATGAAGCTCGAGCCAGGTTTTAGGGAAGCTTGAGTTCGCATAAGCTCGTATGAAAAGATTGGTGGAAAACAGGCTGCCAATGGCGAGTATATACCCCATTTGCAAGAGCTCCACAAGGAGGGGATGTGCGCCATTTGTTTTGTTCTGGCTACGAACCAGTATGCCATCATTGCCAGGGCACGCGCATTATCGCCACGGCTTTTCATAGCGCTCCTGATTGGTTCTCTTCCCGTAAATTTCAGCGGAAAATGCCATTTCTGTTCCGAATCAAGCCACCGAGGCTTTCATGAAACTGAGATGTAGTTCAGCTGAAACTGCAGCTGACCAAAACCGCGGAACTTTTGGAACACTGTTCCACCATGATTGGAGGAATGAAAGTGATGCGGGGAGCCTAACCGTGCGCAGGACGCACTAAAATCCCGGCAGGCTTTTTACCTTAGTGCGCATCATTAATACGGTCAAAAATCATCAATACGGTCGTTTTTGGCAGTAAATAACTTTATTAAATCATTTAAAAATCACAACATGACCAAATATGACTTTGAAGAGGAGAAAAGGATGGCTTAGGCCACCGAATTCTTCTATTAACACCCTCACGTCAAAAAGTTTAAAGTCACCAGGCAATTTCGCGTTCCTTTACGACTATGGAAAGCGAGTCTCGCAGGTCGATTTACCCAAAACACTAAAGGGGGCTATAATAAAGCCTTGATTGATAATAAAAAGGAAGCATTAAAGCAATTTATCGATTTCTTGATCTATTTAGGTCATAGAGCCGACATGTTAGCTATTAGAGCGGCAGCTAATAAGATTTTAGCAGAGAATGGTTCTCCTTACCAAGTGAAGCGTGACTCGTGGGTGCGAGCGTGGGCCCGCGAGATAAGCTTTTCTAAACCACCAAAAGCACCTTATTTGTTATTCTATGATAATAGTTTTGGTTGTATAATTAAATTAGACCCTGATAGCACGAAGACAATAATCGGGTACACGAATAAAAGCGTTGCTGTTAATTAATTAGAATATTCCTAAAAATCGGTAATTTTAGTAAGGGGATCGACAACGACATTAAAAATGCGCGCATCATATTCATTTTTAATATATGGCAATTTAGGTATTTATTTTTACATGTAAATTATTAATAAAGCAAGTACCTAAATTGTCGATTTTTAAAAAATTATTAAATTGCATGAGCCCTCAAAAGCCCAAGCCTGCCGGGGTTTTAGTGCGTGCTACGCACGGTTAGATCGATCGAGCGGGAACTTTCCTTTTTGGCAGACTCACAATGCACAACGCGCAGCCCACGGGGCTTTTGGATGTGGCTCTGCCACATAACCTCGTCACTTAGGAAAAATACCTCTTCTCAAGTTCCTCAAATTGGATTATTTTGTGCTTCTCCGCTGTTCACGTCTCCACTAAACTCCCAGCTCCCGCATTAGATTCATTGACTCATTGAGAAGCGTTAAATTTGTATCGCTTGCGGACCTTTTCTTCACCATGTCTGTCGACAATATACCGCCCTCTGGATTTCTGCCACTCCCACGGAGGTCTACCTCGACCATATTGGAGAATCTAGAATCAGGCAGCCAGCGATCTACGACTAATAGCAGATGGTATGAGCCTGGACGGGATTTCTGGTACACACAAGCTAGCCACCTCTTCGATTCTCTGCTCTAATTCCAGCCAGTTTTTACACCGCTGCCCATGAGGCTTGCAGAGAATCAAGAGCTCGTCTTTCAAAATTAGAGCTCACAGCCGATGAAAAGATGCTATTAGCAGCACGCCGAGACATGGCCGGATTGGAGATGAAGCTTAAAGCCATTCAAATTGAGCAAGAACGGGCCGCATCCAAGAAATCCTCACTGGGGAAGAAATCTTCCGATTTCACGAACAATTTCTGCGACTTTGCCACCAGAACATCAGGGATTGTGGAGATCTTACTGCCACAAAGTCCCGAGTACACCATCACTTATGGTTTACTCCTGATTCTTTTCAAAGTACGTATAAATAAACAGAAGATAGTAAACAATTGGCCTAACTTCTACCGACAGTCCGTGGTAACGAAGAAGGAACGAGAGGAGTCACTTACCGAGTATCTCCATTCACTTTCCACACAGCTTCCAATGATAGAATTTTACCGAACGGCCTTTCCCACTAATGCAATGAAATTGGTTGTGGCAAACTTATTCGTGGAAATTATGACGTTACTAGACGAGGCATTAGTTTATTATCGAAGTGGTCGACTAAGTAGGCCCAGCTGAATTTGAACTCTTCTGCAAAACTGACATGTTTTTTTATAGGTAAACTGACCAATGCAATCCTTTCGCCGTCAGACAGTAAATTTGATGGTTATGTCAAAAAGATAGAAGCAAAGGCGAAGGAAATGCTGGAACTCGGGGTTGTTGCACACAAAGCGCAAACGGCGGATATCAAGGAAGTAGTAGATAGTACTGGCCAAAGTATGTTGCTCACTAATACTTTTAGCATAGAAACGATAATATAGAAAGGGATTCTAACTTTTGACACAGTTGTTGCCATGCTGTACAAGAACATCGAACATTCTACAACCGCCATTGGTATTAATGTGGAACTTCTCAACGAGAGAGTCGAGTCTCTTGAGACGAATGTTAATTGTGAGCGACACAATCCCTCCACCAAGAGAACAATTTTCTAATCTCAGATACTTGAAAAGATATATTAGAGTTTGAAACAGTCAAGTACGTCCAGCAGCTATCAGAAGCGATTCTCCCTGGGGGGTGGGATGCCGAGGAAGAGCTTGATTTCATTCTCCACCGGGGATTTCGACTCTCTGCTAGAGATCACTGGGAAAATAACGGTATTCTCGACGAACTCCTAAAATGGTCTGCAATTAGAACAAGCTCCCTGCTCTGGGTGGGTGGCCAATCCGGCAACCAGGACACATGGGTCACAGAATTATCTGCAGACATCGTCCAAGCCCTGAAGCCACAGCTTTTGACTCTGCTCTACATATTCTGTGATAGCTCCTCCAAGGAGGCCCTTACACCGATACGTCTGATTAAAGGCTTGATCGTACAACTTTTGGCTTTGCATCCGAAACTAGCATATCAAAATCCCAGTGTCTACACCATCCCAAGATTCAAAAAGATGGTTACCTTCAGACAAGTATGGCGCATATTCGAGCAACTTGCGTCCCAGGTCCCACGCCTTTTTATTATCATTGATCGCATAGAAGAATGCGAAGCAGATGAACAGGCAGATTTGAAGAATAATCTGCTTCCATCTCTGATAGACTTTATTGATCGATCAGATAGCGTCAGCGTGGTGGTCACGAGCATTTTCGACCCCCCTTTAGAGCTTCGGGATAGCACAGCTCTTCAGGACATATATATCGATACGGGGAAAAGGCCAAAGAAGAGAGATAAATAAGAATTATCTGGAACGGGTTGCACGGACTTGGTGTAGAAGAGACGAAGAAATGGTAGTAACGGACTCGATTTGTCCAATTTCTCCCTTACTTTGTTTGCACACTTGAACAAACCTAGAAGAAGCTTATACTATCCACGTGGAACATGATTATCTCGTCCAACAACCTTTAATCTCTCGACGATCCTCAGACAGGAGTCCTGACTGTTGGCAACTCAAAACATTACACCCTTGAAAATACTACACGTACCCACCGAAAGCAGATATATATTCACACGTATCTCCTACTACTTTAGTAAGATTACTACTACAGTACTACTTATTTATATATAAAAAGAGGTACAAGTTCGTCGGCACGAGGCAAAGCGCAAGTTTTTAGTTATACTAGTTACTGTCACGGATTCAAAACGATTCAACAATCTGAATTGACCACTAAGTACAAAAAGATTAAACTAAAGAAGAAGGAGAAGAGGAATTTTCCTCGGGAAATAAGGCATTTGTACAAAAGCTGGCATAGCAACTATAAGCGAATCGCACGTGCTAAAGCACTAAGATCAACCAAGGGTCCAACCCTTCACATTACTATCTCTTTCCTATATAGTAATAGTAGATTATTAGGATTTAAAAAATATAAGAGTCTTAAAAAACAATTTACTCTTTTTAAAAGGAGTTTATATTTGTTATAAAGTCGAATCGATTAAACAATTTAAATTAACATCTAAATATAAGAAGATTGAATTGAAGAAGAAACAAGCTTTATTTTATTATCTTATATACTTTAACCCTTATATTATAGCTTTATTTATCTTTATACTATATTCTTTTAAATTATACTCTTTGGTAAAAGCAAAGGTTAAAGTTTAACTAATAAATTGCAAAAGGGTTTTAATATATTTAAAGTAGCATTTTGTTATTAAATATTAAAAAGTATATAAAACTAAGAAATGATATATATAATAAAGTAAATAGCTTAAAGTATCTATTATTAAACTTTTTAAATACTATTTTATAAGACCTAAATAGCCTTTTTAGCCACTAGGCATTAGCATAGCAATTATAGTTTAAAAGCAGGTGCTAATCTTATTAGCTTAAACTAGCTTTTAAATTAGCTATTGTATAATAAATGCGATAGGTTGGGTTTGTTATAATATAATATTGATGATGGAGGAAGAAGGGGGCGGACGCCCGGCTATATACACGAAATAGGGTCATATGACCTAAGTTATATGAGGTGAAGTGTCAATATAATATTAGCCTTCTCCTAGTTTAAACCCTTTAATATTATACTAGCTGTTACGGTTCTGGCCCATATCACCATATCACGTGTTCACGTGCACTAGCGTGGACTAGCATAGGCGGTGGGGAGCAGCGGAACTCGGTATTTATATACGAACCGAACCTTGTAAATAACTTCTTCCTTCTTTAGCTTTGAATAGTCGTAATTGAGACCATTTAACCCACGCACTTTGTGCTATGAATCTGGCGCTTGTGACATACTAGCTTATAAATCGAGTATTTATTGTTGCATGCAATGTCATGTGCAGGGCACGTGACCCTTCGGCTGTATATTAATCCTCTTCGCGAGCTTCGCTCGCTTATCATCATCATATTATTACAACCATACCCATAGCAGTAGCATTTACTGCAACAATAGTAGCAATGACTTCATGATTCTTTTAAAAAGAGACCTCTTATACTCTCCTTTACTATCGAATCACCCCCTAACGCCCTAGGGCATTGCACGATTGATCTCTTTACTGAGCTGTCAATCGACTTTTTATCACTATAGCACCAAAACCCCAAGCTTAAGCTCAGCTTAAAGGCAAGGGACAATAGACTATAGTCTCCCCTAATCCTGACAAATCGGGACAATCAGGGCCATCCAGTCAAGCAGAGAAGAAGGGTAAGCAAGCCCCCTAGCGCATGAGCACTGACAAGTTCAGCCAGCACCAGCTAAACACTTTAAATAGCCTTATTAAAGGGGCTATACGACAAGCAATTTGTGATAAATTGTTACTGCAGATGCAAGGGCTTTTGGCAAACCAGGTGGCCAATCAGCTATTAGGGCTTTAGCTTGAATAGCCTCCGCTATTACCAACTTCTGCTCTTGCTCCTCCTCCCTCTCTCTTCCCCGCTATCGACCAACTAGCTCCTCGACAGCTCTCCTCCCTCCTCCCTGCCGTCGACCAATTAGCTTATCGACAGCTAGGCTTTCCTCCCCTCCCTCCCTCTAACAATTTCCCCCTCCCTTCTGCCAAACAACAACCAAAGCTTGAAGATATTAGCATGTTTGATCCTCCTAGCTATACTCGACTCGTTTGAAATACAGCTACAACGCAAGGGAAATACATAATTTACTATAATATGTTCGGTTTCACAGATACATTAAAGCTATATGCAAAGTTAAACCTTTGCAAGAACCTCTTTTGGAAAAGCTGTTTGCGTGGCATAGCTTTGACTTAATAGCTTATAAAGTTATCTAATGTCCAAAGGGAGCTTATAAAAACAGCCTCTCTAGAGACAGTTTGCAATGCCTTAATCGAGAGGTTCAAGATGCCTTTATCGGCTGCTCTTAGCCAATTGAATTGCACTAGCTATACATATGTCCAAATACATAATAGCATGTATATATTAGAGCATTTGTCTACTCGCTTTAAGCTATGCCATCACGCTAGCTTTGTCGACAAATCAGCCGCAGTGCTAAGTACTTGGAACACGCTAGATCCCCAAATTAGGGTTGTTTTAAGCACTTCAGCTATAGCATCAAAGGCTCAATTGTTTGCAAAATCAATTAAGAACTAGCCTACAATTTACGACTTAGCTATATAGTAGAGGGCTCCTGCAAGCTTCACTCCCGCCAACCACACTTCTCCTAGTCCGTCTACGTCAAAACCTCCCTCTACAGCTCCTCACTCGTCACTAAAGCCTACCAACTACATTACTCGACCATACCCTCCCTCAAAACAGATCAATTACAAGTCTTATTTGGCAAGTGATAAGGCATATATGGGTTGTGATAGCAAAACGCAGTTCTTGGAGTATAAAGACAATTCGGCAAAATCGCTTAATAGAGAAGGAGATATCGATTAAGCAATATATACTTTTATTACATTTTTTGAGCATATTGCACAACAAGGGTGTCGGAACATATACTGCATTTACCCCCAGTATTGCTTTTACTTCTATTCCTGTATAGCCTGACTACCGGCCCTATCCCTGATCCTACTTTCGGGTTTTGGCGGGCCTACTTTTCGGGCCCTAATTTAGATCCTTTATACGCGCGGGCCCGATGCATTTAGTATATCCTACTTTTATCCGTAAGTAGGATATATACGACTCGTACAATTATACTCGGCCCGTTTGGGCTATGCATAACTCGTATAAATCGGCACTTGCTTTGCGTATACTATTTTACTTCTTACGCTCCTTATATATATATAGTAGTCCCTATTCAATAAGGGATACACATTATAAACTTATTAAATATATTACTTTTAAGGTACTATTATATGTTACATATTCGGATTACTTAGCTATATTAACACTAATTAGTAGTTAATTCATTTGGTTAAATAAACCACAAAGCGGCTAAGTAAAGACTAAAAGAGACATTTTATATTTGTTGCAATAAGTCAAAAAGAAAATCGAGTAGTAATACCGAGTTAGCTTGATTTTTAAACTGATTTTGCGCTACTTTACAAAGCTATGCTAAAGGAACTCGACGGCTCTTCTTTTAAATTAAGTAAAATTAAAAGGTATAAAAGACTTTTAAGGATTTAAGAAAGGATTAAGTAATAATACCGAGTTAGCTTAATTTTTGCATTATTTCTACGTTTACTATGCAACCCACTATTCTTATAATATACGAACTATCGTATAAAGGCAATTTTATTATATAATAATAATATATTCCTATTCCTTATTACAAAAAGCTATAAGCTAGATAGGGACTATTAGGGCAAAGACTTCGACTTAAACAACCCGGAAACCCGTATAACAAAATGCATAAATAACTATATTACTTTAACGATCTTATAATACAAATATTACAAATACACAGACTTTGACTATTAGGAGGAAGTTCGGGAGAGTTTAAAAGGCTAAATGCTTAAGATGCTTGAAAAGACTAGTCGATTAGCTATTAAGGAACTTTATATGTATTTACATATATATAAAGTATAGGTTAAAAAGCAAGTCGGATGGATTTTATTTGCTAAAACAATTTATAATATCCTTATAAAGGAAATATAATATATTTAAATAAAGGACAAAATCTAAAAAATGCTCGAATCGGACTAGGAGTTTAATTTTAAGTTAAATCTAATATATTAAAAGCTACGAGTAATGCTATATATAACAATCGAACGGAACATTAAACAAGACTAGTTAATTGTATATTATATAAAACTACTTTAGCTAAAGCAAACCCTAAGTTATACGCTACTAAGATAGCTACCCCGGGACGAAATATTACGTTTACTAATATAGCTATATAAACAATTTAGTAGCAATCCGCACCCTTTACTTAGACGAGGATTATTGTCTCTTATTATATAATTAGAGCTAATTATCTCGCATAATTTACTAACTTATATAACTTAGCTATAGCTACTTG
>Ga0302325_10029295_pt1 | contig 11374 bp, 12 predicted proteins | sample Palsa_T0_2_FD_201948 | JGI IMG/M metagenome (GOLD analysis project Ga0302325, IMG submission 201948) | Peat permafrost microbial communities from Stordalen Mire near Abisko, Sweden - Palsa_T0_2 | ecosystem: Environmental > Terrestrial > Soil > Palsa > Peat permafrost | place: Sweden: Abisko... | reverse complement strand
TCACCGCTGCAACACACGAAAACAAATACTGACGCGCGCTACAATTTCAACAACTCACCGTGGAGCTCATCAGAGGAGGTCCCGCAAGTAGCGCTCAAGTCGGTCTTTGAAGGAGTCGAAGACGCCGCTGCTGCCCTGACAGGAGGTCGAGATACGGAATTCATAAACAGTGGGTTCTCAAACCTCCTGCACACCACCTTTTCTCGTGCATCAAATCTAGTCCGAGAGGGCATGGAGGTGGATGGGGCAGTCTTCTTTGATGCACCATTCAGATTCTATCAAGGCCGCAGTACTTTAGAAACAGACCCGCGGCGTTCCGACACCCAAGGATCTGAAAGTTCAAGCGAGAGCGACGACGAACACTCAGAAGCCCGACCTGGCCCCCGTCCACACGTCAGATCTGCAAGCCATCACCAGTTACATCATGTCAACCGTGAACGTTTATCAGAGTCACGACCATCCTCTAGCATTGGTGGTGCAATGGGACTCAAATCGGAAATCTTGGGATACTCTACTAGCAACTCTTCTTCCTGGAACAACCAGACCAACAGCCAAATAACTAACTTCACTGCCATTGATCAGAGTCTTTTAACTTCTCTGGTAAGACGTTATCCTCAGGGCGAGTTGTTCGTGTTCGACCAGGACGGTCCAATTTCGCCTTCTTTAGAGACCCCTGTCCAGGATGATGGTTCTCAGGCAACCATCACCCCATCAGTTGATGAAAAGCAAAGACGCCACAAGGCACGAAAAAGAGCAGAAATCCTTCGCCTACTGGTTGCGTTTCCTGGAGCCCGACAAATGTAGGTGTCTCAATTCCAAGTTATACTCTTTAGGCAATACTGATCCGGCATTCTTTAGATTCTTTGTGCCCCTGTATGATTCAACTTCCGGATGCTTTATCGGATCATTCGCTTGGTCCACCTCAGCAACTCGCATATTCTCCATCGAGAACCATTTATCATATCTTATTGCCTTCGGTCACAGTGTCATGTCGGAAGTCAGCCGGCTAAATACTCTTAGTGCAGATAATGCGAAAGGCGACTTCATCAGCAACGTCAGTCACGAATTGAGAAGTCCGCTCCATGGTATTCTAGCAAGTGTAGAATTCCTGGCCGACACTTCTCTAGATGGATTTCAGAGAAATTTAGTCGATACCGTGGACATCTGTGGCCGCACACTGCTTGACACCATCGAGCATGTGTTGGATTTCTCTAAAATCAAGAGATTTGGACAGGAGACTGTTCAGCCGATGGGCATTGTTGCAGATCTCGATATATCAGCCGTCATCGAAGAAGTTCTTGAAGGCGTCTATGCTGGATTTGAGTTCAACGGCTTGTCTTCACAGGGACTTGCAGATACTACCGAGAGCCGAAGAGGTGTTCCTTCGTCACCGACGGAGACAGAATCGCCTGGCGAGCTTCAGTTTGGTGTAACTAATGATTTGCTTACAGTGATAATCGATATTGACTTCAGGGATACATGGAAGTTCCCAACTGTCCCAGGAACCTGGAGGCGTCTTACGATGAATATCTTTGGCAATGCGTTGAAGTACACACGCGCTGGTTACATCAAAATCAAGTTGGAGGCGCGGGCTATCCCCCCTCTTGTTTCTGCTGTCAATAATGATCCAACCGAAAGAACAATGGTGACCTTGACTATATCGGATACTGGGCGAGGAATATCGAATGACTTCTTGAAGACCAAAGTGTTCATGCCCTTTACGCAGGTTTGAAATCTGAACTCCAACCTAAAGCTGGTGGATTGTACTTGGGAACGCTAACCGAAATTAGGAGGATGTGACTGCTTCAGGCACAGGCCTGGGTATGAGTATTGTCAAGCAAATCGTGGATCTATCTGGTGGGAGAATCGACATTTGCAGTGACCTAGGGAAGGGGACGGAAATCAGACTGAGTTTGCCACTAGAAAATTGCCCTCCAGATCCGGAAGCTTTGCCAGACAAGTTGCTTTCCAATTTGAAGCTCGAGGAACCCGTTGAAGCTGTTCGCCGTCGTGCTAAAGGTCGAACGGTCACTATCCGTGGATTTGACAATACTTGCGGAAACAAATCTACCCTTCAACTCAAAGCTGTCCATGCTCTGAAGGAATCCATCATGAAATATGTCACTGAGTGGTTCGGTCTCAAAATCGCCACAGTCGGAGAAACACCCGATATCGTGATCTCCGACGAGTCGGTCTTCCGGCATTCAACAGTCGCAGAGAGCAGTTTCCGGTCTCTAATCATCCTCTGCAGTAACGGAGCTAGAAGAAATATCTCTTCTGGTAGACTCGCAGTGGGACAGACGCTCGAATTTGCTAGCAAACCATGTGGACCTCACCGGCTCGCAAAAGCGCTGTTGAATTGTTTAGATGCCGAAACTGCCTCACCACTGATAACACCTGAAGAAAGGGTAAGTCTCAATGGGCCCCATGGCGGAGTGGTCTCGCCAAATCATGCCACGGTGACTGCAAGCAATAGTAGTTCGAGTTCGAGTTCGAGGCTGATTGGAAATCTGCAGTCATCTATCGGGTTCTCGCCAACAGCCATTAATATAATTAGGTTACCGGCGTCGCATACGAGGAATGCAGTAATAAGCCGGCGGCGACCATCACTGCCGAAACGGATCTCCAGCTCTAGGGAGATACCGGGTAGCTCAACGTCAAGCTCCCCAGAAACAAACAGCGGCAGCACGGAAGTCTCATCTAGCTCTGTTAGTTCGGTCAGCCTGGTGAATCCTATCGAGAGGATTGATCTCAACAGGAAATCGCCCCCTGATGAGGTAGTTGCCATGGTACAGAAACCAAAGATGCTCTTGGTCGAAGTTAGTCACAATAAACCTGACGTGCGTTCCACAATACTGATTTTGCTGTTCCAGGACAATCCTGTCAATATGATGCTTCTAGCAACATACATGAAAAAGAACAAATGGGAATTCGAGAAGGCAACAAATGGGCTATTGGCTTTACAAGCCTTCCAGAAGAGGCCAGAAGGCTTCGATGTAATTTTCATGGGTATGAACCTTTTCCATCTTTGTCCTACGCCTCTATCTTAATTCTAACTCATAAAAAGATGTCTCCATGCCCATAATGACAGGCTACGAATCCACGCGTCACATCCGCAGCGTCGAAACTGAACGCCAACTAGCCTACGAGCACCAAAACCTCATCCAATCCCCCTTCATCTCCTCCGTCTCCTCAACCACATCCTCCTTCCCCTTCCACACACGTTCCTCTTCCTCCTCCACAAACTCCAACTCCCCATCCGCCTTCTTCCAATCGACCATAGATCTCCACCTCGCGGCCCCGAAACTCAAACTCAATCGCCCGGCGCTGATCATCGCTCTAACTGGGTTTTCGAGTCAGAAGGATCAGGAGATGGCGTTTGAGGCGGGCGTGGATATTTTTATGACGAAGCCGGTGAGGTTCAGAGAGGTGGGGAGGATTTTGGAGGGCTGGATGAAGAGTCGGGAGCTGGAGCAGGGGAGGGAGAAGGGGGTGCTGGATGAGGCGGCGAATGGGGCGAAGAGGAGTGGCTAGATTATCTCGACTAACCTTTCGGCTCGAATTGGGTCACCGAGTAATATATGGGTGGTAGAATTTGGGAGGCGTTCAGGCGTCGCATGGTTGGGAGTTCGAGGCCTTTTTGTCTGTACTGTACAGGATTACGAAGTTGGCCCGAAATGCTTTAAATCGAGAATGGCAGCCAATAAGTTTACAAATCAATGAATACTCGATTCTTTCCCTCTCATCGCATTGTTCCTGCTGAAATTGTCGTTTATTTGTGCTTTCATAAAAAAGATCAGTTCCCCAAATGAGCAGTTCCATGTTCTTTTTTATGAAAAGCACAAATAAATGACTATGGTTTCACAAAACCTGCGCTGAGACATCTTCTAGCCCCTACACCGCACTGACCACCTCCCCCTTTATTTCCCACCGATATAACCCAATTTAAAAAATTCCTCTCCGTCCCGCCCCTACACCAAGCTCAAGGCCTTGTGGGCGAGCGGTTGACATGATATTCAGATCAGAGAGGTGTTAGGAGGACGCTCCCGCTTTTCTATAACATAAGATCTTACATACGAACTTGTAATCTTTCCTGTGGAAAAGAAGAGAGGGATCACAGAGATCGATCTTAAATAATCACAGATTCCGACCAGGAAATGGTTACAGAGAACAAGTCCTAGAGTTCAAATCAGGCAACCTAGCTGCGCTGACGCTTCGTCAAATTTGATTGGCATCAGTTGGTGTTGTGGGTGGTGTGGCTGGGGATAAAAGATGTAGATGATGCTTTCTGGCGAAAGGGACGTCGAACTTTTTTATTAACTATAGGCATTCTTTTCTTTGCATTTTTTGGGCAGAGGTGTGAAGCGAGATTAGAGTGATGGGATTGGGGGTGTGAAGCGAGGATGGGCCTGAGGAATGGGTGAGGGGTGGTGTTTTCAGGGCTTGAAGCCGGAGATTCCAGCGTACTCCACTGAACGAACCTCCAGATACAGTGTTCACAGCCCACAACCACCCTCCTTGAGTCCTGGAATCTGTTTCCTGATGTTTTCGAGGAGAAGTTGATTTTGGAAGAGGGTAAAAGATAGTTTTGCTTCTGTTTTAATACATGTACAGTGTTTAATTGTCTCGATGGAATGTTACTCGAGTACTCTATCCTCTAAAGTTGTTTTGCGGGGAAATTTTATGTCTTGCCCCCTTGAAGCCATCCCACATCGTCGACGACCACCCAGTCCGACCATAAAAATACATTTTCCCAATCCCAATCCAGATCCTCGTCAGTACCCAGAAACTCCTGAAATATATATCGTACACACAGAGATTGCATAAATATACATGAAACGTCGCTCCCTGCCACAACCCCGCCAACACCAAACCAAAATTCATGACAAAGTGTCCTCCGAAATCCTTGGCCTCCCATCTTTCATCTTACTAACCATCTTCCTCCACGTATTCGTCATGACAAGATATTTGATGCTCTTCTCCGCCGCATCAAAAACCTTGTCATTAAACCCCGCAACTGTCTCACCCCCATCCTCGACATACCTCTCACCACTAGCCTCCTTGCCAAATCCGTTGGTTGGTGTTCCAGGAGTAGAAGGCTGCGAGTGCTGCGAGGCAAGCGGCCAGCTCGATTTCACCGTACTGAGTGGACTGAGTGGAACCTCCACTGCTCCACTCCCAGCAAACGGCGTAACTTCATTGAACGGATCAACTACCTCCTCATTGCCACTCTCAGACCTCAGATTCCTCACAGAAGATTCGAAAATTGCATCGAGTCGGTCGCGAATCGGTCCCTCGATGTTGATCGGGAACAAGGCGATTTTCTCATTCACACTCTGCGCGTAAATCTCAACCGCTTGATTGAACAGCACAGCTCGTGACTGAGACGTCGGGGGAGAAGAAGCCCAGGCCGCTTTCCAGTCACGGATGGATATCAGGAAGAGGATGTTCTCAGCTGTAAAGTCCTTTGTTGCCGCGAACTCGAGGAGTGGTAGTGGGTTTGTGGCGATGGTTTTCTCGAGCGCGGAAATCGTCATCTCGTGCATCCCGTTGCCCTTGTGTTGTGATTTCTCCCTAGCGGACACTCCTGCATTTTGGTGGACGGCGGAACTGGAGCCGATGTGAGTGGACTGCGAGCCAAGTGTTGTGTCGTCTGGGCCCCATCGTGAGCGATCCTCCCAGGATTGAAGGGCAGAGAGGGTGTTGTTGGAGAGGTGACGGGAGTGGTAGGTTGAGTAGATTGGGAAAAATATTGTGCAGGCTTGCATTACGATGATACCTGGAGCGAGCCTATTCCTGTCAGAGTGCGAATTATGGGTAATAGAGGGTTATGCTGACCACATTGGCGGAACCCAATATCTGTTGATGGGTTTGAATTTCGGGGAGAAAACTGCTGCTAGCCAGAGTGGGGAGCCGGGGATTCTGCGAAGTCAATGAGTTTAAAAACATTCTGAATAGAGGCACACATACCCTGATATCACGCAAAGTGTCGTTTGAAGACGCCAATAATGAGTATCTCGGACGTTTCGGATCTTGTAAAGTAGGTATGGGCCATATACGCAAGACCAAAACAACTGCCAGAAGGATGAAGGAATCCATTCGAGACCTTTTCGGCAGGCCGCTTGTCCCTGTGGTTTTGGAAGCATTCCCCAGTGGCCTTGAAGTTTGCCATTCGTTCCATAGATAGCTGCTGTCACCACGACCTGAAGAGCGTCAGAAACAGCTGTCACGCGACATGTGGAAATTAATTACCTGGACCAGCATCCCTACCCCAATGAAGACGTAGGTCTGCTTCACTGCGGTCAGACCTCGCCATCTCGACCAAAGACCACAGACACCCGACTGATGCTGCGATGATGCTCGGATCCTTTCTCCCTCCAACAGCTTTCTTTGCTGAGTACTGATACTCAACAGCTGAACTATGTTGGCTTGAAAAAGTGCAATACCAAAGGGCAGATAGATGCTCATGATCCAGAACTCAGCAGAGCACAAGAAATGCCCATTTGCCGCGTAGGCTAGAAAGACCTTGACCAGGTAGACATGTAGGAAGCTGGTTGCCGCAACTGCAAGAGGGATATTTCGCATCTTGAGGTACGGTAGACGGCGATGGGCGACAAGCCATGCGACTCCGGAGAACAGGATGACCGTCCATGAGATAATAAGAGCAGCGTATATCTTCCCGAGAGCATCCCAATTGACCGTAGGACCCCAATTGCGTCCAAGAGGGCTGATGTAGACCATCTTGGATTGATTTCTGGCGCGCCCACGCTTTGGACAATTTGTTCGTAGCGGCTCAAAATGAAGGTGGGTGGTGGCGGGGAGACAGTCATGGGAAGTCAGCACTTATTATACTGTATCCATCGCTAGATGGGTCATTAGCGTTTGGCTACATGGGGGCATCCCGCTCTTAGATCTTTGTTTCCAAGGACTACCCAAGGTTCCAAGAGATCGTGCTCGTGCTGCCAATAAGTCTGCCTCGCCCCACCCTTCCCGGTCCAATCAATTGGACCGGAGTCAGACAGGATCAACTTAATTTTGCGGTATTGCGTAATTTCAAGAAAGGCAGACTTGAGGAGGGCGCTATCCCCGACGCCATGTGAATGAAGAGGCTGAGCTATGCCGGGAACCACCTTTCGCACGATTCGGTTCTGCCTAAGGGCCCTTGGAAACATGTTTTGGTGGCGCCCGTTAACCAATGCTATGACGCAGTTTGCGAGACTCTCCCGTCTTTGCACCAGCACTTGCCGCTTCAGACAAAGATCGCCGTGCGATACAGCAGCGGGACGTACCAATCCACAGTTCTAGATTTCTCCCAAGGTGGAAACGAAAGAGCCGGGAGGTTTAATTCGCTGCGGTAAGCTGCATGCAGAAGGTCGCTGACTCGCTTGCAGCCCACTTCTGTTTGCTTTGTTCGAGGTATATTAGTGAGGCTTGGAGCTCGGTCATACACACGAAAGCGGCGTTGGATCAGTAGCATATTCAAATAATCTGCGGGCGATAGGGGTTGAAGAAAATTAGCGGCTGGTAAGAGCCGGGGACCGTTTGATTTTTTGAGGCGGGAAGGTCCGTGGGTGAGGGGAACCTTGAAGTACTAGTACTCTCCCCCCCCCTTGCCAAACCAAGCCATGTATTTTAATAACACCACGTCTGCACGTGCCGTATCAAGGGTCTTCAACCAATGGACGCTCTCAAAAGTACTTCATATTTCTTAATTCGGGGATATTGGCGAGAATTTTGGGTGGTGTTATTAAAACACCTTGTTTGGTTTGGCAAGGGGGTACCTAGTACCTAGGTACCTAGGTACTGTAGGCGCAGTTTAGAGGTCACGTGCGCCAGAGATTTTACCCACGTTGAGAAGGGAAACACAAATTTCCTTTTCTGCAATTTTCCGCACAAGGAGTCTTTTGACTTTTCAGTCAAGAGCATATTTCGAGATGAAGTTTACTCTCAATTTTGGATCTTTAAGTGTGCTTTGTACCTAAGCGTAATGGTCTAGTGGCCAGCCAAAGTGTCAATTCCAGCGAAGGAAAATCTACCCGCCAGTGCTGTCTTTCTCTTTTCGTACGGGCTTTTTCGTCTCTCTTCTGCTGCCAACAACCAAAACTCCCGCATTCTCTTCCAAATAAAACCCCCTCGTTGTCACTTTCGATTTTCCAGATCTCATCCTCGAAAGTTCTTCGCTTCATTCCAGACGTCCTGCCATTCACGGAGCTTTTCGCTCATTTCTTTCGATTTTTTGCTGTAGCTTGTAGTTTGACCTGCGGCAAGTCTTACTCCCGGAGGATCCGTGCCAGGTGCTTTCTGAAGATAGGCCAGCAGAGACTTTGATGGCCCAATAGAGCGTATTTTCCTTCCGCTATAATAGTCAAATAGTGTTCTGGTTGGACAAAGGTGACTTACTGGCCATCTTCACTAAGTGTGGCGGAGGGAGGCGATAGTTCCGACATTGTGTTAGTCCTTGCTTGCTAGGCTAGAAAACTTGTCATGCTCGAAGGGATGTCTTCAAGAATTACATAATTCCGAAACTTGTGGTGAGCGGGGAGTTTTATTTGTACGCTTTCAGTCTCATTGTCCAGACTTCTGGACTTTCAGAAGAGCACAATTGTTTCCCGCTCCCGAATTATCAGAATTTACATTCAAGTGTCTGAGGTTGAGCACTAATGTGTTCTGTGGTAAAGATGTGAAAGTTGGTGATTGGACAGTTGAGAGATGTGGCTTGCATGTGTGTCACATTGGCGAGAGCACATTTGTGCTGATGTGTGACCACTAATCCAATCATTCATACACTAAAAATACTAATTACTTCGAAACTCTCCAGAAACCTCAGAACATCTTTTTTTTTCCCATCGCACAATTAGCCAAAATATGGAATCGAGGCTGAAAAGCCACCCATGCCATCGTTCTGGGCCACCGGACCTGGTGTCTACGAAGAGCAAAGTTGCGCTTGAGCTCGCCGAGGATGGCGCATTCAAGGTTTCCCGAATCGAAATCGGAGAAGACTACTCGGACAACAGGAGCGAGACAAGCTCCATGGAGGCAAATGCGAGCTCAGCTTCAGATATTAACTCAATCATGATTGATGACGTGGTTAATTGGGTCTTCCGGACAACTTTATCCCAAAAGCCTCCAGTAGAGCCGTTTAGACCTTCAGAGAAGTCAGAGTTGATTGGCGGTATTGGAGACTGGACAGAAGGACTCGTGGGGCCCATAGTGTTGCCCTGGCGCCTCGAAGCCGTCAGCCTCGACGATATCGGGCTTTGTTTCTATGATATTGGTCCAGTGTATACCAAGCACCTTAAGGGACTGGAGTCAGCAACGCCTCACATTCCTCTTCAAAACTCCCAATGGAACCACCGACTTATTTGCCGATCGACTGCAGAATCCCCAGAGTCAGTACCAACCCTCACTGAAGACTGTTCGAGAAACTCGGATAGCATTGCCATTTCTGAACACTTGCTCAATCCTGACGAATTCCCGAGCCTACGGACGTGGCATGCTGCCGAAGTTCACCAACAAAAACCGCCCCTTTCCCCGCAGCTGGGCTGTGTTGGAGCGGGTTTCGCGACCGAATTGGATCAGTTCGCACGTATCATCGAGTTCAACTTCGAGACCGACGGTCGGGCAATTACCACCGATAGGAAATCTTCTCTACAGGAGGCTTTCGATCCAGAAGGAAGTTCTGCGGATGTAGACTTCGAGCTCCTTACACTTGACTCCACCGTCTCGGAAAGCGGATCAAGCGATTCTGAGTCGATATGGATGTCAGATTACTCTGAAGCTGTTCCAGTGCTAGATTATGGCCACCCGTTTCATTTGGTCAAAGCTACTGTTGTGCGAGAGGGGCTTCTTGCATTTTACGCTTCACAGCAGCGCCCACATGGCAGCACTGTGAACACCGCAGCTGGAAGCACTTCGACTGCAACAAATAGTGGAAAGTCTGCCACAAGTACTGGAAAGAAGAGAAATAATCGGAAGAGAGGAAGTAGTGAAGAGAGGGAAAGTGAAGATGACCAAGAGGTTCCCGAGAAAAAGTCTCGAGCGTCGAAGAAAGCTTTCGGACATCAAGTTTCATTTGCTTGTCCTTTCGCCAAGAAAGATCCGCTTAAGTATCGAGGCTGCTATGCATACGTACTAAGCCGTATTCGAGACGTGAAGCAGCACCTTTCCCGATATCATCAGCTCCCAATATATTGTCCTCGCTGTATGTGTACCTTCGAGACCGAGGACGAACGAGACGAACATATTCGGTCGTCTTCTTGTGTGGTTCAGGATACTGTCAGCTATGAAGGAGTTACGAGGGCACAGAAGGTCCAATTGACGCAAAGGGTATCCTCCAAGATGACTTTAGAAGACCAGTGGTTTACCATTTTCGATATTCTCTTCCCCGGCCACACCCCAAGACCACGGTCCGCATACATAAATGTTGAGTTGACGGTCGAGTTGGAGGGTTTCCAAGACTTGATGTACGCTGAAGGACCCAACATCATTTTAACAGCTATAAGATCGAGGGGAATTCATGTTGCAACTATGGAGAACGAAGAGCGCGATTTGTCTGCATTGCTACAGTCTGCAATCGAAGAAGGCTTGCAACTTATTGCCCAACGATGGTCAGCAAATACGATCCCAGACCCGAACGCCTCACGAGCAGCTGCGGCCGCTGGATCGTCGAGTTCCCGTGCCTCCCATGCCATTGAAGGGTCAGAGCCTTCGCAATCGTCTTCTGGTACCCTCGTTGAGGACTCTCTCCAAGCAAATCCAGCGGTAGGACATAGCCATCAAGTTGACAACCACAATCCCAATCAGCACTACGACAACGGCGACCAGGTACTTGATACAGAGCCGCTGCAGGGGCCTTCAGCTTGGCAGGATATGGATGTGGATACAAGACAGTTTGGCGACACTGGCCGGCCAGATGCTGCCCCATCTGTCGCAGACCCAGGAGATTTGGAGCACATGTTTGATGCCAACATGGGCGGTGGAAGTGATATCTGGAAAAGAATCAGTCAAGGGGATTTTTTTGAAGTAAATAACTACGGAACAACGGAAAGTGCTGCTCAGATGCTTGAAGATTCTCGGGAATATCAATCACAATTTGACGAGGGACGGGACATGTAAGAAACAACAAATACGCAGGCTCGTTGGAGAGGTAAGCTTTGTTGGGCTGTTAATTACTTCAAAGATTAATACATGAGCGTACCTCCTAGACCCTAATCAAGGGCGGTAACCTTATCTTTACGATGTGATGAAGAGACAGTCGTTCGCGCAATATTTTGCTTTTCGGAAAAGTGGAAGTGGACATGATTCAATGTTCTGTAATGTTGAGAAATTGGAGAGGTTCCGAAAGTGATGAAGACCCAGCGAGTGGAAAGGAAGC
>Ga0302325_10029294_pt1 | contig 11374 bp, 9 predicted proteins | sample Palsa_T0_2_FD_201948 | JGI IMG/M metagenome (GOLD analysis project Ga0302325, IMG submission 201948) | Peat permafrost microbial communities from Stordalen Mire near Abisko, Sweden - Palsa_T0_2 | ecosystem: Environmental > Terrestrial > Soil > Palsa > Peat permafrost | place: Sweden: Abisko... | reverse complement strand
AACGACGCCGCCAGGCTCTCACGTGGATCGGCATATCCCGCGAGCTCTTGCCCACCCGCTATGCGCCCAATTACAGAAGACCGTAACGTTCCCTGCATGTCCACCACCAGGTCGTAATGCTCTGTGCGCAATTCTTTGCGCAACCCGAGCACACTGCGCAGCGTCGCCGGTGATACCGGCGCCTTCGACCATTCCTTCGCGGGCACCAGATGCACCATATCCACGGTCGGCCCGCGCTCATCATCCACCAGCAGCGGAGCCCAACGGGGATCGACAGCCCAGTCCACGCGCCACTGTGGCCTCATGCGCTTGAGCGCGGCCACAGCCGGGAGCGCATGTAGCACATCGCCCATCGCACCCACGCGCACAATCAGGATGTTCATCCCAGCCTCGCTTCCAGCTCTCGCGCCACGCGCTCCGGAAACGCAAACTCCACATCCAGTGCAACTACGATCACCGGCCCCAGCATCTCCAGCCTCGCGCGCATCTCCGTAGTCAGCTTCACTGCGTCTTTCTCAGTGGTCACAAATCCAGTCGCATTCAACTGCTTCGCCAATTCAATGATGCGCTCAATGTCGCTCATCAGATACGCGTGGTGATCGCGAAGGAGAATCGTGTCCACAATGCCGCAGCCGGCCTCTTTGAGCATCTCCGCAAAGCCCTCCGGCCGCGCAATCGCGCAGAACGCCACAGGCCGCAGCCCCGCACCGAATACAAACAATGGTTCCGGAAAACGCAGTTTGCGGCGCAGCGTCCAGAGGAGCGTGGCTTCGCGCAGGAACGGCTTCACGCGAGGAACAACATAGTCAGCCTCTTCTTCGCGCACGGCAACAAAATCCGCCCGAGCTAATTCATGCAGCGGCTCGCGCAAGTTCCCCGCCGGCAGCAGCGCATCATCCAGATCGTCCGCCGTCACCAGCACCACATCCACGGCACGCGCCAACCGACGGTGCTGGAAGCCGTCATCCAGCAGGTGCACGCCGCGATCTTTCACGGCATCCTCGGCGCGAACGCCCGCGGCATAGCGGTCCGCTCCAACCCACACCGGAACTTCAGCGCGTTGCGCGACCAATACAGGCTCATCGCCAAAACGCCGCGTATCCGTTCCTTCGACCAGTTCAACGCCACTGCCCCTGCGTCCATATCCGCGCGAGAGCACATCCACATTCCAACCACGCGCCTTCAGCATCTGCGTCAGCGCAATCACCACCGGAGTCTTCCCCGCTCCACCCGCCGACAAACTTCCCACACTCACGACCGGCCACTGCAGCCGCTTGGGCTCACTTCGCAACGACTCCTTCACAGTCAGCACTGCGCGATATATGGGGACCAGCGGCCACACCCACGGCCTGCGCGCACTCATGCCTTCACCATCCCGACAATCGCTTCTACTGCACGCTTTGTCGCACCTTGCTGCTCTTCAAACACCTTGCGCCCACGCTCACCCATCGCGAGTGCTGCATCTCGGTCTCTGAGTAGGCTTTGAACTTCATCAATCAACGCAAGCGAAAGTTCACTCGAGACGTTACGGGGCGAAATGGTGTTGAGCTTCTCTTCGCCCACGATCAATATTCCTTGCGCTTGCTTCATCGCTTCAACGATGCCACGAAAATTCTCGAAGGAAGGCCCCATCACGACTGGCACACCGAATTGCGCTGGTTCCAGCGGATTGTGACCACCACGCTTAACGAGCGATCCTCCCACGAAGGCTACATCCGCAATGGAATAAACGGAAGCAAGGTCTCCGATTGTATCGAGGACGATAATCTCAACTCGTTTCGACCACTGGCCTGCAAGCAACTCTGTTGCGAGAGCTGTCGGATACTCAATCGCCATCGAATACACAATCATGAACTGCTCAGGGTGGCGCGGCGCTAATACGAGTAGCGGTTTGCCCGCATTCGGCCACGAAGACTGCGCACGTATCAGGGGAGAATCCTCTGGTGGGTCTTCTCCTTGTGTGCTGCCGCCAACCACAATCGGTCTTCCCGCCGCCGCTTCCTTAATCAACTCCGCAATCCGCGACTCCTTCGGCGCTCTCACGTCATACTTCAAATTCCCGTCCACCCGCACGTTCTGCGCTCCCAGCGCCACCAGTCTCCGCGCGTCCTCTTCGCTCTGCGCCAGCCACAAGCTCACCATTTTCAGTGCTCGGCCCCACAGCACGCACAGCTTCATTCCGCGTTTGAACGACCGGTCACTCACCCGCGCGTTCACCACAACGACGGGGATTTTTTCTTTCGCGCACTCATGCAGCATGCGCGGCCAGATCTCGCTTTCCATCAACACCAGCGCCGCCGGCCGCAGTACGTGCAGGTACCGCCGCACAACCCACGCAAAATCCAGAGGAAAATAAAACACGCGTTCAGCTCGGAACCGCTCGCGCGCTAACGCCTGTCCGGTACGCGTTGTCGTCGACACCACCACACGCCAATCACCACCCAGCGCCTCACCTAGCTCCGCCACCAGCCGCGATGCGGCCAGCACCTCGCCCACGCTCACCGCATGCACCCAGATCACTCGCCCCGCAGCCACACTCGTAACGTAGGCACGCAGCCGTTCCGGCACGCGTCCCAGCCGCTCGCGCAGCCCTTCGCGGTAGCGCTCGGTCGTGGCCATGCGCAACAGCCACCACGGCGAGCTCAGCACCAATCCCGCCGCCAAAAACGCGTTGTAGAGCAGCATCAGCATCCCCGGCAGCCTTCCCAGCGCCGAATTTTTGCTAGAGACATACAGCCCAGAGGATAGAGCATTTCCCCTGTAGATATAATTCCGGCCCTTGACTCACATGGGCGTTTTCCTCAATGAAAACGCCGCTGCACATTTTGTAGCGGATGCCCAACAACAGGGAAAATGCTCTAATCGAAGCGTATGCCTCGCCGCCTGACGCTCGCTCTTCTACTTCTGCTTCTTGCCCCCTTTGCCCACGCCGAGCGCAAGCCCAAGCCGCCGCTGCCCGCCGTGCAATATCCCATGCACGTCACACATGACGGTGTGACCATCGCCACCGAGCCCGGCGACACCAAGGACGCCCGCCCCGACACGCGCCTCGATTACTTCGCTCACGGCCTGCTTCCCATCCGCGTCATCGTCACCAACGACAGTACTGAGCCTGTCAACCTCGACGACGCCCGCATTCACTTCATCGCCGGCGACGACACCGTCGTCCCCGCCGCCACGCCTGACGACATCGAGCGCCGCTTTTTTACCGTCAAGTCCGCCACCGGCACCAAGCTCCCGCTGAACTTCCCCATCCCCATCACCGTCGGCAAAAAAGACTTCCAGAAAAAAATCAAGCAGGACGATGACGACTTCGGCTTCAAGACCACTACCATCGCTCCGCATACTACCGTCGCCGGCTATCTCTATTACGACACGACTGACCTGCCCACACCTGTACTCGCCAAGGCCTACCTGCAGCTGCGCCAGGCTCGACTAACCACAAGCAACCGCGTTCTCGAGAGTTTCGAAATTGCACTCCACCCCAGCACCGATGCAACACCGGCCAAGCACTAAGTTTTTCTAATCCTTAATCCCTGAATGCTAAACATTCGTCCCGCCACGCCCGCTGACGTTCCCGTCATTCTTCGCTTCATCCGTGAGCTCGCCGCCTACGAGCGCGAGCCCGACTCTGCCGTCGCCACCGAAGCCGATCTTCTCCGCGATGGCTTCGGCCCCACCCCACGCTTCTGGTCCCTCATCGCTGAACTCGACGGCGTTCCCGCCGGCTTCGCTCTCTGCTTCAACACGTATTCCACCTGGGAGGGCCACCACGGCATCTTCCTTGAAGACCTTTACGTCCCACCAGAGCTGCGCGGCCGGGGCGTCGGCAAAGCGCTGCTCGTGCGCATCGCGCAGATCGCGGTCGAGCAGGGCTGTGGTCGTGTCAACTGGCACGTTCTCGACTGGAACGCTCCCTCCATCGCCGTTTACGAGCGCCTCGGCGCGCGCTTTCTCTCTGAGTGGCGCATCATGCGCCTCTCTGGAGACGCGCTCACAGCCCTCGCTACCAACGTATCCTTGAAGGGATGAAGCACATTCACATCATCGGCGGCGGTCTCGCCGGCCCTGAGGCCGCTCTCCAAGCCGCCGCGCTGGGCTGCGAGGTCACACTCTCCGAGATGCGTCCTCTGCGCTCCACCGAAGCACATCAGACCGCCGACTTCGCTGAGCTTGTCTGCTCTAACTCCCTCAAGTCCGAATCCGAAAACTCCGCGCCGTGGCTCCTCAAGCAGGAGATGCGCCGGGCCAATTCGTTTCTGCTGCAAGCCGCCGATGCCTCTGCCGTTCCTGCCGGCCACGCCCTCGCCGTCGACCGCGAAATTTTCTCGCAGCGCGTCGCCGCACTCATCGCCCAGCAGCCACGCATCACTATCCGTCGCGAAGAAGTCATGTCGCTTCCCGAGCACGATGACGGCATCATCACCATCCTCGCCAGCGGCCCGCTCACCAGCTCACCACTCGCGCAATCTCTGCAGCAGCTAACCGGCGCATCGCACCTCGCGTTTTACGACAGCATCTCTCCCATCGTCGATGCCTCCACTATCGACATGTCTCGCTGCTACCTGGCCGCTCGCTGGGACAAAGGCACCGCCGATTACATTAACTGCCCCTTCACCCGCGAAGAGTACGACGCCTTTATCGACGCCCTCACCGCAGCCGAAAAAATCGAACACAAACCATGGGAACAGATTCCCTCAGGCGAAGCTCAAACAACGGACACCGGACAACTGGCAACGTACTTCGAGGGCTGCCTTCCCATCGAAGAAACCGCGCGCCGCGGTCGCGACACCCTTCGCTTCGGCCCCATGAAGCCCGCTGGCCTCACCGATCCCCACACCGGACGCTGGCCCTACGCCTGCGTGCAGCTCCGCCAGGAAAATCTTCGCGCCGACAGCTACAACCTCGTCGGCTTTCAGAACTCTCTCCGATTCGGCGAGCAGGCGCGCATCCTGCGCATGATCCCCGGCCTCGAAAACGCAAAGTTCCTGCGCTACGGCCAGATCCATCGCAACACATACATCAACGCGCCCACGCTGCTCACGGAGACGCTGCAGCTCAGCCAGCATTCGCACATCCTCATCGCCGGCCAGCTCTCAGGCGTCGAGGGCTACACCGAATCCATCGCCAGCGGCCTGCTCGCCGGGCGCTTCGCCGCCGCACTTGCCCACGGGCGCCAACCAGAACCCGCTCCGCGTCTCTCCGCCAACGGCTCACTCACGCACTACATCACCCACGCCGACGCCAAACGCTTCCAGCCCGCCAACATCACCTTCGATCTGCTGCCGCCGCTCGAAGAAGAGCTCCGCAAAAAAATCCGCGACAAGAAAGAGCGCCATCGCTGCCAGTGCGAGCGCGCGCTGGCAGCGTGGGACGGGTGGTTGGCGAAATCTCTCGCTCCAGCCTGAGCTCGTGCTAATCTCTCCCCTAACCCGATATGCGAATCCTGAGCGCCTCTGAAGCCGTATCGCCTGCCATCGCCCGCGCCAAGCTCATTCTGTTCAAGCCCTTCCGCCTCGGCCGCTCGTGGAAGTTCTCCGCCACGGCATACATCTCAACAACGGGCACGTTCTTTTTTCCTTTTCCGCTGTTGTTTCTCTTCGCGATTCCATCGGCGCTTCATTACGAGCCAAAGTGGTTGATCTGGGCGATTGTCCCAGTCGTGGCACTTTTGCTTGCATTGACCCTCTTCCTCTTTGTGCTCTGTTCACGGCTCCAGTTTCCATTCATGGACATCGTGATGAACCGCAGCGTCTTCGTCGCTCCTCTTTGGCGTCAGTACGGTCCACAAGCTCGCCGCTGGACCCAGGCAAAAATTGTGATTGGCACCATCATCTCGCTTGTACTTGCCGTTCCGTTCGGCGCGCTAATTTGTGTGATCGTACGCGGTATGGGCAGCCATTTAGCGGCTCATACTCCTCAGCAAATCCCTCCTTTCATCGCTGTGTTCTACCTCATTTTTCTTTTGGTCTATAGCGGTCTCGGTCTGGTGATGATCACCATGTCACTGCTCAACGACTTCATGCTTCCCGTGATTGCGCTTGAAGACGCAACCGTCTCCGGCGCCTGGCAATGGGTCGTGAAATTTCTTCGCGCCGAGCCCGGACAAATCGCCCTCTATGCTTTGCTCAAAATCGTTCTCGGCTTTATTGTGCAGATGGCTTGCGCGGTCATCATGGAGATCGTCTTATTTTTATTTGTGATCATTCTTGTGTTCGGAGGAATGCTGATTGCACTTCTGCTTCATGCGGCCCATTTGCCTCATGTGATTCTGCAAGTCCTCGGTATGATCGCGTTTGCGTCTCTCTATCTCGGCTTCATTGGGTACGCTGCACCATTCGCCAACGGCATATCGATGGTCTTCCTCGAAGCCTACAAGCTCTTTTTCCTCGGCGGCCGCTATCCTCCACTCGGCGATCTGCTCGACCGCTCTACGCCTCCGCCTGAACCACTTCCGCCTGCGCCGCAGTTCGGTTACGTCCCTCTGCCGCCGTCATCCCCACACCCTGAGCCAATCCATGCACCGCAAACACATCGCGCGTAATCCCGCTCTGCCCTTCAGTGACGCTGTCCTGGTCGGCGGCAGCACGCTCTACATCTCCGGCCGCATCGGCCTCATCCCCGGCACCACCCAGGTGCCCGAGCATGTCGATCAGGAAATCGTCTACCTGATGGAAGATCTGCGCTCCGTCCTGCACTCCGCCGGCATGACGCTCGATGACCTCGTCAGCTTGCAGATCTTCTGTCCGGATGTCTCGCTCTGGGAACAATTCAACGCGATTTACCGTACCTTCTTTAGCGGTCCGTTGCCGGCAAGAGCATTTCTCGGCTCCGGGCCTCTGCTCTTCGGAGCGCACTTTGAGGTCATGGGGATAGCGGTAAAATCCGCCACATAGGCCCGGCTGAAAGCGATTTAATGTTGCACAATCGCCCGAATGCGATAGCCTTCCTGCACACGAAATTCTTTTGAGGTTGCCCTAATGCTGCCACTTTCAGCCATTGATGCCATCGGTCCTGCATGGAGCCATACCCGCCGCCTGTTGTGGGATAAACGCGACTGGCGCCTTTTGCTCAAAATCGGGGCCGTTGCTGTCTTCGCTCAGCTCGGCGGAGCCAACTTCAACTCAGGCTCTTTCCCCAACAGCCTGGGCAACGGCACTCATACTCCCTCCGGCATCCCGCATACAGCTTTCATCGCCGCAATGGTGGGTGTAATTGTCGTCGTCGCCATCTTCGCTCTGCTCTTTAGCCTGGCGCTCTTTTATCTTGGCTCACGCCTGCAGTTCGTCCTCTTTGAGATCGTCCTGCGCAGCGACACCACCGTCGCTCCCATCTGGCGTCGCTACGGCGCAGCCACCTGGCGATGGATTGGCCTGAAGATACTCTTCTTCATCGCCTGCTTCGCTGTCTGCGCTCCGTTCCTTATTCCAATCATCATCGCCTTCGTGCATGCCATCGCTGCGAACGCGCAGAACGGCTCCATCCAGAATCCCATGGCCTTCGTCGGCACGCTTTTCGGATTCATCGGCGCCATCCTCTTGATGGCCATCTTTGTCGCCGTGCTGTATTCGCTGCTGCACGATTTCGGTCTGCCTTCCATGGCGCTCGAAAGCACAACCATGGGCGAGACCGTCCGCCGCGTCTGGAATATGCTGCGCGCCGAGCCCCTGCAGGTTCTGCTGTACCTGGCCATGCGTTTTGTCCTTGGCTTCGCCGGCAGCATCGCATCCAACATCATTCTCTTCTTCGCAATTATGATTGCCTGCATCCCTTTTGGCCTCGTCGCAGTGCTCGATTATTTCGCGCTGCACAACGCCGGCACAGGCGGCCACATTGCCATGATCCTGGTCTGGGTGGTACTCGGTCTGTTTTTCCTGGCGCTCATCATCATCGCCGCCATCATCCTCACCGGCTACGTCCTCACCTTCATCCAGGCGTACTCGCTTTACTTCCTCGGCGGACGCTACCCGCTCCTGGGCCAGTACCTTGCGCCCTTCTGGCCAAAGACGCATCTCCCCATGCCGCCACCACCGGCCTACGAACCACCACCCACGCCACCTACCCCATCGGCGTTCGAACCACCCACAGCCTGAGCATCTGAATCCGGCAAGGAGTGAGGAGTTTTTGACCCCTTACTCGTTGCCTTTTTTGTTCCTCGCCTTCACCTTAAACCAAATCGGCGACCCAATAAATTTGAACGTTCCGCGAATCTCGTTGGCTAGAAACCGCTCGTAACTGAAATGTAGCTTCACATCGCGATCGGTAAACAAGACGAAGGTCGGAGGAGCTACGGCCGCCTGCGTCATGTAGTAAATCTTCACCCGCTTTTTCATCGGCACGCTCGCTCGCTGGAAATCGATCTTGTCCAGGAAGCGATTCATTGCACCGGTGGAAACGCGCTTGCGTCGTTCCCGCGCCACCAGCTCCACCTTCTTGAAGACCTCGTCGACATTCTTGCCCTCTGACGCTGAGACAAAAATAATCGGCGCGTAGTCTAGAAACTTCATGGCATGGCGCAACTGCTCTTCGTAAATCTTCTTGTCAGCAGGAGGTTTGCCGTCTGTACGCGCGGTCGTCATCAGATCCCACTTGTTCACCACGATGATCACACTGCGTCCGCTCTCATGCGCGTAGCCGCCAATGTTGGCATCTGCCGCCGCCACACCCTCGTGCGCATCAATCACCAGCAGCGCCACGTCGGCCGCTTCCAAGTGCTTGCGGCTCATGATCACGCTCAGCTTTTCGGCCATCAGCTTCGTCTTGCCCTTGCGCCGGATGCCCGCGGTATCGATGAAACGGAATTTGTGCCCATCGCGCTCCACCACTTCATCCACCGCATCGCGCGTGGTTCCCGCAATCGGAGAAACAATCGCGCGGTCAGTCCCGGTCAGCGCATTCAACAGCGTTGATTTGCCCACATTCGGCCGCCCGATGATGGCGATCTTCGTCTCCCGAGCTATATGCTCGCCGTGCGAACGCAACCTGCGCCCCTGCGTTGCCTCTTCGTCCGGAGGTTCAGGTGGCCCGGGCAGCGGATCTACACCACCCTCCTCATCCTCCTCAAACTCCTGCTCAAACCCTTCTTGAATTTCTTTTGGCTCTCCGGCCACAGCTTCAGGAGGCAGCACCGCCCAAACATCATCCAGCAAATCCCCAATTCCGTTCCCATGCTCGGCGGAAATCGGCACCACGTTCTTGAACCCCAGCCTGCGAAAATTCTCCGCTGCCGCAAACATCTCCGCCGAATCCATCTTGTTCACCGCCAGAAACACCGGCTTGCCGCCGCGCAGCAACAGTCGCGCCAGTTCCACATCAGGTGCGGCGAGTTCCGTTCGCCCGTCGACCACCATGATGATCGCGTCAGCTTCTTCCAGCCCCACCTTCGCCTGGCGAAAAATCTCCGCCGGTATCAGCGCCTCATCGTCAGGAACTACGCCGCCGGTATCCACCAGCCGCACTGTGCGCCCACCCCACTCCACCTCGCCGTAGATGCGGTCGCGTGTAATGCCCGGCTCGTCGCCCACAATCGAGCGCCGCGTCTCTGTCAGCCGGTTGAAGAGTGTGCTCTTGCCCACATTCGGCCGCCCGCAGATTGCCACCAATGGTGCCAGTTCGTCGGTCTGCGAACTCACAGCCAGCGTCAGAGCGCCTGCGAGTTTTTCCGCCTCTTTCCAATCGCGCTCCTCGTGCGCATTGCCCGCGCCGCCACGCAGCAAAGATCTGTCTTCCTGCTCAGCTCGAAAATCCTGTTTCTCTTTCGCAAACCCGTGATCCGTAGCAATTGTCCGCCTATGCTCAAACTCCGGGCTGCGCGCAGGAGTCCTCGCCTTCTTCGCCGCCGCGGCCTTCTTCGCAGCTAGCTCCTTACGCTTCTTCGGCGCTACGGCACCGGTCGTTGCGGTCGCGCGCGGAGCCGAACGCCCCATCTTCGGCCGTGTGCTCGCCTGCCGGTGCTTTTTGCCCAGCCGTTTCTTGCCGCCCCTCGGTGCCATTCCTGAATACCTCGTCTCTTCCATGGTCGCACGTATACCGGCATGGCGAAGAGAAGGCGATATCATCAACTGAGCCGATGCCATCCGCCGCCCATCCCGAGATCGACCGTCCCTCTGGAGACCCCGAGCAGAAGCTTCCCACGCTCTACGAGTTCTTCCATCCCGGCGGAATCCTCGCGCAATCGTCGCTCGCCTTCGAGCACCGCCCAGGCCAGTACGCCATGGCCCGCGAAATCGAACAGTGCTTCGCCGACCGCCGTCACCTCATCGTCGAAGCCGGCACAGGAACTGGAAAAACCCTCGCCTACCTGCTGCCTGCGTTGCGTCGCGCCCGCGAACACAAGCAGCGCATCATTATCTCCACCGGCACAAAAAATCTCCAGGAGCAGCTTTTCTTTAAGGATGTTCCCTTCCTCGAATCTCTCCTCGGCCCTCTGCGCGTCTGCTACATGAAGGGCCGGGCAAATTATCTCTGTAAGCAAAAGCTCTACGCCCTGCGCGACAACCCGATCTTGTCGGGATTAGACGAGATCGACCAGTTCCACCACATCCTGCAGTGGGAACGCTCCACCGTTACCGGTGACCGCGCCGAGATAAATTCCCTGCCTGAGCACTCCGCGCTCTGGCACAAGCTGGACGCGCGCAGTGAAGTCTGCCTCGGCCAGACCTGCCCCAATTGGGAGCCTTGCTACATCACCGGCATGCGCCGCAAAGCGCTCGAGAGCGACATCGTCATCGTCAACCACCATCTCTTCTTCGCCGATCTCAGCATCAAGCAACAGGCCGCCGGCGCGCCCGATGCCGGTATCCTGCCCGAAGCTGCAGCCGTCATCTTCGATGAAGCGCACGAGCTCGAAGACGTCGCCAGCCAATACTTCGGAGTCGCTCTCTCTAACCATCGCTTTGACGAGCTCGCCCGTGACACCGAATCCATGCTCCGCGCCAAGGGTGTCAGCACGCCCGCCATCGAAAGCGCCACGCTTAACATCCGCGAGCGTTCGCGCATGTTTTTCAGCTCGTTGCCCATCAATCCTTCGCCCACCGGCAGCGCCATCGGCCGAATGGAGTTCGCCGATCGCTCCGATTTCCTTGAAGATCGCGGCGACGCTTACATCGCCGCCTCCAACTCCCTCATGCATCTTGAGTCCGAGCTCGACCGCCTGCGCGAAGTCGAAGAAGCCTCCGGCCTGCGCAAGCGCGCCACGGATATCCGCGCTCACATGAAATTCCTGCTCGAATCCGACGACCCCAACAATGTCTTCTGGATCGAGCGCCGCGCCACCATGAACCTGCGCAACGCCGCTCGCGGCGCCACCACGGCCCACGCCTACACCACCCACCTCCAGGCCACACCCATCGACGTCTCCACGCTGCTCGCGGAC
>Ga0302325_10029293_pt1 | contig 11374 bp, 6 predicted proteins | sample Palsa_T0_2_FD_201948 | JGI IMG/M metagenome (GOLD analysis project Ga0302325, IMG submission 201948) | Peat permafrost microbial communities from Stordalen Mire near Abisko, Sweden - Palsa_T0_2 | ecosystem: Environmental > Terrestrial > Soil > Palsa > Peat permafrost | place: Sweden: Abisko... | reverse complement strand
GTCAAGTAGCCCGCCGAAACCGGTAGCAGGCGCAGCGGCTCACGCCGGATCGGCGTGGGCCGCTCTGCCTTCCTTCCAAACAAGCGGACGGTTTCATCCACCGTGAGTGCCAACCTTGCGTCGCCGGTGTGCGCGGCGCAGGGCGCGGCCAGCCCGCCGGGCAAGCGTCGTGCGCCGTCTCCGACAGGAGCCTCAATGCTCGCCTCGTTCGTCTTTACGGCGATCGTCTTCGCTGCCGTTCCCGTAGCAGGACCGGCCGTCCCGGCGCCAGCCGCCTCACCGCCGCCACCGGCAGTTTGCAACGCCGCGCCGCTGACGAACCAGATCTACGATCCGCCCGAAGTGACGAGCGTGAACGGCGTGCTCGCCGTGACCCTGTACCTCCGCGGAGATTCGAACCCGCTGAACCACCAGGGGCTCTGCTGGTGGCATGAAATCGTCGGAGCGCACAGCATTGGCCAGGAATGGATCCCGCCGACGCTCCATCTCCGCCAGGGCGAGCAGCTGCGCTTGACCCTGGTGAATACCCTCACGCGCCCGCCACAGGGCGATGATCCGCGCCTCGACATCAATGCATCCCAGACGGACGAGATGCAGCCCGGGGCGATGGGGCGCGGCGAGGACTATACGCTGATGTGCGGCCAGCCGCAGACGAGCCCGACTCCGACTCCCGACCCCGTGACCGGACGCGTCTACGGCTATCACCGCTCGCCGTGGAACGAGACCAACATGCACTTCCACGGGCTCAACGTGTCGCCGCTGCAGCCGAGCGACGACGTCGTGAACGTGATGCTGTGCCCGCTCAAGCGCGCGTCGGAAACGCCGAAGCGCTACACGTACGTCCTGAACATCCCGCTCAACGAGCCGCCCGGCAGCTACTGGTACCATCCCCACGCGCACGGCGAAAGCGACAACCAAGTGCTCTCGCAGCTGACGGGCGCGATCATCATCGATCCCGTGGTACCCGGCCTGCCGCAGATGCTCCCCAATCGCCTGATCATCGTCCGCGACGTGGGGGAAGCCGGAGAGGACGGGGCGGATACCACGCGGGCGCGCCGGATTCGTGCCCAAAGCCCGTCGATGTCCGCGATTCGCGCGTCGTATACACGTGGCATTTCGATCATGAACTTTGGGCAGCCGCCGTTCCGGTTCGGTACGCCGCAGGCATGCCCGCCGCCGTCGGCGTTCTCCCCGTCAACGCACAGCAGCGCGAAGGAGCTGCGCATCAACACCGTCCCGGTTCCAGCGCTGCGGGACGAGCGCAAGACCTTACCGCAGACGACGATGACGCTCGGCGCCACGGAATACTGGCGGTTCGTCAACACGTCGGCGGACACGCTCCTCGACATCGAGACGCTGGTCAACGGTAAGCTGACGCCGCTTCTCGTCGCCTCGCGCGACGGCGTGCCGCTCGTGATCGACAACAACGGCGCCCCCACCTGGCAGCCGGTGCCCATGACGCACGTCTTTCTGAGCCCTGCCTCTCGCCTTGAGTTCTATCTTCGCGCCACGACGCCGGGCACGATCGTGCTGCGGACGCGAAACATCCATGATGGGTGCCTCGGGGACCTCACGTACGAGCGTAACCTCCTCTCGGTGTCGGTCAAGCCGGCGAAGCGCGCGCCCGCCGTGGTGGCGGTTCCGCGCTCCGTCGCCCCAGTCCGAATGCGCTTCGCCGGCCTCGCGCGGGCGGTGCCGAGGCACCACCGGTACTTCGTCTTTACCGAGTACAATCGAGAGGACGAGCCGCTGCCCGACTTCTACATTACCGAACTGTCGAACCCAGCGGCAGTCGAACACCCCTTCGCCTCGTTTGGGCCACCCGACGTGGTGGTCAAGAGCGGCACCGTCGAGGATTGGACGATCCTCAACTACACGCAAGAAATCCACGAGTTCCACATCCATCAGATTCACTTTCTCGTGCTCCAGGGCCAGGGCATCGAGTACGGCGAGCATCAGATGCTCGACACCGTCAACGTTCCGTACGGCGAGTTCGCGGGCAAGGGGTCGACGTTCGTACCCGGCGCCGTGACACTGCGCATGGATTTCCGGGATCCGAACATCATCGGCGAGTTCGTCTATCACTGCCACATCCTCGCGCACGAAGACGGCGGTATGATGGCCAGAATTCGCGTCGTGCCGTGACCGGGGCCGCACCTGGCGGTCGCGAACGCGTGCACCTGACCCATTTGCTCACCACCGTACACATAACATACCACCACGCTTTCAAAGGACGATCGTATGCGACGTAACCTTCGAGCGCAGGACTTGCTGCGCTGGTCTGGCCCCTGTATCATGGCTCTGCTCGCGGCGGGTTGCAGCGGCGGGGGCGGCACCTCGGCGACGATTCCACAAGGTGCGAGCGACACGGCGTCGGCCTCGCGCAGTACCACGGGTGCGAGCTACGTAGCGAAGCAGATCGTGGTCGGGAACTTCATCCCGGCATGCCCCGACTTCGTATCGGGCCAGTTGCACTGCCTCGCATTGGGGCTACGGAACACCGCGCTTGCGCCCCGCTCCGAAATCACGCGCCACGGTTCGGTGAGCGGGTACGGCCCCACCCAGCTGCAAGCCGCCTATAACATCACCGCCGCTGCGAAGAGCAACCCGGGAGGGCTCGTCGCGGTCGTCGAGTACAGCGGCGATCCGAACCTTGAAAGCGACCTCGCGACGTATCGGTCGGAATTCGGCCTGCCGCCCTGCACGACGGCCAACAAGTGCCTGCAAATCGTAAACCAGAACGGGCATAAGAAACCCCTCCCGCCCGTCAACAACGGCTGGCTCGCGGAGCAGTCGCTCGACGTCGACATGGTGTCGGCGAACTGCCCGAACTGCCACATCCTCGTCGTCGAGGCCCACCGCAACCTCTACGACGCCGAGCTGACGGCGGCGACGTTCCATCCCATGGCGATCTCCAACAGCTGGGGTGGCGGTGAATACCCCCACGAGGTCAAGAACGGCAACACGTACTTCAGCCAGCCGGGCATCGCGATCACCGCGTCCGCGGGTGACGGCGGTTACGGCGTCATCTTCCCATCGGCGTCCAATACGGTGTCGGCCATCGGTGGCACGTCGCTGCACACCGCGAATAATTCTCGTGGATACACCGAGACCATATGGAATGGCTCCGGCAGCGGCTGCAGCCAATACGAACCGGTCGCCACCTGGCAGGCACCGATCGAGCAGCAGCTCGGCGGCTGCTCGAACCGGATCGTGTCGGACGTTGCCTACATCGCGGATCCGAACACCGGCGTTGCCGTATACGAATCGCTCCCCGGCGACGGCGAGCCGCCCGGGTGGCAGGTTTGGGGCGGCACGAGCGTCGGCTCGCCGGCGATTGCGGCGATCTACGCGCTCTCGGGAAATACCACTGGCGTTCCGGCGGCGCTCGCGTATGCGAACCCGGGCGACCTCTACGACGTGACGAGCGGGTCCAACGGACAATGCTCGCCGGCGTACCTCTGCACCGGCGAAGTGGGCTACGACGGGCCGACCGGCCTCGGAACTCCGAACGGCCTCGGCGCTTTCTAACAACTCCGGCGGCTTCTAGCAACTGCGGCGCCGTCTAGCAAACTTCGGCGCATTCTAGCCAGTCGGGAAAACGAACCGCCGGCCGCGGCAACGAGCCGCGGCCGGCGTCGTTCGTTCGCAACCGCCTGCTTGTTTCGCAACCGCCTGCTTGTATTGATAAACGCTGCGAAAATAAGTTCGACCGCACCGAGGATCGGCGCAAGGACCCCTTATTAGGCGCGCCTAACTTGCAACGCGGCCCACGTTCTGACCACCGCGTCAGCTCGTTCTGCTGAGGAGCTCATCATGGTTCTTGCGCTGGCCCTTGCCGCGATACTCGAGCGTCCGCTACCGCCGCCCGCGCGTACGATGGATACACCGGACTTGGCAACGGGGTGTGGTGTCGCGCCGGTGCGCGCCGAGATCAAGGAACCGCTCGAGGTGCGCAGTCACGGCGGCCTCGTCGAGCTGACGCTGGTCGCCGAAGGGCAGCGAATCCCGGCGCAAACGCAGCTTATGTGCTACATGTACAAGGTCCAGACGCCGGAGGGTGTCAAGCGCGTGACGGTACCGCCGACGATCCGCGTGCGGCAGGGCGATCGGATCGTCCTCACGCTCGTCAACGACTTACGGGAGCCGCCGCATGGAACGAACGAGCTGCAAGCGCCGCTGTCGATCGGCCGCGGAGTAACGGACGAAGATCGCGGCGGCGGCGGGGTCGGGCTGATGTGCGGCCAGCCGCAAACCATGGGGACGCCCCCGCCAAACCCGCGGACGGGGCGGATCTACGGCTATCACCGATCGCCGTGGAACGAAGAGAACATGCACTTCCACGGCCTGAACACGTCGCCGAAGCAGCCATCGGACGACGTCGTGAACGTGCTCCTTTGCCCGCGCAAGGCCCCTACCGACCCGCCGCGCAGCTACACGTACGTCGTCGACATTCCGCGCGACGAGCCGCCGGGTCTCTACTGGTACCACCCGCATCCCCACGGCGAGAGCGAGCACCAGGTGCAAGCCGGGATGACGGGCGTCATCATCGTCCAACCGATCGTCGCCTCGATCCCCGACCAGATGCCGAACGAGATCATCATCGTTCGCGACTTCCTGAGCTCGACCGGCACGCTACGAAACAAACGCCTCGAGCAAACGACGATCCCGGACTTCATGGATATCCGCAAAGCGGTCGCGACCGGTGTCACGCACGTCAACGACGGCAACGATTCGTATCGTGACCCGTTCGGGAAGCCGGCCCCGTGCCCGTCGATGCTTCCCAATGGAAACACGAAGGAACTCACGGTCAACTACATTCCGCTGCCGATCGGCTTCCAGCAGATCAGGACCCAGGTTCCGCCGCACTTGACCGTTCCCGCCGGCCAGACGCAGTACTGGCGGCTCGCCAACACGGCGTCCGACACCGTGTTGGATCTCCAGCTGCGCGACGAGGGAAAGATACTTCCGCTCCAGGTCGTCGAGCGCGACGGGGTGCCGCTCGTTCAAACGAACGGGCACCCGACATGGCAGGCGGTCCCGATGGATCATGTGATCGTTCCGCCGGCCGGCCGCGTCGAGTTTTACCTAATGGGAACCAACCCCGGACACCGCATGCTGATCGTGACGAAGAAATTCGACGCTGGCTGCGTCGGCGATCTCGAACTCGAGCGGAGCGTCGTGACGATCCACGTCAGCGCCTCCGAGGGGTCGCAGCGCATCGTGCCGCCGCGCGCGGTGGACCCGGTTCCGACGCGGTTCTCCACGCTTGCAGAGGTGAAGCCATCCAAGACGCGCGTCTTCGCCTTCACCGAGTACGACCGGCGGGACGAGGGCGAGCCGGACTTCTATATTACGGAGATCAGCAACAAGAAGGCGGTCGAAACCCCCTTCATGATGGACCTGCCGCCGGCGGTCACCGTTCGGGAAGGCGCGGTCGAGGATTGGATCCTCCTGAACTACACGCAGGAAGTGCACGAGTTCCACATCCACCAGATTCACTTTTTGGTTCTCCAAGCCGGTGGGGGCATTCCGGGGGGACAATCGCAGCTGCTCGACACCGTGAACGTTCCGTTCGGCTATTTCCCGAACGGCGGGACGGGGAAGAGAAACATGACGCCCGGCATGGTGCGGCTGCGGATGGATTTCCGCGGACCGGACATCGTGGGCACCTTCGTCTATCACTGCCACATCCTCGAACACGAAGACAACGGCATGATGCAGAAGATTCGCGTGCTCCCGGCCAACGCCGACGTCTCGAAAGCCGACGAGCCCACGCGTCCGCAGCTGCCTGACGTCGCCGTCGCCGCGCCCGGCGACCACCTCGATCTGAGCGGACTGGTCGATCAGGACGGACGCGCGTTCCCGTCGGGCGGAGCGAGCGGCAAGGTGCTGCTGGCGTCGTTCGTCTCCACGCGGTGTCCGGACGGGTACGCGTGCCCGCTCACATCGGGGAAGTTCGCGTACCTCCAGGCGCATATCGACCCGGCGCGCGAGCACCTCGTGCAGTTCACGCTGGATCCGAAGACCGATACGCTCGTCGCCTTGCGCGACTACGGCAAGCGTTTCGGCACCGACGCCCGGCGCTGGAGCTTCGTGACCGGAAGTTCGTCGAAGCTGTTACCGCTGGCGGCACGGCTCGGCGAGCCCAAGAGCGGGAGCCTGCGCGATCCCGATGCCTTGGCCGTCATCGGCCCCGACGGCACGCTGCGCAGCATTCAGCGCGGCGACTGGCAGCCGGTCGAGGCCATCGCCGCCGCACGCACCCCGGCCGTCGCTCGCAACGCGACGAGGCAGCAGCCGGTCGCGTGGCTCGCACTCGGCCCCGTCCTCATGCTGCCGATGCTGGCCGAGCTCACGCGCCGCCGGCGACGCCGAGCGGTGACCCCGCGACATCTTCTCTGATCCGAGCGTTCGCCGCATTCTTCGTCACGTTGGGAGTCGCGCTCGCACCTGCGAGCGCGGCCCCCGACTTCACGCTCACCGATCAGTCCGGGCACGCCTTCGTGCTCTCCGCTCAGCGTGGCCGCGAGGTCGCGTTGTACTTCGGATACACGCACTGCACCGACACATGCCCGCTCACGCTCTCCGAGCTGGCGCACATCCGCCGCACGCTTCCGCCCAGCGACCGCAGCCGATTCGTCGTGGCGTTCGTCACCGTCGACCCGGCGCGCGACGATCGCGCGCGATTAGGCGCATACGTCCGCGCCTTCGACCCGCACTTCGTCGGCCTAACGGGATCGAAAGCGTCCCTCGCTCGGGTGTACGACGCCTATCGTATCTGGAGCCAGCGGCTTCCGGGGCAGAACGCCGCGGCGTACCTCGAGGCACACAGCGGGACGCTGTACCTGATCGCCCCGGACGGCTCCATCGGCGCGCGGCACGCGTGGCGGGATGCTCCCGCTGCGATCGGCGCCGACGTGAAGCGCTTCCTGAACGGCCGCTCGGAGAGGTGACGAGCCGCTCGGAGAGGTGACCCGGGGCAAGCGCGAGGGAACGCGCTTGCCCCGGGAGGTCGCTAGCCGGAGATCCGGCTCAGCGAAGGACGCCGGCGAAGTTACCGACGAGCATCGCCCCGATGCCGCTCATCTGGTCGTACCCGGGCATTGCCTCGTACGGCGGGATGCTGCCCGACACGATGTCGCGGAAGTACAGGGTCGAGCCCTTTGAGTAGCCGTTGGCCAGCCACGTCCGGTAAAGGCGCCCGTTAAAGGACCCGGCGCGCTTGTTCTTGAGTTGGTCGATCTCCGTTAGCGACGCTCCAAAGATGGGAGACGCGAGCGACGTCCCGCCGATCGGCCCTTGGAACTGCCCGGCGTAGTAGAACGATTCGCCCGTGTACGGGCTCGCGTCGAACGCCAGGTCCGGGATGTTTCGTCCGCTCGTGATGATGTTCTGCACCTTCTTCTGGTAGTGCGGAAGCTTGAACACCACGGAAACGCCGCCACCGGTGGCGCAGCAGCCGGGGTCGTTCCAGCCGACTTCGCTCGTTTCGAATCCGGTCTGCTCGTTTACGGCCATTCTCGTTCCACCGACCGCGATGTTGTGCGGAGTGTCCGCCGGCGTACCGACGCTCTGGAAGTTGCAGCCATAGGTATCGATGCCGTAGTCGCCCGTCGCCGAGTGGAACGTGATTCCCAGCGCCGAACCCTGCTTCTCCACCGCATCCGCCGCCTTCGGGAACGTGGGGATGAACGCGGTCTCGCACTCGCTGTAGCTGGTGTTGACCGTGTCGACCTTGTTATCGCTCACGATCTGGTTGTACATGTCGACGAAGTACATCAGCGTCGACGAGGGTGGCGCCTCGTACGAGTACAAGGACGTCCCCGGCGCGAGCGAGACGAGGGTTTCGGCGTCGAGGGTCGCCTCGACCGAGTCCGGTGCCCCATCGCCCTGCGGCGGGCCGCCGTCCACGAGCACGCGAGTCGTCGCCGGCCCCGTGCGCGTCACGCCGAAGTACGCGAGATACCCGGTGAGATCGCTCTCCAGGAAATCCGCGTCGCCGACCATGCCGGTGAAGCGGCCGGTCCCGGTCGTTCCGCTGCCGGACGGGAGATCGTACGAGTTGATGAAGATCTGCGGCCCGTAGCCGCCGTCGGGCCCGAAGAGCGGCGGCGTGTCCTTCCGCAGGTTCGGTGGCACCGGGCGGGCGGCGCCGCGCGGCAGAAACTCGTGCGCGGCGTGCATGCGGCGCACCGTATCCAGACCGAACACGCCGAGAACGACGTCGTCGATCTGTGCAGGGACGGTGCCGGCCCGCACGTTCGTGAATCGGATTCCCGCATCCGGCGTCAGCACGCGATGGATATCGGTGCCGAAGAACTTCGCGGCGATCGGCGCCGGAGCAGCCGCGTCGACGACGGTTCGGTTGTCGAACGTCTTGGCGATCGTGAAGCCGCCGCGCTGCAGGGCCGTGACGACGCGTCCGTAGTCCGAGGCCGTCGGTGAGAAATAGTTCCGGAACTGTGCCGGTGACAGAAAATGCGTGTAGAGCGACGACTCGGGGTCACCTTGCGCTTCGACCAGGGCGTCGAGTTCGGCGTCGTGGCGATAGCGCAGCACGACTGCGATCCGCACGAGCGTGGACGCCGGTGCGCGACCGAGATCGCGGCCGCCGCCAAGCGTCCCGATGTCGACCTGGGAACTTGCCGACGCGGCGGCGGTCATTCCGAGCGCGAGCACAAGCGGTGCGGCGCACGGTACCAAGCGAGAGAACATCTACTCCTCCTACGAGCAAGCAACGCCGGCCCAAGATGCGTTCAGGCTGTTCTTCAGTGAGCGCCGCGTTCTCCCCGCCCTCGAACGGCCTTGCCCGACGCCGCCGAAGACGCCACGACCGAAGGAGTCCCGCCCTGCATGCAAGTTCAGGATTGCTGAAAGGTTGTCGTGCTCGACGCGACACCGCGTAGCTCGCGATTCGAATCCTTCCCCGAGCCACTGTTACCGGGCCCCTCGTCGAGACCGCGCCGACGTGACCGCGCCGGCGTGACCGCGCCGCCGCCGGGCCCGGGTGACGGGCGTGTGGTGCAAAGGTCCCAGAGGTGCCGCGGCTCCTTGGCAAAAGGCCAAGCGCTGCCGTAGACAGGTGGCGTATTTTGCGCCACACTGAACGCGCGCGCATCGGCGTATGACCCCGGGGCAAGCGCGCGAGGGAACGCGCTTGCCCGACCCGTGTCGAATCGACCGCGCAGGAGCAGCCGAGCGCAGCAGGAAAGCGACGGGCTTCTCCCTCCATTCCCTCCGAAGGGGTCCAGAATCTATGGGTAAGCTCTCGCGGCTCGCCGGCGTTCTTGTGTGCTCGGCGAGCCTCGCTGCGGTCGGCCTTCAGGCCAGCGCAGGTGTCGTTCATCCCGCTGCATCGCAGGGGCGCGGGCCGGTCGACTCGGTTCAGTACATTGGAAACGGTTGGTGGAACGACCATGGTGTCGTGTATCACACGCCGCACTACATGGGGACGCGCCAGAACGCCAGCAGGAGCCACCCACCCCAGACGCCCGCCGTCTACGGTGGCGGCCCGGTGCTGACGACGCCGAAGATGTACCTCATTCTGTGGGGCTTCAAGAGCGCCGGCGACCCGAACAAGCTCAAGAAGCTCCTCAAGAGCTACTCGCAAAATCTCGGCGGCAGCTCGTATAACAACATCTACACGCAGTACACCGGTCCGGACGGAAACATCCAGAATCCGTCGAGCCAGTTCGGCGGGCTCTGGGAAGACAACAAGAACACGATTCCGAGCTCGCCGACCGACGGGCAGGTTGCGGCCGAATCCGTGCGGGGCGTTGCGCACTTCGGCTACGACGCCAATGCGTCGTACGTCGTCGTCACGGCGCATAACCATAGCACGTCCGGCTTCGGGACCGAGTTCTGCGCGTACCACAGCGCGACCACCTCGGGTGGAAATCTCGTCTCGTACACGAACCTGCCGTACATCCCGGATGCCGGCGCGAACTGCGGAGCGAGCATCATCACCGCTCCGTCGGATGAAACTGCCGCGGACGAGGGCGTGACGATCGTCGAAGGCCACGAGTACGGCGAGTCGATCACGGACCCGAATCCCCCGACCGGCTGGTACAACGATAGCTGGGGCGAGATCGGCGATGTCTGCGCGTGGACGAACATCCAGAACGATCCGTATGGGTCGAAGTCGTACACCGCGCAGCCGATGTTCAGCAACGCGTCGCTCTCGTGCGTTCACAGCTACAACTGAGACCCCGGACTTCTCCGCATAGGCGGAGCACCTAGCCGCGACGGAGCCGCCCGCAGCCATCTGCTCGGGCGGCTCCATTCGTTCCGCCGAATCCACAGAAGGGAACGACCTGCATGTTTGCCGCTCTCCTCCTCGCGATCGCTCCCCTCGCAATGCCGGCGGTCACCCCGACTCCGGTGGCGCTGCCGGGCACGTGCAATCCGATTCCCGCGACCAGCGAGGTCGTGGACCCGCCGGAGTTACAGAGTGTGGGCGGCGTGCTCAGCGTGACGCTCAATCTCATCGGCGACCCGAACCCGAAGAACCTCACCGGCGTCTGCTGGTGGTATAGCGGTGCGGGCCGCCACGACCCCAGCCAGTGGACCACGCCTCCCACGCTGCACCTCCGCGCGGGCGAACGCCTGCAGCTGACGCTCATCAACAGCCTCGTGCGGCCGCCCGGTGGCGAGCCGCTCGTGATCAGTCGCAGCCAGAGCGACGGCATGGATGGTATGGACCGCATGGCGGGGCAGGGGCGCGGCGAGAACTACACGCTCATGTGCGGCCAGCCGCAGCTGACGCCGACCCCAACGCCGGATGCCCTCACGGGCCGGATCTACGGGTACCATCGGTCGCCGTGGAACGACACCAACCTGCACTTTCACGGGCTCAACGTCTCGCCGCAACAGCCGAGCGACGACGTGGTCGACGTGATGCTCTGCCCGCGGAAGACCCCGTCGGATGCGCCGAAGAGCTATGCATACGTGCTCGATATCCCCAACGACGAGCCGCCGGGCACGTATTGGTATCACCCGCACGCGCACGGCGAGAGCGAGCGTCAGGTCATCTCGCAGCTTACGGGCGTCATCATCATCGACCCGCTCGTCGATTCGATCCCACAACAGATGCGAAACCGCATCATCGTCGTGCGCGATCTCGGCGCTCCCGGCAGCTTGCGGCCTCCCGCACGGCAGAACGAACGCGCGATTCGGGCGACGAGCCCGTCGATGGCGGCCATCCGCTCGTCCTATGCCGCGAACGGCCTTCCCGAGCTGGACTTCGCGGCGCCGCCGTTCCGATTCGGGCCACCGAATCCATGCCCCGACTCGCTTCGCGCGCCGATTCCGCGCTTCAACACCAAGGAACTGCTGATCAACCGCGTGCCGCTGCCGCCGAAGGCCAACGAGG
>Ga0302325_10029290_pt1 | contig 11374 bp, 10 predicted proteins | sample Palsa_T0_2_FD_201948 | JGI IMG/M metagenome (GOLD analysis project Ga0302325, IMG submission 201948) | Peat permafrost microbial communities from Stordalen Mire near Abisko, Sweden - Palsa_T0_2 | ecosystem: Environmental > Terrestrial > Soil > Palsa > Peat permafrost | place: Sweden: Abisko... | reverse complement strand
CTCAGGCACTCGTTTGCGTCGCTTCTACTCCACGAGGGGCGCTCGGTGATCTACGTCGCTCGCCAGCTCGGCCACGACGCGCGGCTCACCCTCAGCACGTATGGCCACGTGATGGACGAGTTTGAGGATATGCCGCGCCTCGACGCGCAGACGGCGATCGCCGATGCAAGAGCGGCCTTGGCCGCGGCCGCATCCTCGAGCTGACGCAGCCAGGGCAAGCGAGGGCTGCCCTCTTCCCGCCGCCTCAAGTCACGAATGCCGAGGGGCCACCAGGGGGGCACCAGTTTGTCTCGCGCCGTCCTTTCGTGTCCTCCCGTGGTCAACGAAAATGCCTGATTTGCAGGCATTTACGCGACACTACGAGACACGAGTGGACAAACCGATCTGCTTTGCAAGCAGGAGGTCGCCGGTTCGATCCCGGCTGGCTCCACTCGCGGAGTCCCCGCACATCGGCCGGTTTTGGGGAGGGGGTGGTTGGTCGAGGATCGCGGTTCGGGCGTTATGGAAGCGTTTTGGAAGCCGCCATACGTCCCCGTTGCTAACTCGACCTGAAGCGACATGGAAGCCACGGTCGCCGCGGTCGTCCCGTCACATGACCACCGTGTCTTCACGGTCGGGGCGTCCATGGTTCCTGGCACGATCGGCTCGTGTCCTGGCCACCACGGATCGGCGAGCCGCTTCCGCGAGCGGAGGATGCCTACGGCATCCATGAGAAGCTCGCAACGTACTCGTTCGATCTGAAGCATCGAGTTGGCGGTCCCAAGGCCGCTGGCTTCCAGCGAATCCTGGGCATCACGGTGCGGGACCTGAGTACCAGAGCCAGCCAGCTCGCTACACCGTGTCGGCGCTCGGCGGTCGCCTGCACCGTGTACCGCGAAGGCAGCCGTCAGCTCGCCATCTGCTTCCTTCGTGGCCGGCGCGATCACAAGGAGTCGCCCGCGGGGCCGGATGGGGCCCGCCACGACCATTAGGTACGGGGCGACCTTCGTCCACGCCGCTTGCCTCGGGCCGCCTGCCGCGATCTGGGTGGAGCAGCCCATCGGAACCGCAGTCCGCGTTGCTCCGGGACGCGCTTGTCGCCGATAGCGGGGCGACGACTGTAGCGTGCAGAATCCGACGATTGTCTAAGCACGCTCGAGAGCGGTGGTCTCGAATTTGGCGATTTGTGAGCGCTCGGATCGGAGGGTGGTCAGACCTGCTCGGGTGTCGGTCGAGTCAGCCGCCGACGCGGTAGCGCACGTGTGTCGCGTGCGGGGAATGGATGATCTCGAGCGGTTCGAAGCCGGGGTCTTCCACCCGGTCGAACAACCGCTCGCCGGTACCGAGCAGGACTGGAACGATGTCGAGCATAAGTTCGTCGATCACGCTTGCGGCGAGCGCCTGACGGACGGTGGAGGCGCCGCCGGCTATGTCGACCCCAAGTCCGTCGGCTGCTGCTGTCGCGCGCTCGAACGCGGCGTCGAATCCTTCGGTTACGAAGTGGAACGTCGTCCCGCCGTTCATCTCGATTGGCTCGTGCGGATAGTGGGTGAGGACGAACACCGGCGCGTGATATGGCGGCTCGTCTCCCCACCATCCCCGCCACTCGCCATCCCAGCGGCCCCGGATAGGGCCGAACATGTTGCGGCCCATGACATACGCACCGCGGCGCCTCATTAGCTCATTCCGGGCGCGGGCGTCAGCTTCGTGGAGCGGCTCATCCAAGTGCCAGTGGTGGAGTTGGAGGCCGCCGATACCCAACGGATTCTCGCGGCTCTGGTCAGGGCCCGCGACGAATCCGTCAAGCGATATTGACATATGGCAGGTAGTTGGTGTCATGGGATCTTTAGACCGCCGACCCGCTGAGAAATCATCGGTCTCCAAACGGTTCATACGGTGCCCGCGCAGATGAGGCTCGGCCGGCTGCCGTTCTGAGCGAGCGTGAACCATTACATCAGCGGAGAGCCTGTGGGGTTCTTCCTCATCGTTGCCGGAATCGAGCGGGCCCCCCCTCCTGAGCCCCAGAGCCTGTGGGATGGGACAATCGGTCGACAACGGGGCCCTGCTCTTCTCGCCGCACGCGCATCTGAGTCCGGCGAACCGAAGGCCAGCTGCCGCCGGGATCACGGGGCCGGTCGCGAGTGGACCGTGTCGATGATCTCCGAGCTGTCGATCCCCTGCAGATAGATCGATGTGACCCCGAGGTTCGCGTGTTGGCGCTGTGTAACGACCAATGGCACGCCCTCGTGCGCCATCTCGACGGCGTGCGCATGCCGGAGTTGATGCGGCGCGAACCGTCGTCGCACGCCCGCCTTTGCTGCGGTGCGCCCCAGTTGCGGGCAGAGGATGGCTGCCAGTGCCGACCGGCGGTCGCGCCGCGGATCACACAGAGCAGCGCGCCGACCGGCAACTGGCGGCGCATGGCCAGCCACGGCTCCGACTGAGACCACGCCCACCGATCCATCCCGACCTCCCGACGACTGCCACCCTTGCCCCGACGCACGCGACCTCCCGACGACTGCCACCCTTGCCCCGACGCACGAGAACAGCACCGCGCGACACGTCGAGGTCGGTCTCGGATAGATCGAGCGCCTCGCCGATCCGCCCCGCCCGCCACAAAATCACGATGAAGGCCCGCAGCCGGGCACTGTCGGCGCCGTCGCCAGCAGCTCGCATTACCGCGACGATCTCCTCAACCGTAGGCGGGTCCGCCGGATACCGCCGGCCTTTGTTCCTCGGAGTCCGACCCTCGTGAAAGCCCGGCATCGTGACCGGAGATCGGCGATGGCCGGCAGCGTCATACAAAGAGGACTGCATCTTGCCCTCCTCTGGGACGTTCATAGAGCCGCTCCATGGTCCATCCTCAGGTGGCCCGTCTCGCCGATTGCGAGGCTGATGAGATGCGGTGCCCGTCACGGCATTTGCCTAAGCAAACGGCCGGACCTGCAGGCTCGCTGACGTCGCGTGAGCGGGCGCTCCTAGGTCGCCGAGGCCATCGCGACTGTGGGGCCCGGTCGCGCTGACGGATGCAATTGCCCGGGTCAGCCTGGTCGAGGCGCGGATCTCGCCGAATCCGTGTCGGCGATCCGGCGTTGTAACGCCTGCCCGGCTGGGAGCTGTTCGACAAGCGTGCGCAGCACTGGCAGCGCGGCAGCCACCTGATCGTCGTCCAGGATCGAGGTGAGAGCAACATAGAGGTTCTGTTCGATCTCGCTCACCGTTCGGGCGGCGTCGATGCCCTCGGGACTGAGGGACAGCAGCGTGGTTCGCCGGTCCGCAGAGCCGACGGTCGACTCCACGAGCCCCTTGTGCGTGAGCGTGCTCATCAACCTGCTTGGGCTACCCCCCTCGCATACGAGCCGCTGCCCGATCTCACTCACGGTCAGCGGTCGCCCCGCGTCACGCAAGACGGCGATCGCCTCGGCTTGCGACGGCGTCAGATCCTGTTGCTTGAGCGCCATCGCAAGCGCCCGCGCCCCTTCACGCTGCGCGGCGAGCACGAGGTACCGGAACTCCTCGATCGGCTCCATCGTCACAGGATATCGGCCAACGGGTGACGTGTCATGTATTATGCGTGACACGTCATCTATCTGAGAGGATCGCCTTGCCAACCACCAGCCCAACCCTCGTCACAGTCCCTTGCTTCTCCGGCGCTCCATGGGACGAGCGCCAACTCGCCTCGCTACGGACCTATCCAGTGCGCACGATGCGCCTCCCGGAAGCGGTCGACGACATCGACCTGTACGCCGACTTCCTCGCCGTGCAGGTCGAGAGCCTCTCGGACTACGTGCTCCTCGGCGACTCCTTCGGCGCCGTCATCAGTCTCGCCCTCGCGATCAGACAGCCAACCGGCTTGCGTGGACTGGTGCTCTCCGGCGGGTTCGCCGCCAACCCCCTCCCACATTGGAAGGCCATCGCCGGCCGCGCCTCGCGCTACGCCGGCGGACCGCTCTACCGTCATGGCACCCTGCGCATTCACGCCCGCGAGCTCGCCTCACGGTTCGACCACACCGCCGAGGTCCCCCATCGCCAGGACGACTACCGCCGGTTGTTCCTCGAGAACACCCCACGAGCCTCCTACACCGCCCGCGTCACCAGCGTCATCTCCTTCGACGTACGCGATCAACTCGCCAAGGTCCGCGTTCCCACCCTGCTAATCACCCCCGCAGACGACCGCCTCGTCGGAGCACAAGCCGCTCGGGAGCTACGCCAAGGGATCCCGAACGCCCGCGAGACCGTGCTCCCCAGCACCGGGCACATGTTTCGCTTCACCCACCCAAACCTCTACGGCCAGACCATCCTCGAATTTCTCCAAAACCTCGACCGTCCAGCGCCCCCCGGAGATCACAGCGACAGCTCCGCAACGCCGAGAGCAACAGTCTGACGAGTCCACCGACCGACCGAGACGCGCGCTCGCAGCGCTGGCTGGCAGCGGCCGCGATGCCGCTCACTGGCCGCGGATCCAAAGCAGCAGCTCGTTGACATCCCGAACCGGAGCATCTCGAGATCGATCAGAGCGGCTGCCTCGGGACTCATTAGTCGCCGAGGCGATCGTGAGCGGTCGGGCCCGTCAGACGGCAAAGCGATCGCGCGGTCTACGCCGACGTGTCGAGCGATCGTTCTGCGGATCGGGGCGTCGCACGCGCTTGCGGGCGAAGTGCCTCTCCGAGCCGGAGCGTTGTTGGCACGATCACGTCGATGTCCTCGGGTCGGGTGCGCCAGTTCACGATCGCCGGTCGGAAGGCGACCTTGCCGGCGTACACGGTCGTGCCGAAGTAGACGTGGCCATCCTGCAGGATAGCTTCGCCAAGGCGGCGGTTGAGTTCGTCGAGCTGGTCGTCGGGTTGGTCGCGGGGGTGGTAGCGAAAGCAAACGACGTTAAGCGGAACGTCCGCTAGCCGCTCCAGATCGGGCTCGGCGTCAACCTGGGCGGCGAGGCGTTGTGCGAGCGCGAGGTGGCGTTCGATCATCGACCGGTAGCCATCTCGTCCGTAGGCGCGCAGCGTCGCCCACACAGCCAGGCCGCGCGCGCGGCGCGACATTTCGGGTGCGAGGTTGCCAAACGTCGGGCGGTCGAGCTGGTCGCTGCCGAGGTAGGCTGCGGAAGTCGTGAACGTCTCCTGGTGGAGCCTGGGATCGTCGATGAAAGCGGCGCCGCAGTCGTAGGGTACGTTCAGCCACTTGTGGCCGTCGACGCTGACCGAGCGGGCACGGTCGATGCCTTCAAGAAGGTCGTGCGTCGCTGGCGAGGCCGCGGCGAACAGGCCGAACGCGCCGTCGACGTGCAGCCATGCGCCGTGCGCCTCGGCGAGCTCGGCCATCGCCGCAACCGGATCGAATGCGCCTGAGTTGGGCTCCCCTGCCGTCGCGATCACAATTGCCGGGCCGACGCCATCACGGGCCAGACCCGCGGCCAGCGCGTCGAGGTCGAGCCGACCGCTTGCGTCGGCTGCGAACGTGCGGACTTGCCCGCGGCCGACGCCGAGGAGCCCGAGTGCCTTGAGTACGCTCGCGTGGACGTGACCGCTCGCCAGCACCGGGATCGGCGGAAGCTCGGATAGGCCGGCTTCCTCCACGTCGACACCGTGCTCGAGTCCCCACCAGCGGCGCGCGGCCGCAAGGCAGGTGACGTTTGCCATCGTCGCGCCGCTGGTCAGCACACCGCTCCACGCCGCCGGCAGCCCGAACAGCTCCTTCAGCCAGCCCAGTGCGATCTGCTCGAGCCGCATCGCAAACGGCGAGCTGACCCAGTTGAACGCGATCTGATCCAGCGCGCTCGTCAGCCAGTCGGCGGCCAGCGCCGCAGGCGTCCCGCCGCCCATCACGAAGTGAAAGAACCGTGGTCCGGCCGACCGGGTCGCGCCCTCCTCGGCTGCGCCAAGCAGTTCGCGGACCGCCACCAGCCAGCCGGCCCCTTTCGTCGGCAGCGAACGCGCGAGAGCCTCGGCTGGCTTGTCCGCCGGGGAACGCACCAGGGCGTTGTCAAGTTCATCGAGGTATCGGCTTGCCTCCTCGGCGACGACCCGCAGCACTTCGTTCAGCGCGTCGCGATCGAGCAGCGGGTCGGTCACAGCGACGATTCTCAGGGACCGCGGCCGCTGATGCAACTACCGCCAGACGAGGTCGCTGGCCATGCACCATCCGTCCGAGCTTCGAGAGCGCCCGTGTTCGAGGCGTACCGCGATAATCGCCCGATTGGGTTCGCGTGAGCGCGATCACGCACGCCGAACCGAGCGGACGCTCCTCCTCGAGCGAAGGAGCCACCCGGTCAACGCCGATACCGCTCCGGCACGCTGCGCTCCCGGACAACCTCGGCCACCCGCCCGCCCGCAGGATCGTGGCCGCTATGAACTCGAAGAAGTCGTGCGGGCTCGGAGGCGCGCCGCGATCGGGATCGCCTGCCTATGTCCGCCCGCCACGGCCCGGGCGATCGCTACCACCACGGCACCATCGTCCACCCTGCGAGCGCATCGGCGACGGAGCGGGCGGCGGACGCCTTCCAGACCGAACAGGCCTTGACGACTTCTCCTCTGTCTCGCAGATTCGTCCATGTAGCGTGCAGGAGCAGGACGACCACGTGAAACTCGATGGTCGTTCAAAGGAGGACGTCATGGAATCCACGTCGCTGCTGGATTGCGCCGGCAGGCGCCGGTCGCCTGCGACCACGTCCAGCTTCCACGAGGGGCTCTCGCCCGCAATAAGGGCCTGCGGTATCCGCCGGACCTGCCGACCGTTGAGGAGATCGTGGCGGTGATGCGTGCCGCCGGCGACAGCGCTGAGAGCGTGCGGTTGCGCGGCATCATCATCGTCCTGTGGCGTGCCGGGCTTCGGATCAGCGAGGCATTCGCGCTCAACGAGACCGACCTCGACCCCGTCCGCGGCTCGCTGCTCGTCCGCCACGGTAAGGGCGATAAGCGCCGCGAGGTCGGAATGGATCGCTGGGCGCGGACGCACCTGAACGCGTGGCTCGAACTCAGGAGAGGGCTCCCCGTCGGCCGGCTGTTCTGCGTGGTACGCGGCCCGACGCGCGGGCGACCGTGCGCGTCAGCCGGGATCCGTGCCCAACTGCACCACACCGCAGCGATCGCGGGGGTCCGGCGCCGCTTCGCGCCGCACCAGCTCAGGCATGCTCATGCGGTGGAGATGTCGCGACAGGGGATCTCGCTGCTAGTGATCCAGCGACAGCTCGGGCATTATGCCGACCTGGCGATCACGTCCCGGTATCTGCGCGGGATCGATAACACCGAGATCATCGCCGCCGTCCACGAACGGCCGGCACCCATGATCCCGGCTGACCCGCAGATCGTACCTCGACGCTGATCCACCGCCTCGTGCTGACGCGCGGCCGAGTCACATCCGTGTGGCCACGCGCCGGCTCGGCGTTGCAATGCCTGCCGCCGGTGCCGGTAACGTGGACGTCCAGATGGCCGTCGCAGACCTTGATGCGATCCGGGAGCGTCGGAGCGAGATCCTGGACCGTGCCTCACACCATGGCGCCCGGAACGTTCGCGTGTTCGGATCCGCCGCTCGCGGTGATGCCGGGCCTTCGAGCGACGTTGATCTCCTCGTCGAGATGGAGCCCGGCCGAAGCCTGCTCGACTTCGTCGGGCTCTGGCAGGAACTTGAGGATCTGCTCGGTCTGCAGGTCGATCTCGTCAGCGAGGGCGGGATCAGCCCATACCTGCGAGAGCAGATCCTGTCCGAAGCCGTCGCTCTGTGAACAGCCAGCGCGCTTACCTCCTGCACACTCTCGACGCGATCGACGCCGTAGTCGAATACACCCAAGACGGCCGCGACGCCTTCTTCGCCGATCGGAAGACCCAAGACGCGGTCATCCGCAACATCGAGGTCCTCGGTCAGGCGGTCAAGGGCCTCTCAGCGGAAACCCGTGCGCACGATGACTCGATCCCTTGGCGCCAGATCGCGGGGATGCGCGACAAGCTGATCCACGAATACTTCGGCGTTGATCTCAAGCTGGTCTGGGACGTCGTCGAGCGCGAACTCCCGACACTGCGTCCCAGGATCGCCGCGCTCCTGGAAAGCGTCGTCGAATAGTCCGGACGGAGGTCAAAAGCAGTCGCGGGCAACACCGGGCCTGTGGGCGCTGAAGAACGCCTGACGCGGAGTGATGGATGGCGCGGGCTCACGCTTGCCACGAAGTGGGTGTTCAGATAGCTTGGCTGTCGGAAATGGGCGCGTTGGTGGATATTTGCTCCGCCTTTGGTGGCGCGATGCAGAGTTCCCGCTTGGCAGTGGATCCGATCAAGGGAGTGTTGTGATGACCGGCAGCGCGATCAGCATCTGGATGTCCGAGTGGGGGCTGCGAGCGGCGCGTACCCGCCGCGCAGCGGTGCTCATCACGTGCGCGTTCTCCCTGGGTGTCATGGCGCCAGCGGCCAGCGCCGCGAGCGGCCCGTTTCAGATCGGAACCGTCCCGGTTCCCAGTGATGGCTACGACGCGGGTTCCCTAGACGTCGATGCCAACGGCACCGCGTATGTCGCGTGGCCTGACTACACCAAGAACGTCATCGACTACTGCGTCCTGCCCGACGGAGCGAGTGCTTGTGCGGAGTCAGGGGCGCTGTCGCCGGTCGCGGGAGCGCTGACCCAGACCGGGAACGGGGTTGAAGTTCTGGTCAACAATGGATCGGTGTCGATCATCGCCGCAGTCGCCGCGGAGGGGAACGCCGCAACCGAGTGGACCGAGATGTGGCAGGCACCCGACGGTACGGGCAACTTCACGTTGGTCAACGGCGGCGACTCGGTCGCGTACCCGGATCCGAAGTCCAACTCCCCCGCTGACCTTCAGGACGGCGTCGTGGTTCCGGGGTCCGGTCAGTTGGGCGTGTTCGACTTTACGCCCGGGGGACCGACTAGCTTTGAGGCGTTCCCGCAATCGAGCCCTCCGGTGTGTACGGAGTCGAGCTCACCGGCGTGTGCGTTCGCTACGCTCGAGCCGTCGAGCAATCCGGATCCGGTGAGCAATTTTGGGGCCGCGATTGTGGGTCGCGAAGTTGCGTCGGAGTCCGGCCCCAACCCGGGGATCCTCGCCATCAAGGCCACCGCATACTCGACTGGGCCGTTCGCTTGCTCGTCGGGGAGCCTCGGCGACGATTTCAGTGATGTCTACATGTACGGCAGCGGACTACAGAGCCCGACCAACAGCTACAACATCTCGCCAGGTCAGCCGAACAGCGCATGGAAGGTCGCCGCGACCGAGATTCCCGGCGAATGCCCTGGTGACGTGCAGTGGGAGGCGATGGCTGGCGGTCCGGGCGGCTTCGGGCTGTTCGAGACGTGTTGCACGACCAACAATGGGGGCCAGACGTCCTATAACAATTCGGAGCTTGACTACCTGCCGTTTGATCAGGCGACCCGCGCGTTTGACGAGCCTGCAGTGACGGTTGATCCGAATACGGGTGGCGCGGAGCTCGGACTTGCCCAGGACGGCGCTGGCAACATCTACGCGACGACATTGTTGGGTGGGGACTCACCGACCGAAGCCCCGCTGGGGATGTTCTACAGCGCCGACGGCGGCAAGACCTGGCAGGGGCCTGGCGCTTTGGCGAAGACGCTCAATCTGGGGTTTGCCTCCTCCAACGGCGGCACCTGCTGCAGCCTGGGCGTGCACACGGCCGTCGGCTCTGACGGAAAGGGCTGGATGGTGATCACCGGGGCGGCGCCGTACGGTTCGATCGCTCCTGTGTACGTGGTGGAGTTCTCCGCCGCCGATGTGGGGAATTCGTTCTCGGCCGTAGTGCAGCCACCTCCGCCGATCGCCAACCGCGGTGTGACGGTTCCGCTGTCGTGCTACACGGTCCCGTGCACGGTCACCACCGCGCTCACCGCGACCGTCGCTCCGGATGCCCGGTTCGGGCACGCGGCCTCGGTGGCGCTCGGCACAGGCAGCGCGACGATCACACAGCACGGCGTTCAGGAGCTCAAGATCCCGCTGTCCGCCGCCGGTGTCGCCGCGCTTGAAGCTCACGCCGGGACACTCGCCGTGTCCGGGCTCGAGACGACAGCTGTCGGCTTCTACAAAGAGCAGAAGACCGTTTCGCTGACGTTGACCGCACCGGTTCCCGTGCTCTCGAGGCTGAAGATCTCGCCGCGCTCGCTGACCGCTGCTTCGTCGGGCGCGACACGAAAGCGGGCGAGCGTCGGGTACGTCGACACGCTCGCGGCGAAGACCCGGTTCGTTGTCGCCAAGCGCGAGCCGGGTGTGCTCCGCGGAGGCGTCTGCGGGAAGCCGCCACGGAGGGTCAGCGGCCATCCGCGGAGCTGCCGGCGCTGGGTGAGCGTGGGTTCCTTCAGTCATGCCGACAAGAAGGGTGCCAACACGTTCCACTTCCCCGGCCGCGTCGACGGCCATCGGCTTGCGGCCGGGAGCTACCGGTTGGAGGCGACGCCCGCGTTTGGCGGATTCACCGGCGAGACGGTCTGGACCAGCTTCGCCGTACGCAACTCCCGACGTTCGGGGTGAGCGCGGGCCCGGTCGTGACCGGCGGGCATTCGAGCTGAGCCCGGACTTCTAGCTCGCGTGGCCCGCTGTCACAACAAGGCGATCGGCGATACGTTTGGCAAGACCGCCACGATTCCCAGAGCCGGCCATGACGTCCACCTCGAGAACCCCGGTGGCTGGCTACTCGCGTTGCAGGAGTTCCTAGCGCGACTCCCAGCGATCTGATCAGAGTCGACCACATCGCGAACAGCTCCGCGCCAGCCGGGCGCGCCTAGCGACGCAATCGCTTTGGTCGCTAATGGCCTCGTGGCGCGACGAGCGCTTCGGCGACCACACGATGGCGCGATCGAGATGCACGCTTATGGCGACGAACAGGTGCGCGGGAACGAGGGGCGTGAGACCCGCATTCGTGCTCGCGCAGGTTTGCCCGGCTACCACTGCACGATTGCCGTTCGGAGTGGGGACCTGTCCCAGAGTCCCCACTCCCTCTCTTGAAGCCGACCGGTGTTCCGCTGATCGTCATCTGCCGTTGTGCCCTGGCGCGTCGGGTAGTTGCACCGTGACGCAGAGCCCGCCAGCGGCGCGGGGGATGAGGGTGAGGTTTCCGTCGTGTGCTTCGGTGATGCTTTTGACGATGGCCAGGCCGAGGCCGACGCCTGCGTGGTTGGTGCGTGTGCGTTCGATGCCGCGCTGGAACGGCTCGTCAAGCGTGGAAACCAGCTGTGGGGTGAGCTTCTCGCCGGTGTTCTCGACAGTGAGGGCGACGCTCATGGGGTGAGCGCGGGTCGTGACCCACACGGTGCCGTCTTCAGGCAGGTTGTGGACGATCGCGTTGTGCACGAGGTTCGTAGCCATCTGCAGCAGGAGCGCGTGTGAGCCGACCGTGAGGGTCATGTCGCCAGCGGTCTCGATCGTGACGCCACGCTGTTCTGC
>Ga0302325_10029288_pt1 | contig 11375 bp, 8 predicted proteins | sample Palsa_T0_2_FD_201948 | JGI IMG/M metagenome (GOLD analysis project Ga0302325, IMG submission 201948) | Peat permafrost microbial communities from Stordalen Mire near Abisko, Sweden - Palsa_T0_2 | ecosystem: Environmental > Terrestrial > Soil > Palsa > Peat permafrost | place: Sweden: Abisko... | reverse complement strand
TAGCGTGATTGTTGCCTGACTTCTTTTCGTCCAGACCATACTGGCTGGTATTGAGCCATTTCAAGTAGTCGGCGAACCAGCGGCGCACGCCCTGCGCCACGCCGGCGTCCAGACCTCCCGCCATTTCCAGCAGGACCACGCCTTGCGCCGCATGAATCAGCGACACCGTGTCGATAATGCCCGTTCCGCGCCCGGTGCTGATGCCGCGGACCATTTGTCCATGCTGCAGGTTTGGATTCATGCGCGTCTTTGGGTCAACGTACCAAACCGACAAAACCTGATTCGCATGATCGGCGCAGCCCGCCTTGCCCAGAAAGAACGCCCCCATGCCTAACGCCAAAACGGAATCGCTCATCTTACCCAAGTCATTGCGATTGCCTTCGAATCGGGCGGGATTGCGTTCGCCGTCCTTGCGGATATAGGGACCGGACGGGTTCTTCGGGTCGGGCCACCAATAAGGCCCTTCGCTTACATAGTCGTTGGGTCCGGCGTTGACGTTGAGACCGGAGGGACGGTGATAGGTGACGCTCCACGGCCCGGCCGTCAGCGCATCGGCGGCGAGTTTATCGATGAGGGGCGCGCGCTCGCGCCTGCCAAAGTCGCGCATGCGGGATGCGCTTTCGGAATCGATTAGAATCAGCGATTGCGGCTGGTCCGCCGCTGATGCTACCGCGGCCGCAGCCGCCAAGCCAACGAATTCCCGGCGATTAAGTGTCATAAATTTTGTGGCGCACTCGTGCGCGCAGCGTTCACAATCATTTGAACGCGACATGTTTCCCCGCCCCGGCATCTGGCCTTACAATGCCCCGGCCTCCGATGGCATGCCCTTCGGAACCATCGGCAGCGACCGCAAGCGCTTGCCGGTGGCGTCGAAAATGGCGTTGCCAATGGCCGGCGCCACGCCTACAATCGGCGTCTCCCCCGCCCCGGCTGACAGAATATCCTTGCGGTCGAGCAGCACGCTCTCGATTACCGGCATATCCGAGAAGCGCGGTACGCGGTACTTCGACAGCCGGTTCGTCAGAATCTTGCCATCTTCGAAATCGATGTGCTCGAACAGCGCGCCGCCGATGCCCATGGCTACCGCGCCATCCACCTGGTTGCGCAAATGATCGGGGTTGACAATAGCGCCGCATTCGAATGCTTCCACGATCCGAACCACCTGCACGTCGCCCTTGGGCGACGCCTTAACTTCCGCGCAAGTGGCTACGTAGCCGCCCTTCTCGAAGCCGGCGGAGATTCCAAAACCCTGGCCCGCCGTCTTCTTCCGCGCCTTCCAGTTGAATTTATCGGCCGCGGCGATAATTACGTTGCGCAGCCGCTCGTCTTTGGCGTTCTTGAGACGGAATTCCAGCGGGTCCATCTTGATCGAGTGAGCCAGCTCATCCATATACGATTCACGCACGAAGTGATTCGCCGTGGCTGCCAGGCCCCGATAACTTCCTTGCCGCAACGGCATTGGAGTCTGATGAAATTGCTCGCGCTTCGACGCCACCTCGTAAGGAGTGTTCAAGCCGGAGGAACCTGAGTTATAGTTATGCAACTCCCAGTTAGTAAGTACGCCATCGGGACTGACCTTGCCGCTCACTTCGATCAAGCCGGCGGGGCGGAAATAGGCCCAGGTCATTTCCTCCTCGCGGGTCCAGTTGCGCTTGACCGGCTTGCCGGCAGCCTTGGCGAGGATCGCCGCTTCCATGGCGGCATCGCCTTCGTGCTTGCCGCCGTAACCGGAGCCGGTATCGGGCATCAATACGTGGACGCGGTCGTCCCCGAGACCGAATTTAGCCGCCAGTTCGCTGCGCACGCCGAACGGACGCTGCGTGCCCGTCCACACTGTTAGTCTTCCATCGCTTCCCCACTCGGCCACCGCTGCGCGCGGTTCAAGCGGCACGTGCGCGATATAGGCCACCGAGTATTTGATGAGCGCGGCGCCGCCGTTGGGCGCGTTTTGCGCGTGGCTCTTAAAGAATGCGAACACGTCGCGGCTGTTGGTTTGCGGCGGGACAGGTTGCCATTGCGCCTTTAACGCCGTCAGGGCTTTTTCTGCAGTCTGCGGATCGGGCGCGGTGAGACCCACAAAATTGCCCTCGCGCACCACCTTCACGCCGGGCATGGCTTCGGCCGACGAGCTATCGAGCGAGATGAGTTGCGCGCCAAATGAATCCGGCCGCAGCACCTTGCCATATAGCATGCCGGGGCGCTTCACATCGAAGGAATATTTGTGCGCGCCGGTGACGATTTCGCGCCCATTCACCTTGGCGAGAGAGGTTCCGGCGACGCGCCATTCGGTCGCCGGCTCGAGCGCGACGCTTGCCGGAATCGATTTCGTGAGCTTCTGTCCGTGGGTCAACTCACCGAAGTTGGCGGAATGCGCGCCCGCCGACACGCGACCGTTCGCTACCGCGATGGAAGCGCGGTCCACGCTCCACTTCTGCGCCGCCAGATCGACCAGCATTTCGCGCGCGGCGGCCGCGGCTTTGCGCATCTGCGGCCACATGGTGGGGGTGGTGCGGCTGCCGAAAGTACCCATATCGTAGGGCGTCAGGTCGGTATCGCCCATTACCATGTGGATGGAGCCGGCGGGCGCGCGCAACTCTTCCGCTATCGCTTGCGTCAGCGAAGTGCGCGCGTTCTGCCCCACTTCCACCTTGCCGGTGAAAGCCGTAACGGCGCCGTTCTCGCCGATGTGCAGCCACGCGCTCACTTCCTCGGGCGCCTGCTCGCGCATTCCGCGGCCGCGCCCGCCGCCCGATTCCTGCGCATCCGCATCGTCGGCGATCATCAACACGACGATGCCGCCGCCCAGTACCGCGAAGAAGTCGCGCCGTGATAAAGGCGGGGAGGAACGCGGAGTCAAAAACGGGCTCATGCGTGGACTCCTTTGCGGGCCGCGGCGCGGATGGCGGCGACCACCAGGGGGTAGGTCCCGCAGCGGCAGATATGGCCGTCCATGCCCTTGACGATGTCGGCTTCGCTCGCGTTCGGGAAGCGCTTCAGCAGGCCCACCGCGCCCATAATCATCCCCGGCGTGCACCACCCGCATTGCAGCGCGCCGGCTTCGAGAAACGCTTCCTGCACCGGATGCAGTTTCCCCGCCGGAGCCAAACCCTCAATGGTGACGATGCGTTTGCCGGCCACGCCGGCCACTTTGGTGAGACACGATTTCATGGGTTGCCCATCCACCAGAACCGTGCACGCCGCGCATTGCCCTTCGCCGCAGCCGAACTTGGTTCCGGTGAGATCGAGGTCGTCGCGCAGGACGCTGAGCAGAGAGCGATCGCTATCGGCGTCGACGCGCCGCCGGGATCCGTTGACATCGAGTTCCGCAACACTGGGCATATTCATATTGTGGCGCCGAATCGCTTCGCCGATTAAGCCGTAATAACATTAACTGCATTTCACCTGCGCAACTTGCCTCGCCGTAGCCGCGTTCTCACAACAGGAGGGGCGAAACATGAAACGGAATTTGCTTGCCGCCACGGCGTTATTGGCGGGGACGATTTTGACCGGCTGCGCACCGGGCTACGTGATGGTGGCCGCACCGCCGCCGCCGCGATATGGAATGATGGGCTATGCGCCCGGCCCCGGCTATGTCTGGACCGAGGGTTTCTACGATCTGCGCGGATCGGCGTGGGTTTGGGTCCCGGGAACCTGGCGTCGTCCGCCACGGCCCGGATCGCTTTGGGTCGCGTCGGCATGGCATCAGGAAGGCCGCGCCTGGCGGTTCCATCGCGGATACTGGCGGTAGAGCCCGCCTTTGTCGCGCCTGCGGTCTTGCCGCCGATGGGTCGCCGCGATGTGCTAAATTTCTGCTGCGGACAATGCCGCCGGCGCCCGTGCCGCGAAGCGGCACGCGGCCCGGCTGAAAGCCGGCAGTTGCCAGGCGAAAGCGCCTGCCCCGAAATTCGCCGCCGGGCGCCTGCCTAATACCCTAGGCGTTACGCCGGCGTCTTTCATCGGGCTCGCCCTCTCGGCAATAGCCCCGACCGCCGGCGCCGTCACTATCACCAGCACCGAACCAGTCGAAGCCGTAAAACTGGCGCTTCCCGAATAACTCGCGACAATGCTGTTCTTCCCCAAACTCAATTCGCTGCCGGTAACGCGCAATACCGCATAGGCCATTCCGCCCGAGACCGTCAGGCTTGCGCTTCCGAGAGCCGTACTACCCACTGCGAAGCTTATCGTTCCCGCCGGCAGAGCGTTTCCACTGGCCGGTTTCACCATTGCCGTGACTTCAGTCGCGGCGTTTTGCGGGATGGTGGGCGGGCTGGCCGCAACCACCGTGGTGGTAACGGTCGCCGGCGCGGCAACGGTGATCGCCGCCGTACCGGTGGAAGCCGCATACAAATTATCTCCGCTATAACTCGCCGTCACGGTATTGCTACCCATCACCAGACTCGCGCCTCGAATACTCAATGCCGCCGCCGCGCTCGATCCCAAAACAGAAAGCGTCACCGTGCCCAACGAGACGCTTCCGGCCGTGAATGTCACGCTACCCGTTGGCGCGGCGCTTCCGCTTGCGGGCTTCACTGTGGCCGTCAGAACGGCGGTAGCGCGCTCCGCGATCGCGGCCGGGTTAGCCGCCAGGGTAACCGTGGTAGCAATTGCGGGCGCGGCCACCATGACCGTGATCGAAGCGGATACGGAAGCCGTAAAACCGCCGCTGCCCGCATAACTCGCGCTAATCCGATTGCCGCCCGTGGCCAGTTTGCCGCCCGGCACGCTGAGCGCGACAGTCCCCGTACCCCCCGCAGCCGTTAGCGCGCCGGCCCCGAGTACGGTGCTCCCAACCGAGAATGTCACCATGCCGGATGGCGCGGCCGCGCCGCCGGCGGGAGTAACCACGGCTGTCAACTGCGTGGCGCCCAAAGCCGTGATGCTGGCGGGATTCGCCGTAACGGCCGTCGTAGTAGCCTCCGGTGCGCCAGTTACCGTCACCACAACCGAACCCGTCGAGCTGCTGAAGTTACCGGTAGACTTGTAACTCGCGCTGATGCTATCGCTGCCCGCCGCGAGGCTGGCGCCTTTCACCAACAGGATCGCCGTCGTAATATTCGCCGCGGTCCCGGAGACGATCGCAGCCGCCGAGCCTAGCGCCGCACCGCCGGCCGCGAACGTAACGTTGCCGGCCGGCCCCGCCAGACCCGTCACTGCCGTAATCCTCGCCGTCAACAGCAACGTGGCGCTTGGCGCCAGACTCGCGGCGCTTGCCGTGAGCGTCAGGATCGTGCCAATTGCCGGTGGCCCGATGGCCCACCCGGTAACCAGGTTAAACGCATCCACCGAACCAAGTCCGGTGGCCAGGTCGTATCCCACCCCCGCGTTGTACCCGAACGAGCCGCTCGCGCATCCGATGCTCCCGCTCTCGCAGGGAACCACGTTATTGCCGGCCGTCACATCATGAATCAGTCCCGTCGTATTCTGCGCCAAGGCGTAGAGATTCGGATTGATGTTGCCCAAACCGGGGACCGGCTGTATTCCTTGCGCCACGACGTACTGGTTGATCAACGTAACGATACCCGCAAAAGCCGGCGACGATGCGGAAGTCCCACCCACCACCATGGTTTGGCCGCCAGTGTAAATCAGGTAGCCATCGTGATCGGCGGACGCGGCTAGCGAGATATCCGGAACGTCGCGGGCGTTGTCGTTGGGCACGCCCGGCCCAGTCTGCCACCAAGGCTTGACGAACACCACGCTGACGCCTCCGCCTGTCGCCCAAATCCCTTTTCCCGAGGATGAATCGTTCCACGCTATTTCAGGTAGATACCCCGTCGCGGATTGAAAGGTCCCGCTATTCTGGCCGCTCCAGCCCGCCGTGCCGTTCTCATTGAACTCCGTACCTCCCACCGCGGTTACTTCCGGGATGTCGGCGGGAAAAGTAACCGCCGGCCCATGCACGGCGGCCATGGCGTCATAATCGCAGCCCGCCGCGCCGCCATCGCCCGAAGAATTCATCCAGGTCATGCCCTCCGCGTTCGCCTGCTGCGCCATGCTGCGGTAAGAAGCCGGAGCGCCTGTCTCGCACTCTTCATAACTCATGCTGATCACCGGCGCCAGATCATCATCGATGGCATACTGCACCGAATCGAAAACATCCTGTGAGTAGACATAGACGATCGTCGCATTGCGCGCCACCGCCCCCGACCATTCGAGGTCCAGATCGGCCTCGATCTGATCGTCCGGACTCACTCCCGGATCGGGTCCGTATAACACCAGTTGAGGGTCTTTCGCGGCGAGTCCGAATTCAGCGCGGAAGCCCTCAATATCGGTAAGATTGATATCGGTCTGTCCCGCGATCGCCAGCTTCTGTCCGGTTCCATCGATCCCCGCACGGTAAAGCGCCGCGATATCGTAAATCGCTGCCAGATCGTCCGGCGCAAGATAATGAACGCCGCCCGAAGCCGTGTAGTTGGGATGGATGCGCCGGATGCGCGGCGGCTTCGGGTGAAAATCGTTGAGGCCGTGCAGTTCGCTGACGACATCCGCCAGAGCTGCGGGAATCCATGCCTCGGCGGCATTGGCAAAATGAGTCTCGCCGCCGGCTCGATAGCTATGCATGTCCGCGCGAAACGTCCTTCCGACTTGCCCGGCGTTTCCACTGAAGGCGATCCAGTTCCTCGCCCGCGCGACCTGCTGTATGGCGAATCCCTGCGATTCGAGCCATGCCGTGATCCGGTTCAGATCGTTCCGGCTTAGGCCGAATCGCTCGCCGTACTCTTCCGGCGTCAGCCAACGCCGGTAATCGGCCGATGCCGGGTCGCGCTGCGCCTCGAGAAGCTGCGCCAGATCCAGCGCCTGCGCGGCCGTCTGCTGCAGCGCCATTCTGATCCCGCCAATGAACCTCAAAGGATCGAGCGCCCCCAGCAGTACTACCGGCCCATGCCCTTCGGCCCCCAGCGTGGATGACTCCAGTACGACGGCGCGGCTGCCGTCAATCGCCACGATAATCCTGTCTGGCTGAGCCGCGCACCCGATAACACCCGCCAGCAAGCTGCCTAAGAGCGCGGGCAACCGCGCACGAACACAGTAGAAAGTTTTCAAAACAAGCTCCTCCGCTTTGCAACTCTTATCGGGTGGAGTGGCAGTTTCTTGAGGTGGGGCACGCTTTAGCCTGCCCAGAAAGCCGCAAAGCGGCACTTGCTGAAATTTCTACACTTTTTCAAGCGCGCTGGGGTCTTTGTAGCGCCGCCGATCTTGCCGCCGGTTCTCTTCCCCGAGCTTCCCGCAAAGCCGCGTAGAGCGCCGGCGCCATCCGTTTACTTACGGCCCGCCGAGCCCCGTTGCGAGCCCAAAAACACGTCATGCAGCCGCAACAGCCCTATCGCGCGGCCCGCTTCATCGACTACCGGCAGGACGGAAATCTGCGAGTGGCGCCGCTCCATCAATTCCAGCGCTTCGCCCAGCGTGGCATCGGGCCCGATGGTCACCGGCGTGCGCGTCATCGCGTCCGCCGCGCACAACTCGCGGATATCGTCGTGATTGGTCAAAACGCGGCGCAAGTCGCCATCGGTAATGAAGCCCGCCAGCATCCCATTGGGCGACACCACGCAGGCGGCGCCCAGCGGTTTCCGCGTCATGGCGATAATCACATCGCGCAGCGAAGTTTCCGGGGCCACCTGGGCCGTCTCATCGCCCGCATGCATGGCCGCCCGCACGCACAGGCTAAGGTTGCGCCCCAGTTGTCCGCCCGGGTGCAGGCGGCCGAACTCTTCCGGCGTAAACCGGCGCGCGCACATCAACGCGATCGCCAATGCGTGGCCGATCGACAAAGCGGTAATCGCGCTGGCGGTAGGCGCGAGATTGTTGGCGTCGGCTTCGCGTTCCACCGATGCGTCCAGCAGCACATCCATCTCCGCCGCCAGCGGCGAAGATGCATTCCCCAAAATGCCGATCAGCGGCGATTCGAGGCCGCGCAGCAAGGGCGCCAGCGTCCGCAGCTCCTCGGAGCTGCCGTGGTTCGAGATCAAGATCGTGGGGTCGCCCGGCGTGTAGATGCCCAAATCGCCATGCACGGCTTCCGCCGGGTGCAGAAAAACCGCCGCCGTTCCCGTGCTGCAGAGCGTGGCGGCAATCTTGCGCGCAATGTGGCCGGATTTTCCAATGCCGGTCACCATCACCTTCCCCGGACGGCCGAGGATCAAATCTACCGCGCGGATCAGCGACCCATCCAGCCGCTCCGCCGCCCGCGCGATCGACGCGGATTCAATCTCCATCGCGGCGCGCGCGGCCGCGAGCCATTCCTGTTGGGCGGCCTCGTTGGGCATGGGAAGCTCTATCATCGCACGTTACAATGGACCACATGCCCCGAAGTATCCGCCGTTGCGCGGTCCTGTGTTTGCTGGCGTGCAGTACGCTCGCCGCCGAAGTCCGCACCCTGACCATCCTTCATTTGAACGACCTGCATGCCCATATATCGCCGGAAAACGGCCGCGGCGGCTTCGCATATCTCGCCACCGTCGTCCGCCGCGAGCGCGCCAATTGCACCGATTGCATTCTGCTCAATGCGGGCGATCTGGTGCAAGGCAGCCCGGTTTCCACCATCTTTCACGGCGTCCCCATCTATGAGTTAGCCAACCTCCTCGGTTTTGACGCCGCTACCCTGGGCAATCATGAATGGGCTCAGGCCAGGGATTTCGGCGCGATCGCGCACTTTCCCATAGTGACAGCAAATGTGGTGAATGCGGCCGGTGAGCTACTGACTCCCAAAGCCTACGTGATCCTGAAGGTCAATGGCCTGCGCGTCGCGGTGATCGGAGGAATGACCGAGACACTGAACACTCTCACCACGCCGAAAGAGCTGGGTGAATGGCACACCACGCCGCTGGTCGCGGCCGTGCGCAAATACGCTATCGAGCTGAAGAGCCAATCCGATTTGATCGTTTTGCTAGCCCATATCGAGGGCAACGAAGAGAGTGAGATACTCAACTCGGTCCCGGAGATCCCGGTGTTGGTGACCGGTCACATCCACACCGGAATCACCGAGGCCAGGTCGCACGATGACCGCATAATGGTCCGCGTCAAGAGTTATGGCGAAGAGCTCGGCCGCCTGGAATTGAAGGTGGATACGGAAAAGAAGGCCCCGGTCTCGTGGAACTGGAAGCGGATTCCCGTCGATTCCACGAAAATCGAGCCCGACCCGGAAATGGCTCGCCAGGTGAAACACTGGGAAGATCAAGTTGCCGCGCAGGTGGACCGGCCGCTGGCGATTTCGAAGCGCGCCCTGAATAAGTCCGAAGTCAAGCGTCTGATCGAGCAGGCTCTCCGCGAGGAGACTCACTCCGATTTTGCTTGGATGAATTCCGGCGGCGTCCGCGATACTCTTCCGCAAGGTCAGTTACTCGATCGCAATATCTGGAACGTCATGCCTTTCGATAACGAGGTTGTGGTCGGGACATTCAAAGGACGCGATCTGCCGAAGGTGGTTGTAGGAGACACGAAGATCGATCCCGACCGTGAATATACGCTGGCAGTGAACGATTACATTGCCTCAAATCAAGAGACGAGTGAGAATTTACGCACATCGGGCTTACAGTTCCCGAGAGATGCCGGCCCGCTGCGGGACTTGATCCTCAATTGGTTCCGCAAGAAAAAGGTAATCGACTAGTGGGGCAGGCGATCTTGCCTGGAGCCGCCTTTCAGACGGCTCTTTCGGAGGACGCGGGGGTCTCGATATTCGAAGAGCGCCGGGTGAAAGCCCCGGAGGCAGCCGGGGCTGGCTGCCCCGCATTTGGTCCCCCATATTTATGCTGGTCTTAGTATCTGTAAACTCGCCGCTGAGTAGCCGTTTCCCGTACTACTCTCGCATCGTAAGACTGGCCAGAGTTTTCTTTGGGCTAACTAATTCGTAATGTTCTGCTTTTGCTGGGATACGCCGGGCATAAAGATCATCGCGCATCGGACTCCACCAAATCCACGTAGCCGATTCAATAAACGTGTATGACGTGGTCATGTGCGCGCCACGCCGTAACTGATCCCCCGGATCGGCTCGGAACTCCAGCCGGGCGCGAATCGCTGTAACTCCGCCACAAGTGGTAACCTAATATTGAATCTCGGCCGTAACGAATGGTCAATAATGCCGGAAGCGTTGACATCGAACAGCGTAGAAGCCGTTCTCGCGAGTGGTTTCGCTGGCGTTCCCCAAGTTCGGCATGTTCTCCTTGAGAAAGCTGATGGGCCGCTGCTTGTCTGGATCGCAGTGGACAACCCCGAACCGGCCGTACGGCGCCGCATCTACCAACAGGAGTTGGACTTAATTGAAGCATTTCCCGAAACGGACTTTGACTTCAACCTGATTCCCGCCATGAACCGTCCGGCTAGTGAGATCGTCACCGGAGCTCGCGTCGTTTATTCGCGGCCCGAATAAAGCCGCGCCCTCCAAACAAGAACACCTGACGAAGGCCGACGGCAACGCTGCATTCGCGATGTCACTGTCTCTCGACAACCAGACGCGCATCGACTGGGCGCTTGTCATCTTATTTTATGCCGCGGTGCACTATGTAGAAGCCTACCTCGCCGTTTCGAACCAGCACCTGAGAAGCCATGCTGCAAGAGATAACGTGATCGGGCGGGATGGATACCTCAAGAGAATCTACATGGAATATCAAGACCTGAAATTCTATGGATTCAGCGCTCGCTACGAGGCATGTGCATTTAGAGCCGAAGACGTAACGGGCATCGCGGCTAAGGCCTTGCAAACGATCAAGTCTCACCTAAGCCCGAAGCTCTAACCCAAGCCGCTCAGCCCAGTATCCCTAAATTCCGCCCCACCTTCCGGAACGCCTCCAGCGCCCTATCCAACTCCTCCCGCGTATGCGTCGCAGTCACAATCGTCCTCACGCGCGCCTTCCCCTTCGCCACCGTCGGAAACCCGATCCCCAGCGCCAGCACGCCTTCTTCAAAAAGTCCGTTCGACAATGCATGCGCCGTCTTCGTTTCGCCCACCATCACCGGAGTGATCGGCGTTTCACTCATGCCTGTGTCGAACCCCGCCGACACCAACCCCTGCTTGAAGTACTTCGTGTTGTCCCAGAGACTCTGAATCCGCTCCGGCTCCTCTTCCAGCACGTCGAACGCCGCCAGACACGCAGCCGCCACCGCCGGCGGGTGCGACGTCGAAAACAGAAATGGACGCGCGCGGTGATACAGAAACTCAATCAAATCGCGGCTCCCGCACACATATCCGCCCAATACGCCGATCGCCTTGGAGAGCGTCCCCACCTGCACCGGCACGCGGCCATGCAAGCCGAAATGGTCGATCGTTCCCCGCCCCGCTCTTCCCAACACGCCCGAGGAATGCGCATCGTCCACCATCATGATGGCGTCATGCTGTTCCGCTGCTTCCACCAATCCGGGCAGCGGTCCAATGTCTCCATCCA
>Ga0302325_10029287_pt1 | contig 11375 bp, 12 predicted proteins | sample Palsa_T0_2_FD_201948 | JGI IMG/M metagenome (GOLD analysis project Ga0302325, IMG submission 201948) | Peat permafrost microbial communities from Stordalen Mire near Abisko, Sweden - Palsa_T0_2 | ecosystem: Environmental > Terrestrial > Soil > Palsa > Peat permafrost | place: Sweden: Abisko... | reverse complement strand
GCTAAGGAAGGAAGGAGGAGAAGGACACGAAGCTTCCTAAATATGTTGAGGCTCGCTAACCTCCAGCCTTAGCCTGATCGGGAATAGCGCTGCACGTGCCAGCGCCAGAACCGTAACACTTGCTAAAGCAGGCAGCTGCGCGCATATAAGTAATTTAGCGTGGGCTTTGCCTTCCGAGTATCTAGCAGCTACCGGAGACTTAGTCTTATATCTAGGCGAAATAGAGACACAAAGCTCCCGCAAGTTTAAGGAGACTCCTATCTAACATAGCCCCTTTTACGAAAATTACCGAGAATAGCTAGGGCTAAGGACCCTCCGTGGCTTGTTGCTACACTAGCAATAAAACCGGCCTAACTAAGATTAGAAGCTAGGCTAGGCTCATGCTTGGATCGCTCTAATCAACTCCGCTACTCACTTAGTACTAAGGTAGGGTACGCGTCACTTGGATCTCTAAACTAGTACTATTGTTAGAGACTTGCAAATAGAGGATTAAATAATAACATAGAAAATGTCTTTGTGCTTATACTGCTCGTATTCTAGCTACATTATCGTCTTAGGCATTCTTAATTTACCTTTATATTATATCGCCGCGTTATTACCGAGCTAAGCACCCCGCAACTGCATGCATTTGTGATTAATTAGGACACTAGCGGCTGAGGGTTCGTGCTTACTAGCTAGTACCCTTGCCTTTCTAAAATTAAAGCGTCTGGCAAAGCTTGCAGAAAGCCTCACGAGAAGCTTGAGGGCTTTCTAATGTGCAAGAGATCCTAGCACGCGGCGTTATATATACGAGAAGGATAGGTACAAGCGAGTAGGTCGAATTGTTAAAATTGAGCCCGAATGTCTATTATGACGTTACTATACTATAACGCCATCGGAAAGTCTGCATTTTCAGCTAAGCTAAGGTCGTTAGCACAAATAGAAAAGTTTCCGATAGAAGTTGGGAAATACTATCCCTTGGGAAGGGGTAATCGGAAGAGACAATCGACCATGTGAAGCAGATTTGAGGCGGCATAAGAGTGTATCGTACTAAGGAGGCATCAAGATGGGGTAGGGTTTGTTAGTGGGGTCAGGTTGTTTTGCGGTAGGTGTGCTAAGGAAGACAGTTTGCAGAGAATTATGGGAGATGTTGCAAGAGAAATTCGAGTAAATTATGGTTATCGAACGACGAAGACAGGTCATGGTATGCCTCTAACTTGGATTCATTTGGGCTTGATCAAGTCGTTGTAGGCATATTCGATTGCGAAAAGGTGTCGGAAGGTCAAGACAGTGTAGATTCGAGGGTCGGGGGGGGATCATATGAAGGAAAGAGGTATATGTTGTAGCCTGAGAAAGCGTAGCCGAGGGCCGCGTGGCACTAAACAATTAGCGTACTGAAATCCCGGCCCCTACTCGGGCAGTGCTCAGGCAGTGCTCAGTCACGTGCACGTTAAAGCAGCCCGGCTCCCTTCCAAATACGGATATGGAATTTGCGGACATAACTTTTGGTGTATGTATAATAGATATATATTTTAATAATAAATATAGGCTTTAGTATTGAATATGAACTATAGCACGCTAAATTATAGAGCTTATGCGCGATATATCTAGGCCTTCGTTCGTTGTAGTATATTCGTGTTTTGATGTTTTCATGTTTTGGCGGGAACCGGCCAAATACCCGCAGTAGATAGTCACTGAATCGGCCAACGGCAACGCAGGACAACTCCGAGCTGCTAGAGTGAGGCAAAATTGAGCCCGAGCTTGGGACACGCATTTGGAAGAAAAATCTCATCTCAATTCATGAGATATCTGTATAGCTGATGATGCTACAAAAATCTTTTCCCGACCATCTCCCAAAACCCCATCCCAGTCGCAAATGCAGCCACTCTAATCGCCCTCATCATCCCTCTGTTTCTACCTCTTCAGCATCAGGCAGATCGCCATTGACAGGTTCCTCATCGTCATCAACATTAACGTCAATGAGACTGACTGCACCTTCACTCTCCAGTTTCAAGTATTCTTCCCATTCAGGGAACAGCTCATTATCTTCACCAGGCACGCCAACTGTCTTTGCCACTCGACCTTTCTTCTCTTTTTCCAGGCTCTGCTTCCATAGTCCAACAGTCTGGGCTGCTAAACTTGGTTTGTAGGTTTGCGAGAACAAGACGGCTTCTGCTGTCCGTCCAGTCTTGGTGAGAAGTTCGATGCATCCTTCAACATCCGCAAGCTGCCAAAGACATGTGAATGCAACGTTGTGAGCACCAGCTTCTTGTGCCTGAACACTTAATGCACGAAGGCCGTCTCGGTCGCCTGTCGAAGAGTGCAGCAGTAATAATGAGCCGAGGTCCTTGGCATTCTTGAAACATTCAGCCGCCAGAGCAACATCCCAGCCGGTCAGAGCGGCATCACCAACAGTCTTCCACTTGTGTTCTACATCCGCTTTTCGTGCCAATTCCAATGCAATTGGTAAGTGACCAAGAGCAAGTGCCAATTCGAACTTGTGTTCTGGATCTGTGGCAACCTCAAGCGCGAGCTCCTTCTGGCCTTGACCCTCGAGGAACCGGGCAATCTTGTTGAGTTGGTCTGCAGGAATTGTAGGTAGGAGTTCTGCGGCTGAATCCATATCATCACGGAGAACAAGTGTTTGGTATTCGACCACGGAAAGGGAAAGCGAGAAGGAGGTGACGTTGACATCTTTATCGCAAATGTAGATTCGAGAATCTCGTTGGATGTAGCCTAGTAGGTACATTGGCTGATCGAAATGTGAAATGGTGTATGTTTGGTCGCCAACGAGGTAGTTCAGACGATTCGTGCTGTTTGTGTAGATGAAGCAATCACCAACCCATTCCCCTGTTCGCACACTGCAAGAGGTCAGTTACGTCTAGAGAATGGAAGAATGTGCGACTACCTCTCGTTGATATCTGTGATAACTTCGAAAGCCGCTTCAACTCCATCATCTTCAACTTGGCCGGACTGTACAGCTGCGAGGTAGTTCTCTCTTGAAAATCGCAGAACGTAAAATGTGTCTTCGCATGCAATTGAGACAAGTTCGCCATTTTCGGACCAGTAGACCTAGACCTGTTAGTGAAACTCCAAGCATTGTCTCTCGGTGGCACGAACCTCTTTTGGATCAACCTCGATTCTTCGTACCAAGCCGCCAGTCTGCCAGTCAAAAAACCCAACACCGCCTTGGCCCTTAACACCAAGCAAAACGCCACCAGTCAGACCTTCCGCCTGGAAACCAACATCAAGTCCCCCAGCTTTCTCCACAAAGTTCTTGAAGATCTTGACACTTGTAGCCGATTCTCGGATGGCGTAGTCGTTGCTGTTATCTTTTGATCCCCAAACAAAATCCAGCGCCGATCCAAACGCCTTATTTCTCCATGCCAGAGCCGTGTAGATGATGAATTCTCCATCGCCGCAAACTGATACGAAGCGACCATTGGGAGAGTGAAGAAGGGTTTGAGGATAGACTTCGCAAGTACCGAGATCTTTCGTGGGAAGGGAAATTGGGTCGTTGTCTTTCAGAGAAGCATCTATACAGACGTCAGTTTTACAATCATTTATACCTAAGAATACTAACCTCCACCCTTGATAATCGACGAGACAACTTCGCTGTGTCTAGCCCAGATCAGCTTTCCAGAACTATCCATCGACACTGCTGGCTCCTCTCTGCCCATCTTCACAACTACAGCACCCTCATCGAAACCAACAGCAACACCTTGCTTTCCTCTTTGGTAACTCACGCACCACGCTCGCTCCAAGCCATAGTTCAACGATTGCTCGAGTCTGTAGGTGTTCGCGTGCCAGATCTTGACAGTCCCATCTTCGGATCCAGAAATAATGACTGGTAATTCCGGGTGGTAGCAGGCAAACGAAACGTTGCTGGTGTGGCCTTCAAGTGTTGCAATCAACGACTTCGTGGTGTAATCCCAAACCTTGACCGTCCGGTCGTCTGAAGTTGTGAGGAGATATGGCTTGTCGGATTGTGGGTAGTAATCGACGTGGTTGACACCTTTGGTCTCGTGTGCCTCGAGCGTGAAGTTGGCGGTTGAAGAACCCAAACTCCAGATCTTGACGGTCCTATCCAAGCACGCCGATGCAAAGGTATTAGTATCCTTGGGGTTGATTGCCAGTCCCATCACATAATGGCTATGTCCCTCGAAGACCTGCACACACTTCCATGCTTTGTCCCAATCCCACAACTTAATTGTCATATCATCAGAGGCGGTAAGAACGAAAGGTTGGGAGGGGTGAACGACAATCGCGCGAATGTAGTCGGGATGTGCTTCGAAGGAGGTGATCTTCTCGGAGGTGTTGTAATTGTAGACTCGAAGTTGGAAGTCATCTGAACCACAAACAATCCAGTTCTTGCGCGCAACGAATCTGCCGGCGCGGACGGGGACATCTGTCAATTCGAAGGTCTTTACTATCGCCTGGGGGAGGTTAGTGGAAGATGGAGGAGGTTTGGAGGGGCGTGCATGCTTGAGTCTCGTACGACCATATGTAGACATGCCCTAGACAATAGATGCATCAGCACGGGGAGTGTGCCGTCAGCGCTGGGGAACATACCGCTATACAATGTGGTGAGGATCCATGGCTCGACAGGGTGGAAATCGATGCCCTTGACACGCTCACTCCGCGCAAACAGCTGTCTCTGTATTTTATAAACCGAATTAGTCGGGTTCAACGTGGCCATGCCCACCATAACCGTCTCGCGCAACTCCAGGTTCTTCTTCTTGGTGTCCCGCATTGGGGACGGGTATGCCATCTGGAGGCTCTCCACTGCGTCCAACATGGTAGATATCGCGGAAGGAAGAGAAGCCACGCACCTTCACGTCTAATCGCATGTTGACTGAGCACTATGCCACTAAGGGACGCTGCGGTAAGGGGGGAGAAGTAAAGTGGTGGCTTTTGGGGGGCGCCAGAGACCATTCGAGAATCGCTCGTTGTGATCAGTCGAGTGGGCAGAAGCGAGGCGAGGGAGAATTGAGTGGAAAGAAGATCCCGAGTTCGAGTTCGCAGATGCACAGGGCCAGAGTCAATTATTGTGGGTGCAATACGATCTGGAAATCGACATCGTGTTCTTTGACTTGGAGCTCTGTGGCCTGCGTTTGTGGAGCCGCCTAAACATCCCCATTAGGACTAGGCGGTCAAAGTCGCAGGAAGTCACACACGCAGAACAGCGACGACGACCTCACTCAAACACCAGCACAAATACACAATCAATATTTATCAAAACAAGCCAATGCTCAAAAGGGGTACTATCAAGACCCAAAAAGATTATTGTTTGAATATTTGTTTTGGCCATCGCTGATGCTGACGGCTCAAAATAATACTTCTAACACAGTCCCAAATCCCAATCCAACCGAAGTTAGATAGTTTTACATGACCACTAGAGAACCGGTCACAATCCAACCAATTTCGCCCGAAAACATTACAAAAGAGCCATATGGCGTCATGCGTCTGCTTGGACCTTCTTCACGATCTCGACAACATGAGGATAGAGCTTATCCTTCGATGTCAAGCCGCAGACCTTCTCTACCACCGCCGCAGGCTTGTTCTCCTTCATGATCTTGGCTAGCTCTACACTCTCCTCATCCCCGTCTACGTTTTGGAAACGGAATGCCATTTCTGCGGCATCGAGAAGCGCATCGAATGGCTTTCCCTCCTCTGCAAGTTCGGCAGCGGGGCCAATGAAGCGCTCCTTGCGACTTAGCTTTCGCAGAGGTGCGCGGCCAACACGCTCAACGGCGTCCTCGAGATGAGGATTACCAATACGCGTAATGATCTTCTCGACGTAATCCTTTTGCTCTTGCTCCTCGATGCCGTGCTTTCCAACGATCAGGGTACTTGTCTCGGACAATGCTTTTCGAACCTCATCGAGGATGATCTTATCTTGTAGGGCGTCGTAGACCGTGGCCTTCTTGTGGTAGTATCCGTGGTACGCTGCTGCTGCGTGCCCGGTATTGACGGTGAACAGCTTTCGCTCGATGTATGGGATCAGGTCATCAACCCACTTGATGCCCTTGATTGCCGGGGGTTCGTGATCGTGGAAGGGAGACTTGTCGACGACCCATTCGTAGAATTTCTCGAGCTTGACGTCCAAGCCTGCACTTGGGTCCTGTGCAGGCACGATTCGGTCGATGGCAGAATTCGCGTATCTGGCTCGCTCGTGGTGGTCGTCCAGTCGGTGTTCGGGGGTGCACTTTGGGTGCATGATGTGTTCGGCGAGGGTGTCGGTTGCGCCAATTGCATTTTCACATGCAATCACGGCGATGGGTGTGGCATCGTTGGGTCGAGCATCGACTCCTTTCGCGATGACAGGAGCAAGGAATTTGAGGATATTTGGGCCCACAGAGCAAGTGACGATGTCTGCAGTGGTGATCTCTTTGATAACATCGGCTTCGTTGGTTTTCGAGTTGATGGCTCTGTAGTTGGTAATGACAGACTCGCTGTTGCCCTCTGCTCCGACCTGGATGACTTTGTAGGACTTAGACGCTTGCAGTTGGTCGATGATGCTGTCCATAACATCGCAAAAGACGACCTCGTAGCCCGAGTTGTGGAGGCTGCCAGAGTCAGTATCTAAGAACGTACGAGAGGGGCAAAAGATCAGGCCATGCTTACAATTCAGCAACGAAGCCTCTGCCGATGTTACCAGCACCGAAATGAACGGCCTTCATGGTGTTGTTGAGTTGGATGAGGGTGTTGGTTGGGTAGGGGAGGTTAGACAAGGCGGGAAGCCAATACAGAGGTTAGATAGGACTCTTGAACAATGAAGTTACAGCAGACGCAACTCTAGGTCTCTCCCAGTGGCAAATACAGTGCAATGAAAGCGGTTTGAGAGTGAAACCACAAAGTGGTGCGATGCGGGCTGCTACTTATACTGTACTCAGTGCGGGAGAGGGCGTAATTCAAGCAAGCGAGGGGAAGGGGGGAAGGGGGAAGAGAGAGGCAGAAGCAAGGCTGGAAGACGACGTCCACGCAGTTTTGGAGGGGAAGATGCCCATGCACTTCTGCCCATGTACGACCAATCCTAACTGCTTTCGAAGCAAGCTACTGCAGTGAGAGATGTGGTTGGCTAGCCCGCGCTGGGACTGGAAGCTCATTGGTGAGATGCATGAGCACCGGGCAACGGCTGGCATGACCCCCCATGACGCAAAGCTGCCGGGCTCCAGCCAGAAAGAATGCTGGCAACCGGCCCTCATGCAAACGGATCAAGGGCAGCACCTGTCACCCGCCCGAGCGAATAGCATCATGCGGTGGCTTGCGATGATTGCGGGTTGACTTTTTATGGGCAATGCAAATACTGATTATTGGTAATATTGACACTCTGCCAGTGACAACCTTCACAGGTACCGTCTGCAACGTACATATGAATTATTATCTCGCTGTTTTCTGGGAGCACCCTTCTATTTACCAACCTCGGTTCCATTTATCCCCACGATGCAGACGTTCTGACGCCTCACTAGGCAATCAGAGAGGCCCGTGTTGTCCCGCTTGCCCCCTCCGCCTGCAATCCGGGCCTCCGTTTTTGAGCAGCGTACTGGACAAGAAATCGTGAAGCATCATCTTTCATCCGAAGAACGCAAAATTTTCTCACCGGCAGCTGCGAATTCTCATTTGCTAGACCTCTTCCTTGAAGCTTCCACCGGATCGTGAGATTCGGCCTCCGTTTCCTTTTATCTCTCGGACCATTTCTGATGCGCCATTTTTCAATGCCCTCCGAAGTGTTCGAGTAAGCTACATGTACGAGCCGAAGTACATGTTTCCAAGGGTACTTTTCAAGTACACGTTCTCCCGGAACCATCACCGATTTCCCCCTGGATCTCTATTCCCCTTGCCCTGAGGCTACTGCGCACAAGCCAAACCACCTGTGCTGAAGATCAAGAAAAGCATATGCATGTCATACGCTTATAGCTCTGTTCGTCAAAAAGTTAGGCACAAACGGGCCGTCGTTCAAACACTCACAACCATACTACAGTGGCAGTGCGAGGCAAATTCACGATATAGTCTCAGGAAATGGACCGAGGAAGCCCGAGGGAAAATGCGATTCTGATTCGAGACTGGATCTTCGCTTCAAGCAGCTCCGAGTTGACCCGATAAAAGATTCGACATTTCAGCAGAATTTTCCCACGTGTCGAAGGAACTGAGTTTCCGGTACCTAAGGTAGCTGAGGGTTTTATCGTGTGATATTCCTCACGTGAAGGTCTGCCTCAAGGTTTCCGCATAATGATAGTCATGTGATCTCAAAATCCCGTGACTCGGCACAAACCACTCGCACCTACCTTACGAAGGCCGACGGTTTTGAAATCCGTCCACCGTTGCCAGCGCAAGAAATACCGAAAACTCTCTGTTTTGAAAAGTACGCATCGCAACTCCACCGCCTCCAAATACTTCAAATTAAGCTTAATGCGATATAGAAGAAGCACATGCATCTTTTCTTTCTGTTTTGGTGATTCTAAAATTCTAGGAAGTTTTGTTGCGACTTTTTGAATGCGAGGGAACCATTTTCAAGGCTCTCGCTTGGCGAAATGGGCGTAACCCTACCTCCGTAAGTAACACAGTTACAAGTTAGGGGTCCCTAAAGGGAAGACTAGAAACCTAACCAATAAGCACGAAGCTAGAGAGTTCGAAAGTTCAATTGTTGGTTTAGGGAACCAGACTTTTGGAGCGTTATCATTAGCTTCCTAACCGGCAGCTGCTCGGGAAGTTTCTGCGCCTTCACTCAGCCTTATGGATAAATTGCGACGGGTGTGACTCGCCACCAAATGATTCATCGGCAATCGATGCCCAATCAATCAATTGTTGGATAGATACCCTGAGCTACAAGTGCTGTTCAGAAAAGGCTGCGCGCATGAGAAGTAAATTCCCACAGCCTCTGTCCCCCAAAGTCTCCCAATTCTAACGATGGCTGAGGCAGTGAGCATCGGACCGGTCTCTCAGGTCGGTCTGACAGTCTTCCAGATTAACTACCAAGGCTCAGTGGCTTCACTCTGACAGCTAGATACTATTTTGGGACCCAAACTGCTTCAAACACTACCCTAGGTCAGACCTCATGATGTTTGCCGGTATTGCTTTCTCATTGTGCATCTCACTCCGATTCTCTATTACACCAGCGGCGCAGCCAGGAGTCACAATTTCAATTCTTCAAAAGCTCAGCCTTACCCACCTATCAGAAAGCATTTATCTCGATTTCCACATTTCGTAGTGTCACTCCGAGTAGAAGCACCAGCACAAAACACGTCATCAAACTTGACGACATGTTTTACGATGCATCGGAAGATGGAATCTGAATTCAAAATGGATATGACAGCTGGCTTTGAGAAGCCAGTCCCAATACTGGACGCGCTGCCTAGAAAGAGAAGTGCCGTTGGCGAGACAATGCAGAAGACATTGCCTGAACAGGAGCTCGCCCAAATCCACGCTGGATATTCGACATCAGACAACGATTCCGGCCAAAGCGAATATTGTCGATTCGATGCAGATCATGGCCCGAATCATCTAGCAGCCCAAAGACAGCGTACGACAGCGGGGTGCAGGGTATTGAGGACACGGCATCCGGTGAGCGAAAGGGAAGGAATCGCAAGCGAGGAAGCAAAAAAGAGCGTTATGTTTCGAAGCCGGCTCATGACGAAGCTGCTGCTATCTTCCAAAGAATTGAAGACGCAGACTCGAGCGAAGAATGATAGAGGCAGATCACGCTAGAGGAACATATGGACAAGATTTTCAAGACAGTACCGCGGCCGGTGAACGAAGCGACAACAAGAGCGATAGACGCTGTGATTAATGATGTCGTAAAAAAAAAAGCCTAGAGACGGAAGATCACTAGGGTTATTTTGAAAGAAAGAAAACTAGATGTAGAGGTCGAATGTCAACCTTTATGTGTTTGTGTGGCTTGGGGAAAGTTTAAACGAGCAGAGGAGCGTGAACAGAAAATGGGTGATTTCAGCAATAGAAGATAGAAATGTAAGAGTCAGTTTAGGAGTTTGGTTATGATGTGTGATATTTCAGATGATACCCTAGGAGCGTTTATTGTCCGGAGTATTCAGATTTCGAGAGGGCAACCTTTAGAGAATCTGAGAATAGAATCATCATGAATTCCTTCTTCTGTCAAGACATGGCTTCTCCTTCTCCAAAGTAAATATGGTCGATAGACTTGGACGTATTTCGGGCTATGCCAGACTGCCCCAATTGGACCGATTTTATTATGATGCCGATCAGGGAGGATGTTGAAAGAAAGTCTCGTCGCGTCACGTCACGAAGTTTGAAACAAGTGCCACTCGAACAGCCCCTCCAAAATCCTCCGAGGCTGAACTTCTCGACTAGACAACCTCAACGCCGATCACCACCAACGACAACCCCCAGCATCCTCTCCGCCTCCTCTTCGAATTTGACCCTCAGCTTCTGCTGACCACTGATGCGCAGAATGGCAACTCACACAATAGCCACCCTCCCCCGCCTTTCCTCCACCGACCTCTCCCAAATCCTCCTCACCCAAACATCCTCCAACCTCGATGCCTCGACTCCCCCCTCAAAGATCGCCATCATAGACGTACGAGACGATGGTATACCCAAATTCCACCTCCTGCACTCCAATGGCCCACACTGACAGCTCCAGATCACATCGGAGGCCACATCCGACATTCAATCCACGCGCCCTCCCACACTCTCGACCACAGGATCCCCGAGCTCGTCCGAAAGCTAAAAGACAAAGATACGGTTGTGTTCCATTGCGCTTTATCGCAACAACGAGGCCCATCTGCGGCGTTACGGTATATTCGGGAACGAGAGAGATTGCTTGGTGTAGGGGCAAAATTAGAAAGAGGCAGCGGCGTAGGAGAGGTGATGAAGAAGAACAAGGAAGCAGAGGTGGGGGATATGCAAGGGGAGGCTGATTCGGAATGGGAGGATGTTGAGGAGAAAAAGGAACAGAAGGTTTATGTGCTGGATCGGGGGTTTGTTGGGTGGCAGGAGAGGTTTGGAGAGGATTCGAGGTTGACGGAGGGGTATAGGAAGGAGATTTGGAAGGATGGATATTGGATGTAAGGGGTGGGGATACATGGCAATTGGAGTTAGGGTTTGGAATCTTAGGATGGTGAAATATACGGGAAGTCGGCGCATTGGGGAGACTAATGGGCGAGGAAGATCCTACACTGCAAGATACTCAACCGAACGAGGTGTTTCAAAACCAATTCTTCGAAGGAGCAAATATTCAATCGCAAGATATTTTAAGGGGCCGCCTTTCTACTCTTTTGTCTCTTTTACCGTAGCTTAATTTTTGCTTTGATGCCACCTTTCTTCTCTCTACACCTCCCTAAGCTAGTACTGTGGGTAGTTGCTTTCTCTGCCAGCGCAAATTATCAATATGGGATTCATTGACTATATTGCAAGGG
>Ga0302325_10029282_pt1 | contig 11376 bp, 10 predicted proteins | sample Palsa_T0_2_FD_201948 | JGI IMG/M metagenome (GOLD analysis project Ga0302325, IMG submission 201948) | Peat permafrost microbial communities from Stordalen Mire near Abisko, Sweden - Palsa_T0_2 | ecosystem: Environmental > Terrestrial > Soil > Palsa > Peat permafrost | place: Sweden: Abisko... | reverse complement strand
CTCCTAATAAAGCGCCGGATCGCCAGCCGGCCGCGTCTTCCAGCGACGGTGAATCCACAGCCACTGGTCAGGATACCGCCGCACCCAGGCCTCGATCTCCCTCGTACAACGCTGTGTGAGTTCTAAGATATCCGCCTCGGGATCGCCGGAATTCGGAAGCGCGATCCGCTCGCCAAAATGCAGCACATACCGGCGCTCAGACTCTTCCCACACCAGAAACCCCGGCACCACTGCCGCGCCGGTCTTGAGCGCGACTCGCGCCAATCCCGAAGCGGTACACGCCGGAGTTCCGAAGAAGTCCACAAACACCCCCTGCGGCGGAGTCATGTTGGTGTCCATTAGAATCCCCACAGACTCGCCCTGGCGCATCGCCGTCAGCAGCCCACGCGCAAAATCATCCTTATGCAGCACCTTATTCCCATGCAGGCAGCGGATGCGGTTCACAAATCCATCCAGCAACCGGTTATCCAGCCGCCGGATCACCATCCCCATCGGATGCCCCATCAGCGAATGGTAGAAACTGGAAAGTTCCCACGCTCCCAGATGCCCGGTGAGGATAAAAACACCTTTGCCTTCGGCCTCAGCGGCCAGAAACCGCTCCAGCCCCTCGTAACGAATCCAATTTGCCGTATTGGCCCGCGTGTACCGCTCCATGCGGCAAAACTCCGCCAACTGCCAGCCGAGATTCCGATAGAGTCGCCGCAGCGTCTGCTCGCGCTGAGCCACCGGCATCTCCGGCAGCGCCAGTTCCAGGTTGCGCATCCCGGTGCGCCGCAATCTTCCGGCTAAAAGATAAGCCGCCCAGCCAAGTCCAGCCCCAACCATCCGTGCCAAAGGCCGCGGCAACCATCCAAGGCCCCGCGCCACACACCAAACCAATACATATTCGAGAGTTTCTTTCATGTCTTACGCAAGCGATCGATCATCTCTAAGTCTAAATGCCTGAAAGGCAGGGAATAGGGAACAGGGATTAGGGAATAGAAAACGCCCAGTGTCTAAAACTATGCTTCAAAAATAGAGAAGGGACCAGAAGATCGGGAAATCAGCGCAATCTCACCGTCGAGCGCCTTTCCTAATCCCTAATCCCTGTTCCCTATTCCCTATTCCCTAATCCCTGCCGTTAATTGTTATCCGTCTTGGCATCTACAAATGCGTGCGCCACGGTTTTGACGAACGGAATTGCGCCATCCGGGACCACGACATCGCCCTTCAGAACGCTCTGGAAGGTATGCGCTTCCCCATAATAGGTCGTCGTATCGTCGATATTCTGGCTCACCGTATCGCCGTTCAGATCGATGCCGGCAAAGAGGCCCTTGCTGCGCGAATAGGTAAGCAACTCCGCGCCCAGCTTCCAGTCCGTCGAGGCCTGCGAGTTGCGGCCCACCGGGCCGGCCGAAGCCGAAGCATCGCCGCCAATCTTGAACTTGCTCTTCAGCAGATCCTGAAATCCATGATCGTTGACCGCGATCAGCACCAGATCGGTCGCCTGCCCGCCGGCCTGGAAGCCAAACGAACCACCCGCCAGGCGAATGAACACCGGCCCGCTCCAGCCGTGCCCGGTGCGGCAGGTCACCACGCCCTGCCCATACTCGGCGCCTACGATAAATGCTCCCTTCTTGACACTGGGAATCACCGCCACGCAGGTCGCCATCTTCAGAATACCCAGCGGAACGCCATTGTCCGGGGTTTTCAAGATCTCGTCCAGCACCACCTTGGAGGCTTCAATACGATCCTGCAAATCCTCATGCGTCGATGCGGCGGTGGCCTGAACTGCCGTCATACCCGGCACAAGCAGACCCAGGCAAAGTGCCAATAGGGAAGAATTCCTCTTTTTCATACGTGCTCTCCAATTTCTTAGGTTTCGGGGAGCTCGATTGCACTCCATCCGTCATAGTACATCGACGCCGGCATACAACTGTGAATCAACCGTTACGATCCAAGGTAGCCGAACCTCGGTTGATCCGCCAGCGTCACTCGCTGCATTGGAAGTTGCCGCGCAAGGTCCTGCGCGAAGACACGCAACGCTCCTCAGACTCTGCCGCAAGTTTGCGGATTTGGTTGTCCAATCTGGACCATCCGGGACCATCGAAAAGACCGGAGGGAACGCTGCGTCTATCCGATAAGACGCCATCGCCTCCCAAAAGGTTGGAAGCCGGGAGCGTTTTACCTGTCTCGCTTGAAACGCTCAGCGCGGAACTCAGCGGCGCCGCGGCGCAATTCAAATCTGGCTTTTCTTGCTTCCAATGCGACTCAATGCGAGGCATTGTCGAGGCGTTGAAGTCGAGAGGTATCCGTGTCAAGCTCAAGCCGTGAAAAAAAAGAGGACTTCCAAGGAAAGGTGGTTTCCACCGTTCCCCAGAAGTCCTTCCCCAGATCTGCGTTGTTACAGATTCATCATGCCCTGTGCTTCGCAATAGGACAACATAACCAAGGGGCTGTGTATGTAAGTAACTGAATTCAGTAATAAAAGCATATTCACATTAGTAAACATGACATTGTTGTCGCGCTAAGTTTCGCATATCTCCATGGAATTCTTGCCGGGTTACTCTCACAAAGCTCAAGACCTCTGTTCGCTATTCACGCAATTAACGCTCAATTCTGTGAATATCGAACAGCCTTAAGGTGCGGGCGACAATCCTCGCGCATCCCACTTGGAGTTCCGTGTGGCGTGTACCGAAAGAGAAACCCGGTTGTCGACGCCCGTCTTGCGCATCAGACTGGTAACGTAGGCCTTCACCGTCCGCTCCTCGATTCCCAACTCTTCGGCAATCTCGCGGTTGGAGCAGGCGGTCATGATCAAATCCAGCACCTGGCGCTCGCGCGGACTGAACACCGGCGCGGCAGCCGGAACAGTTGGCGCCGCGGGCCTGCTCATCAATTGATCGATCATGACCGACAGCAGCCGGCGCGGAGCCCAGATGGTCCCCTGGATCACCGCTTCCACGGCCTGCCTCAGCGCCAGCGGACCCGCTCTGGGATCGAGGAGTGCCCGCGCCCCGGCACGAATCGAGCGCAAGATCAATTCATCATCGCCCGGCGGCCCCACGATCACCTGGCGAATGTCCGGCCGTATGGCGCGAACCATGGCCAGAACCTCGAACCACTTCGGCTCGAAGCTCAAGTCCAGAATAAGAAAGCGTAGCGAGGCATCTTCCAGAAGGGTATCCAGATCGCCAATAGCAACCTGAATAAAAGGATGATCGTCGAAAGCGCTGCAGAGTCCTGTCAGCCGAATCGGTTCTACAGAGATGACTCCAACCCGCACGTTGGTCGTACGCGAATTCATTTGCATTGCCCGTCTCCCCCAAAAATCGCACAACTTCGCCGCTTGAACCGCACACGATCCTCCGCATAAGCAGCTCAGGGCAGAAAGGCTGCGGAGAATCTCCATATGGAGATGCATGGAATGGTGATCTACATGGCATGAGATCAGGCGACAAGGTCTGCGGTTTCTTGGTGGAGAAAAAATAATTTCGCGAGCGAATTCTCTCTCGGAAGATAAGATATGCAACTTTCATTCGCGACATGGTTAACACGAACGTAATGTCGTTAAAGTCGCGGCAGTACGATACCCTGCTGCTTTTGGTACTTGCCCTTGCGATCCGCGTAGCTCACCTCGCATGGCTCAGAGCCGCGGAAAAAGAGAATCTGGCACAATCCCTCGTTGGCATAGACGCGCGCCGGCAGCGGGGTTGTGTTGGAAATTTCCAAAGTCACGTACCCCTCCCACTCCGGCTCGAAGGGCGTCACATTCACGATGATGCCGCAGCGCGCGTAGGTGCTCTTGCCCACGCAGACGCTGATCACGTCTCGCGGAATCCGGAAATACTCCACCGAACGCGCCAACGCAAACGAGTTGGGCGGCACAATCACCGACTCCGCCTGTACGCTCACAAACGACCGCTCGTCGAAAGCCTTGGGGTCGATGATGGCGCTGTTCACGTTGGTAAAGATTTTGAATTCGTCGGAAACCCGCAGATCGTATCCATACGAGGAGAGACCGTAGGAAATTACGCCTTCGCGCACCTGTTTCTCGCTGAAGGGCTCAATCATTCCGTGTTCGAGTGCCTGTTCCCGTATCCAGCGATCGCTTTGAATCGACATGTGTGAATCGTCCTCTCGGTCTCATGAAAAAAGAATAGGGGCCAAAGCCAAAATCCATTGCGCCAATCCGGCAAAAGCGCCCTAAGTTGTTTATCGTATTGGAGTGAGCCAAGATTGACAACGGCGCCAACTCGCAATAGCATCGCGCCAGTGGGCCATTTTACGATTCGATAGGCTGCGGGATCGGGAGCCAAGTCCTCCCCGCCGCACTTTCTTCTCCGATGGGGTAAACACTTTGATCAAGCAGGACATCGTTCATCACGTCATTGAGCGCACCGGGTTGCCCCGCGCCAAAGCGGAAGCCGCCGTGGACACCGTCTTTGAAGGCCTCAAACAAGCCCTGGCCGCCGGCGACCGCATCGAACTGCGCGGCTTCGGCGTCTTCAGCGTCCGGCCCCGCAAAACGGGCATCGGCCGCAACCCCAGGACCGGAACGGAAGTCAGCATTTCCCCCGGCAAGGCCGTCCGATTCAAGCCGGGGAAAGAACTCCACGCCCTGGATACCAATGCATCCTGACACCAGCGGCTCCTGATCTGACGAAAATTCACGGCAATCCCGGGCCTCGGCTCCGAGTCCTGGGTTGCCCTCACAAGGTTTCACAGCGCCTACGCGAGTCCGCGTTTCCCTCCCGTCCTGCCTTATGTCTTCAGCACAACCCTCCCGATGGCGCGAATATGGCCTTCCCGCCGTGCTGCTGACCGTGAGCCTGGTCACCACCACCGCCATCGGCGCCCGTTACATGCAGAACTTCCTCGACGGGCTACCCACCATCGCCAGCGACGCCGATCTATGGCCCTGGCCGTGGCTCGTGGCAAATCCCGCCCGATTCCTGCTCGGAATCCCTTTTTCCGCGTCTCTGCTGGGCATCCTGCTCGCGCACGAGTTTGGACACTATTTTGCCTGCCGCGCCCACGGCATCCGCTGCACGCTGCCCTGGGTGCTGCCTGCGCCTACCCTCAGCGGCACGGCCGGAGCGGTGATTCAGATTCGCGGGCAGATTCCCAGCCGCCCCGCTCTCATGGACGTAGGCGCCTACGGACCCATCGCCGGCTATGCCGCGTCCCTGCTCGTCCTTGCCAAAGGCTTCCAGCTCTCCGGAGTAGCTTCAGCCGAAGCTCTCGGCCCTCAGCAGGTGATTCAGTTCGGCCAGCCGCTCACGCTACCGCTGCTGCATAGGCTGCTCGTGCATTTCCTGCCCGGCGCGCCCACATTTGAAATCGCCAATCGCCATCCCGTCCTCATCGCCGGCTGGATCGGCCTCTTTATCACCGCGCTCAACCTGCTGCCCGGCGGCCAGCTCGACGGCGGACACATCCTTTACGCGATCTCCCCGCGCCTCCATCGCACCGTGACCCGCCTGCTTCCCTTTGTGCTCATTCTCGCCGGTATCGTGAGTTGGCTGGGCTGGATCGTCTGGGCCGCAATCTTGTTCATTCCCACCATGCGCCATCCGCGCGTGCCCATCCACAAGCCGCTGCGGCCGCAGCACTACCTGCTCTGCGCCGTCACGCTGGTCATCGTCGTGCTGTGTTTCGCCGCGCAACCGTTTGCCGGCAACTCGCTGCTGCATTATTTGCATCTGCCAGGGTGGCTGACGCTGCCGGACTGAATCGTGCGCCATCTCAGCCGTACGAAGTTAGCTGGCTCCCGACTGCGCTGTAATTTCCCGGGCAATCATGTGTTATTTTGAAGCCAATGAAACAACATCGGCAGACCATGGCTTCCGTGACTCGATCTTTACTGAATTTCATCCTAATACCGGCGCTCTGCGCTCCTGTGGCTGTTGCCGCGCAGACTTCGCCGGATACGCCCTCCACAGTGATCCACGCCGACACCAACCTGGTGGTCGTCGACGTTGTAGTGACGGATGCACATAGGAACCCGGTTCGCAATCTGACCGCCTCCGACTTTGTCCTACGCGAAGACGGTCAGAAGCAGGACATTAAGACCTTTGAAGAACATAGCTCCGGCGAATCTGCAAAAACGCCCGATTCCGCGCCAAAGCTGGCGCCCGGCATCTTCACAAATGAGGCCAGCCTTTCCTCTTCCGGTCCGCTGAATCTGATCCTTCTGGACAAGCTCAATACTCCGACCATCGATCAGACATACTGCCAGGATCAACTTGCAAAGTTTCTGAAAACTGCCCAAGCAGGCACCCGCATCGCCGTCGCCAACCTGGATTCCTCCCGGCTCACGCTGCTGCAGGGGTTTACCAGCGATCCGGCACTCCTGCGCGCTTCTCTGAGCGGAAAAGGAGCCGCTCCCGGAAGTCCACTTTTCCTCCGCGAAGCCGGACCCTCGGTGATCCCCGCTCCGCAGGCGGAACTGTTGCGCCTCAACGGCCTATATCGCCAGCAGCTTACCCTTGACGCCATCAACCAGCTAGGCCGCTACCTCAGTCAGTTTCACGGCCGCAAAAATCTCATCTGGTTTTCCGCATCGTTTCCCATCTCCATCCAGCCTGAATCCATCAAGCCGATCGATGCGTTGCCCGGTCTGACCGAGGAGTTCAAAGAGACCGTAAATCTAATGGCTCACAATCAAATTGCTCTCTATCCCGTTGACGCCAGGGGGCTTGTCAGCCAGCCAAATTTCAGCGCCGCCGCCTCCAGCCAGGGAAGCGCCTTTGCCGGCATCAAGGCAGGAGCGCAGGCAGGCTCGCAATTCACGATCAACAATAGCGCGCAGCGGTTCAACATGGAAGATATCGCCGACGCCACCGGAGGCAAGGCCTTCACGGATACCAACGGCCTCAAGGAAGCCGTTGGCCGGGCGATCGAAGCAGGGTCCAATTACTACTCGCTCACCTACACTCCCGCAAATAACGACAAGAAGGACAAGTATCGCCGGATTCAAATCCAACTCGCCCACGAAGGCGCAAACCTGTCTTATCGTCGCGGTTACTACGTCACCGATCCCGGCGCGGCAACCCCACATGCCTCGCAGCAGACTGCCAGCGCCGGTACCTACACGTACGATCCGCTGCGCACAGCCATGGTTCGCGGTGGCCCGGAGCCGGCCGAGATACGCTTTGAAGCCGATGTGCGACAAAGCTCTGGCTTGGAGGAGGCGACACTTGCCGGCGACAATCACAGTAGCGCCAAGGAGACTGGCCCCTTTCTTCGCTACCACATCCAGTACACCGGCCAACTGCGGGACGTCCAATGCCCCGCCAATAGCGACGGCGCGCCCGTCTGCGCTCTCGAATTCATCGCCTTTGTCTACAACGCCGACGGAGCGCTCATCAATACCCAGGTCAATTCGATTAAGACCACAGTCAAAAAGGACTATTACTCCGGGCTCCTTAACCCCACCCGTCATCCCGAGTTCCGCTTTCGGCAGGAGATCAGCGTGCCGGTGCACGGAGATTACTATCTTCGGCTTGGCGTTCAGGACTTGAGTTCAGACCGGGTCGGAGCTTTGGAACTACCAGTGGCCGCAGTCAGCACCCTAACTCCGCTCGCAGCCGAGAAGGCCTCAGCATCTCCGCCAGCCAAACTGAATTAGCCTTGGCGTGTTTCCAGGGAATCGCTCGCCGCACAGGCTGCCCGGCCGACCTATTTTCCCGGCTTGGAAACATCGACAGCCTGCCCCTGAACTGGGACGGCTTTCGGCTCAGTGGTAGCCGGCAGCGGTCTTTCGTACACTTCATCCGCCACGGTATGCTTCACCTTGAGCAGTTGTCCGGTCTGCGCGAATGTCAGCACCCAGTTCATCGCCTTGGCCTTGGGATCGGGATAGTGCGTGATGTCTGCCAGGTGAATCTCCGCGCCGCCCTTGTCTGTGACGGTAAGCTTAGCCGGCACAAACAGCGGATAGAACTCCTCGGCAGGCGTTGCCGGAACCAGCGCGGCCCGCACATGCCCGCCAGCCAGCGCCGCGTAGCACAGGCTAAGCGTCAGCCAGTCCGGGTCGACGCCCTTGCCGCCTTCTATCACCATGTGGTTGAAGTCGTTCAAGGTCAGCGCATTCGAGGAAGCCGGCGTCCACAACGAATAGCTCCGCCGCCGCACCGGAATCACCCGCACATGGCCGCCTTTTGCCTCGCCACGCGGAATCGCCACCGAAAACAGCGACACATCCCCGGCGCCGTTGTCTAGGCTGTACTCCAGTATCAGGTGATCGGGAAAAACCGGGCAAACCGCCTGCTCGTAGCCCCAGCCGCCATCGCGCTCCAGGTTGAATCCCTGCAAGCCCGCGCGGCGCGCAATCTCCGCCTCATTGGCCGTCACCAGCTCAACATCGGCCGCCGCCATCTGCTCTGGAGGCAGAAACTCGAGCTTCGGCACCGTCGCGGTGTGCGCATCGATCGGAAACGGCGTCGGCGTCGGCTTGGGATGAATCTCCCGCACCAGATCGCCATTCACATCCTGCGCCTTGGCCGTAGGCTGCGCCTCCAAGCGCATCCCACAACCCAGCAGGACGATCCCAACTATCGCTAAAAGCAGTCGAATCCGCAGCAGAGCAGTCACCATATCTGACTTCCAGATTACCATCGCCCCAAACGCGGGACTCGGAAAGAACAAAGGCGCCCCGGATTCGGGACGCCTTGCTGTTCGTTCAATTGCTGTTTGGATTAGTGCGCCGCGGTGTGGTGCGCAGCCGAAGGCTTCTTCGGCGCGGTCTTCTTCTTGGTCACCGTGATCTCGCCATCGCGCATGGTGATCATCGCGCTATCTCCCTGGGTGTAGGAGTCGAACGTTCCGATCAGCGCCTTGGTATCGGTTGCCGAGTCCACCGCGGTCTCCGAACCGACCGCCGGAATATCCTTGTCCGCCAGCGGCGTCTTCAGATTCACGGTAAAGTCGGCCTTCTTGTCGGCCTTGGCATCCTCGGTCACCGCGACCTGAATCTGCGATGCAGTCGCCGCGATCACCGTGCCCGACACTTCGGTAACCTTGTCCTTCAACAGCGCCCAGAGCTTCTCGGCATTATCGTGCGAGGCATTCGAGAGAATGTATACCTTGTCCCTCAGTGCCAGAGTGGAAAGATCCGGCGTCGAGGTCACCACGCCATCGGCAATATCCTTCGGCGTCGGGGCAGGCGCAATCGTAAAGTCAGCCGGGGGGAAGATCGTCGTCGCGGACTTGGCCAGGACCGCATCGAAGCCGTCTTCTTTGCCGTGGTAGCGCTTATACCAGTATTTGGCCTGTTTATCGATCACCGGCTTATAGCTGGCAGGAGCAAAATTCTCGGCGCGTGAAAGGAACCAAACGGCGTTAATCATGTCGGGCGGGGTCAACTGGGAATACGTCTGCCCGAGCAAGAGCGTGTCGTTCAAGGCAGAGCCCGACTTGGTCGCATCTGGACTGTTCTTCGCCAGATACTCCAGTTCAGTCCGAATTGCCAATACCGAGGCCGGCATATCTTTTTTCGAGTAATACGCGTCCGCGGAAAGAATCGAGTAGAAGATCGGGAAAATCGCGTCCTGCTGAGTCTTGAACACATCGTCCTTCACATCGGCAGGCTTGGTCGCTGCCAGCCCCTTGGTCGCCATTGCCGCCGCATCGTCCATCAACTGCGGCATCTGCGCCGGGGTCGTCTTCGCCTGCTGCTGCTTCATGGCTGCGATCAAGTACATCGCTTTGAGATTGTTCGGGTCTACCTGCAAGAGCCGCTGCGAGGCGTCGACGATCTTGGCCGGATCCTGGGGATTGGACTGCACATACGCATCCACCAGTTCGGCAATCATGGAATTCTTCACCACGCTCTGCGGATACTGCGTGAGAAAAGCCTCAAGCGCCGCGGCCTTGGCCTTGGGATCGGTCTGAGTCGTCGCATTTTGATACGCGTTGAACTCCGCCTGATCTTTGATTGTTATCTGCTGTGAGTCGGGAGCCTGAGCCAGAATGGCGGGAACCACGGCGAGGGTAAATGCTGCCAGCACCATAACGGGCGCGACGAGAGACTTCTTCATTCAATGCTCCTGGGAGGTCGAGAAAATCGAAACAGTCGGAAAGATGCTCACTTCGGGAAACTACTGCAACAGCCGGGCCGCCGAATCGAACACGACCGCTTTCCCGGCCCTGCCTTCCCTGCGGTGATGTGGGGATTATAGAAACACTATCGCGAAACGACAAGCGGCGAATCGATCCGGTCAATTTCGGTCCACATCCAACAACCGTATCAGCTCGCCCTGCTCCGCCAGAAACGCATCGTGCCCATGATCGGAAGCCATCTCCCGATACTCAGCCTGCGCCCCCGCAGCCTGCACCGCCTCGGCCAGCCGCCTCACGTCGTCCGGCGGAAACAGCCAGTCCGAGCTGATCCCGACAAACGTCACCCGCGCCTGAATCCTCCCAAACGCCTCCCGCGCATTCCGAAATCCCCGCGCCGGTTCCCAGGTATCCATCGTCCGCAGAATCGCCAGATACGTGTTCGCGTCGAACCGCTCCAGAAAGCGCTCGCCCTGATAGTCGAGGAAGCCGGCCACATCGAAGCGTCCGCCAACCAGCCCGCCGCCATGATCGCTCAACGACCACGGATCTTCCCCATTCCGGTTCGGACTGCGCCCATATCGCTCCGCAAACAGTTGCGGCGACTTGTAGCTGAGCATGGCAATCTGCCGCGCCTGTGCCAGCCCGTGCCGCGGCTGCCGGGCCACTGCATACCGGCCCTCCTGCCACTCCGGATCGCTCAGAATCGCCTGCCGCTGCAAATGATTCAGCGCCAGCCCCATCGCACCCAGCGGAGCCACGGCAATCACCACCGCACGCTTCACACGCTCCGGATACAGGATCGACCAATCCAGCGCCTGCATCCCGCCGATCGAGCCGCCAATCGCCAGCCGGATGCGCCGAATCCCCAGCGAATCCAGCAGCCGCGCCTGCGCCCGCACGTTGTCGCCAATCGAAACCAGCGGAAACTCCGGCCCAAAGACTTCGCCCGTCTCCGCATCCACTGAGCCCGGCCCGGTCGACCCGTAGCACGACCCCAGAAGATTCACGCAGATCGCGCAATCCCGGCCAAGATCCACAATCCCATCGAACAGCCCCGGCCACCATGAACCAACCAGCGCAGAGCCCGAAAGCGCATGGCAAACCAGCACAGCATTGTCGCGCGCCTCATTCAGCCGCCCGTAGACCGCATAGTGCAGCACCGGCCGCGAGAGAATCCGCCCGCACTCCAGCAGCAAATCCCCTTCGAGGACAAAATCCCCCTCATACGTCGGCAAAGGAACTGCTGCCGTCTTCGCCTCTAAAACAGTGCCGCCCATCCCGCTCCCAATCCTGTCGATCCCATCAAATCAAATCCATCCAAAACAAATGTGG
>Ga0302325_10029281_pt1 | contig 11376 bp, 9 predicted proteins | sample Palsa_T0_2_FD_201948 | JGI IMG/M metagenome (GOLD analysis project Ga0302325, IMG submission 201948) | Peat permafrost microbial communities from Stordalen Mire near Abisko, Sweden - Palsa_T0_2 | ecosystem: Environmental > Terrestrial > Soil > Palsa > Peat permafrost | place: Sweden: Abisko... | reverse complement strand
CATCCGACTTTGCCAAAACAAAAATGGTAGACACGTTTCAGTCAGAAGATGAAATCGCCCTATCTCTTTTGACAGTCGTAAAAACAATAGTACAGAGTCCAGTAACCCATTTGCCACCACCACCAGACCCCAACTCCGTGCTATGTTTCCAAAAAGTCAATTCCCAGAAGCCTATCTCACAATAAATCGCTAAACCGTAAGTCTATTTATAATATTGAGCTCGTGTTTTTTTCGCAGGTGTCGTCTGATGTCCCGTGGGTGCTCGATCTGGAGCTATCCGGAACGACGGCGAGCCCCACTCGTGCAGTATAGTTGGTGCAGAAACAGCGCCTCGCTCTCCAACTATACATGTACACAGCGATATCTGAGCGTACAATATCTCATCTTTCGCAGCTTTACTGCTACTGCTATGCTTGAGTCCAAGGGTCATAATGCCGGTACCACTGCTTGTTCTAGCGTGGACATTCGCCCCATGCGAGAGCAAGAAATTTGTAGCAACACGATTTCCCAACCTGACAGCGATATGAAGTGGTGACTCGCCATGTCGATTGCGCCGGTCGACGTCAGCTCCTGCATCAAAAAGTCGTTGATAAATCTTTGTCGTCATATCTTCGTCCTCGCCTTCGCGGCGGTGTATAATGAAAGCCATGAAGGGTGTTATTCCTTGCTTGTCATAACTTTGGGTAACAGGAAGTCAGCCCTTGCTCGATTGGAACTTTCAAAGGACAAGCGAGAGCCAATCTTAATTGATCGATTGGGAGACCTTGGAAATCAAGAAGCAAATTTTCACCGAAGAACTTACTTATTTGGGTCAACACCAGCAAGTAGGAGCTGTTCCAAGTATCGCTCTCGGCTCGTTGTCGAAAACTCGAGATCAGAACCCGGTTTGCGATCGATCTGCATGCCAGGGATCGGTAGATCCAAACGCACCTCAGCCAGACAATGGAGACCATTACGACCCTCTCCATCTTCGAAATTGGGGTCTTCTCCAGAGCAGACGATAGAGCGTAGTAAGTCTGCGTGTAGCTCGTACTGCTGCAAATCCTCAAGATTCTCTACCCAGTCATGTTTTTTGGAATCCTGGATATTTCTGTTAACAAAACTAAATTCCTCGAACTGCACATCGCTGCTAGGTTCCAGCTGCTCAGGGAATAGGCTTCCGTCAAGAGAGAATCTGGAATCCTCAGTGGCTGGCAGTGTTGGTTTAGAGTCGAGTTCTTGCAATTGGTCTTGGATGCGAAAGCCTAGATTGTCTCGCGATGTCGGAAGATCGATTCTGTAAAACTCGAGGGTCTGCACAATCCCGTTGAGTACATCAGGTGAAACAGGAGGTTCCGTGATGGCGTGTATAGCAGTTTGACCATTGAGGTCCTGGCACCGGAAGTCGAATTGCAATTTAACAAGATTACCAAACAAGGCGTGAAAGTCAAGAATGCCTTCGACGCTTGATATACGTGCCGTGTGCAGGAAGGTTTGTTTGGCGTTGTTCAGTGCGTGAACATCGGCACCCATGGAAATGAGATGTGAGAGATAACCTGGTGGTGCCTCGAGTGCTGCGGCGATGTGGAGAACCGAATTTTTGAAAGTGTCCACAGCATCAAGATCGTCGGGACGGACTTTACAGGCTCTAATTCTAAATAAAACATCCGAACGAATGGAACGATGGGTTTCCTGACCGAGGAAAATAGGACCACAATTGCACGGCGACTAAAAATATTGGTTAGCGATAACCTCAGTGTGCAAAGTGAGTGCTAACCTTGTAATCGTCACATTTCCGTAACTCGTTGTGATGGATGTGCTCCCAGCAGTATTGCGGGAAGCTGCCAGGTAATATGACAGGATGTTCCATCTTTGTCGGTACTGAAATCTTTGAATGAGTCTTGCTAGAGGACGTCTTTCCAGTCATTGTGCTTGATATATCCGAAGACTCAGAAATAGTCAGACGTTCCAAGAGAGATTTGATGTCGCCTAGGAATGACGATGAATATTTCGATTGTAGACGGTTTTTGAGACTCCTTAGGCTCACGATTGAGCGGCTAGAGTTGCCCATGGACAAAACACTCCGAGTGTCGTGTTTATCTGGCTTGATGGCGATCGGAGTTGTACTTTCTTCAGGCATCGAAAAGATCCTCTCACACTTCTCTGATGTGGACTCGATAATTTGGGCAGCCGGGGGGGTGAGAGTTTTTTCACGATCTTCCGCTGTTGGCTGTACATCGCTGTAGCTGGATTCAAACTTCTCCAAGGGCGACTCAAGACGAAAACTGGTATTTACCCAATCTTCGCTGAGTTCTGTGGGTACTGGAATGGATTCAAATTCTCCAAGACTCAACTGGGCACTGGCAATTTCATAAAGTCCCAGAATTGACTCGGCTTTCTCCGTTTTCCAAGGTCCCAGCGGTGGCTGAGTATCAATGGGCTGAGAGTGTTGGAAATTCGACGAGTGATCGAAAGTGCTCAATCCACTCTGAAGGTAAGGACTTTGGGATGCAGTAGAGGTGCCATCAAGGTCGAAATCGAGCCAGGAGTTGATAGCAGGTTCGCTGGTGGCAGCGGACAACGGCTCTGAGCTTTCTGATGGGTATCTTTCGTTGGAATTGGTGTCACATGCTGCAAAGAGCTCTGCCTTTCTCATTCGTTCTGCAGATTGCAAAGTCTTGCACTCCCTGAGGAGCTGGAGTCTCGCCCTAGTGATAGGTCCCTTTGCTCTGAGCCGATTTGGGCGGCTTTGGAGCAAAATCCCCACTGTTTTGGCCTTTGTCAGTCAATGCCAAAGTCTCGGTGTAAATTTGACCTACGTTGTGTCTGGATATCTCGTTTGCTACAAACATATGTGAGTAATAACCTCTGCATTTGATGTAGCACAACATACCATGGTTGGAAGTGCTTACCACGCAAGACTTCTGCGATTTCGCCAACATTGAGGTCCGTCATCAAATACAATCGCACAAGTTTGCGCTTCCTAGTAGGTGTCCAGCCATTGCGAGGACGTCCCATAGGCTTCGGCTTCAAACGCTTCTGAGAGTGAGCCCTCGACTCCTCCTGCGGACCATTCTTGCGTTTCTTGTCTGCGACAGGGTTTGGACTAGCAACATGTATCTTCGGGGTCGTGTGGGCAGCAGAGCCCAAGACGGGTGGCATGGAGGAACTCTCGAGACCTCCACTGGACCAACTCATTGTCTCGAAGGCGAGGGGGGAGCCCCCTATCGGTCGAGAGAGGGTCAGTAGCACAAGCAAATTGCGGAGGAGTCGTTGTCGCAGAGCTTATGGCATCGCGACGGTCTCGATGCTGCTTGGAGAATGGCAAGAATTCAAACCCCGCCCTGCCTCTTGCCTTCAGGCGCTGATAGCAGTCCAGGGACGGCATAAGCATATTGAAGCGGGCGATGGTCCGACATGCGAGGCGCTCCTCCAAGTGCAAAAAGCACGCATTAGCCCCTCTTTTATTGGCCAGCAGCCGCCCTGGCCCTCAACATTGCACCGATCATGTGATCATTCCCTTGATTCGCAACTAGAGGGCGTGGTGGTCCGGGAAGCATATTTACAGCCACATGCATTGTGGTCTCTGCTAACTAGAAGAACGGTGTGCGTCAACTCATCTAATAACTTGTTGGTAGCATGGTCAAAAAACCCATAGATGCATCGTGGACTGTCCTTAACTAAGGTTGAACCCCTCCGACACCCTGCTAAATGCCGAGCACTCTATTTCATACAAAAGTGTACAAGTCTTCAGTCTCTAAGGACATGGCTCATTTGCGTCGTAAAGAAAAGCATCGCTCAAAACGCCGCCCAGCCGTACTGTTACCCCACCTATCTTGCTTGCCAACCATGCTAGAAGAAATCCTCACCAGAAACTGCACCAACCAATATAATGCTGGCATAGATTCTCCAGCTTTGTCGCCTCAGTCAACAACTTGTCAACTTGGAGGATGAAAGTCAGCTCCTCCTCTGGCTTAAAGTCATGTCCAGTAAGCTTCTCCTTCACTCTCCTCAACACCTGCATTGCTCGCTCATTTTGCGTCTCCTGGACATCGACATCAGCCCCAGCTAGACCTTGAGTAGTAGAATTGGTTCTGGCACGAGGCCGGGAAGACGGAGGACCTCCCGGAGCTGCCGTAGGATCCTGAGCCATGAAAACAGTGGGTGGTATTTCTGCGTCCATGATAGACGGACGGCGGGCTTGCGCTGCCATTAGAGAATCACGGCGCTCAGAGCGGAAGTTGGGGCCTGCCGGAGAAGTATCCCCGGTGAGACGCCAATTCAAGAGTGGATCGTGAATGAACTACTAAAATTAGTGAAATGTTGATAACACCGGCAGAATACACTTACAGCTTCAAGTACTGCCATCAAAGACTCCTTGTTGTCCCTCAGGACCCTCATGACATTCTCACAAGTAATCCGGAAGCTCCCCTCGATGTTGCTCACCTCCATCGCATACGTCAACATTCGAGTCAATCTGAAAGGCACTCGCTCCGGATACTTGTCACGATGCATGGCGACTTCGAAGCAGTCACCAAAATCAATGTGAATGATCTTGCCAGTGATACGGTCCAGCATCAAATTCGATGGATGTCTGTCGCCAAGGCCGAGAATATATCCAACCATTGACATGACACCCAAAGACCGAGTATAGTTTGTGCGACGTTCAAGCCAGGATTCGGAACTCTTGCTCTTCAACCACAACACTCGGTAGAGATCTTGGCCAGTTGTGTTGTCCAATGCATAGCCAAAGACTTCGACCTTCTGCATGAGAGTGAGATTGTCGTAATCAGGAGCCATCTGGAGCATAATTCGGTGCTCAATGTTGAGCAAAATCTTGCGGCTTTCTCTGTATTCTCGGATCAAAACATGAAGCGTGTCACTATTTGGAACCCAGCCAAGCAAACCTGAATTCTGTGACAGTGGAATGGCGGGGTATCGCTGAATATTCAGGTGTCGCTTGTATGATTCGGTATCGTTAACCATCAACGTATTGCACAGACCAAACAATTGCATAACACGTTCGTCTTGACGAATATCCTCATGTCCCTTCAGCACAAACGCATATGCAACACCATCGCTTCCGTTAAGACTGAGCTTTCGTGGACGTTGCTTAGAAGATATAACGCTAAAGGTGGTATCAAAATTGAGAATCCGAATAATGGGCTTCCCGCTCATGTAGGTGCCAGGTACTGCCAGATCTAGATCTCGAGCATGTAGAAGTTTGGGCGATACATAGGCTAACTCCAAGTTGTTGAGCTGGGGAAGTTGTCGCGCAATTCGCCGGAAAACTTGGTAATAGAGGTCCCAAGCTTGGTTGATATCACCGACATCACCCGATTGTCTGTAAGTGAAGCACCACTCACGAGCTTCTTGCAAGTCACGTCCAAATGTCTGTGCAAACGAAATTTCTCGCAGCGTCTCAGGGCCTTGGTCGAGCATGTCATGCAATGGAGCCAAAGTAGCAAACATCCCCTCAATGTTTCGATCGCCGAAGTAAAGCCTTGAGGCCTCTTCGAGGCCTTCGTGCCAAAGCTCGTGCCACAACACCGCGACCCGAATAAGCTCGTGGCTGACGATGTCTGCTTGCTCAACAAGTCTGGCGCTGTGCTGACGCATGCTGTCCATGATTTGCATAGCTGATCTTCCCCGTCGAGTATTAGGAGCAGATTTCATGGCCACGGTCAGCGGATAGACGAGAGCCTGTGGATGAGCTCTGCCAACATCAGCTAGAAGGTTGTGGATCGATTGTCGGACTCGAGTGTTGGGTTGGTTGATCCGAGCAATGAGCTGAGGAATGACTTCTAGCCAAGTGTCAACACTGACAGACGCAAACCCCTCAGTGACTGCCGCGTTGACCTCCGGACTGCCTCCGTGAGCAAACCAAAGTGTCAACAGACGCAAAGTGTCCTGCAAAGAACTGCCCATGGAGAGGGAAATGGACTTGAAAAATCCCCTGACAGCAGGTACGACGTGGTCGACAAGAGTATTCTGCGAAACACCTGGCTGACGATCTTGCTCTGCTTTCTGGCTAAGTTGTTGGACGAGCTCAAAGTTAGCAAGCGCCCAAGCATGCCAAGCTTTGTACCAGGTGGGATTGAAGTATGTAGCTGACTGATATGAAGATAAGATTTCGGCAACATGGTCAGGGGACTCGAGCCAGTCGCCCTTCAGCTGGATAATTTGCCACTCTCCTTGTTTGAGGCAGCATCTAGCGAGAAGCATTGTATGCTCAGCCAAGGACTTATTAGACATTGCTAAACTGACGGCACCGCCTGGGCTGTTGGGATCGAAGCCATTGAGGGACATATTCGACACTCCACCGTTGATGCTGAGAACATCGGCAGCGCCGTTCAGGCCGCCCTGAGCTACCGCTCGGATTTGATCCACATGCGCAGCCAGCTCTGCTGTGAAGACGCGGAGAGCATCTAATGCGGGGTCTTGTTTCCCGGCCGCCCAGTGGTACTTGAGAACGGCGTATTGAACGGGAGCTGGTATGCTCCTAGTTAATGACTGTCGAAGCTGACCGTTTTGACGATTCTGATCTCCTGAGTTGATGTATGGCAATAGCATATCTAGACTCTCGTCGTTGCCTATCAGCATCTTCAGGTGCTTTTCTGCCAAGCCCATCCGACCAGACTTCCTGCAGAGGTTGGCGAATTTGATCATCATCTGCATGTTCTCCTTTGGTGATATCACTAAAGTGCGAAGCTTTAGCATGCGCTGCCACACCTCCACGTTCCGCTGGCAGCCAAGAAGTCGTTTCTCCCAAGTATTTCGGAGAGTTTCCTGCTTGGCTGGATTGTTGGCACTTTGCTTATAAACAATAAGTTCTTCCAACTCAGCCAACATTTGCACTCGTACGATGACAGTATAAGCTCGGTTGTACGACTCGCTGACCAAAGCGCTCAACTCTGTATCGAGGCCCTCTCTTGCTTTCTGCACATAATGTGCCGCTTCTCGGAATTGGTTGCGATGCAAAGCAAGAGCAGCACCAAAGAATGATCGATCTGGAGTATTGGGTTTCATGACGCTGAGGTAGTCATCCATGAGATCCCACTCTCCGAGGCCCCAGGCAGCTGCAGTGGCCAAAGGTGCAACTGCTCGTTTAATCTCGAGAGTAGACGTATGCCACTTATCCTGTGCTAATGCAGAGAGTGAGTCCCATTCTCCAAGAGCGTGCAGGCACCTCATTTTCCCCATTATGATATCAAATGTCTCGGCCTGTTCCGGATACTCCTGCTCGCGTTTTTGGTAGAATTCAAGAGCCTCTTCCCAACGCTCGAGCTTCTCGAACCAGGTTTCACGAAGCTGGATTCCATCTTTGTAAAGCTGAGCCTTCCGCAAGATACCAATAGCCGCATCATACTGTTGTAACTGATTGTTGATCTGGATCAGAGCTTCAACTGCTCCGCTAGATTGATCCTGGAGAAACTCCAACTCTTTGTAGTGCAGAGCCTTTGCCCAGGCATGGCATCGCCCAGCTTCTCGGCCTAGAACACGAATATCGATTGGCAGGGCTTTATCGTCGTGCTCCATGAATTCCGCAAGATTGAGTAATATTCCCAGAAGGTCTGGGGTGACATGTGGCGACCGAATTGCAAGCTCAATATTCTGGATCAGATCATCCTATGAAACTAGTTAGCTCGGAAACGGAGATTGACCTCTGACAGGCCGAAGCTTACCTGATATGGTTCAAAAAGATCACCCCAGCATGACACGAAAGCTGAGTTGAATAACTCCCGGGCTAGTGGAGGATAAACGCTTGCCAAAGGTGCACATGCTCTCAGAGCCTGGTTCGGCGATTCCGTCAAGACAGTGACGCTGAAACGACGCATCCACTCTTGCCAGTCTTCCTTTGTTGACTTGCCTTTAGCATCCCAAGAAGCCTTCAGATGAACCGGGTTCGAGTCGAGCTTTTTATTCTGAGCTTCTGAGTAGGCTCCCTCATCAGCCTGGTTGCGGAAACGGTCGTCGGCGTTCAGATCTTGGGGCAAGACCTCTCCCTTCTGCAACTTGCTCACCAAAAGCTCGTAGTTCTGATGAGAGATCTGGTTCGCTGCTAGGACCTTGTTGATGGTCCCAACAAAATGCAGGTAATCTTTCCCTAGTTGGGATATCAAGGCACAAAGTGTGTCGAGAGCGGCAAGTCTCAAAGAACTATCACTACCAGCTAGCACTCTCGCAAGCGGGTGGATGATCTTCGATGCAAAGTCATTGAGGTTAACCTGCCGTGAGATCTTGCCTATCGTCTCAATTGCTGATTTGCGGATGAAAGACGGTTGCTGTTGCTTTTCGAAAACGCCAACAATGACCGGAATGATCAAGTGCATGTACTCCTCGCTGCTTGGGCCAAAGACAAGAAATGCGTGGAGAACACGCTCCGAAGGTAGGCGTTTCGTAGAAACATCTTTTTCCAAGACACCTAACATTAGCGGTAGAAGTCCTGCCAAGTAAATCTTAAATTCGCCTTCCAATGATCGGGAAATGGCTTCCACCAGCTGTAGAATATTCGCTTGCAAAGGAGTAGAATGGCTCCAAAACTCTTGCAGTACGTGCACAATGTCTGGCAAGTAGTTGCGGATGTGCTGTCGAACAATCGTGACGAGGACGCTTAACTGGCTGAAGTAGGACTCGAGGCGTGTAGGAGTAGCACTTCGGATGACAGCGATGAATGCCGGGACTACCTTATCGAGAAACGGCACACATTCAAGGCCGAGAGTCCTGAATATAGTCATAATTGACTCCACGACAAGTGCGTGGTGTTGTACCAGAGAAGGATCCTTCAAGATCTGGAGCAGAGCATTAACAACAACCGTAGGGAAGTATTCCTTATTGGATGGTGTGAGCCCAGTCATCATGAGCGATATGTCAGTAAGCTGGGTAGACTCAAGTCGTAATTGAGATTCCGGGGACTTTTCTTCGACCTGCTGATGTTTGTACGGGTCGAGAGCACCAAGAATCCCCATGAGCTTAATAGTCTCTTGACGTAGCGGACCTCGGTGAGGTTCAGATCTGATGATAGTCTGGAGAATATCAAGGAGCATGGGATAATCAAGGTATGGTTTGATGACATACCCAGAGTTACTGGCTAATTGGCCAAGAGTCCGAAGTGCGGCTTCACGCTTGATGACAGAGCTTTGATCCTGCAAAGCTTCCAGTATAATCGGCATGAGTTTGTCGATATACGGAAGCATATCCTCACCACCAACTGTAGCCAAGTCGCCAATTGCCTTAAGAATTGTTGAAGATACTGCCGGATTTGGATCGCTGGCCTTCGGGAGCAAGACAGCAATCATTGGGTCAACGTATGGTTTGATCAATCGCTGAGAATTTTGAACCAGTAAGCTCAGTAACTTTGCACTTTCCTCCTTGTTCCTTGCTACATCGGAAAACTCGAGCTCTGTGAGCATCTGAATGAGTACCTTTCGTAACGACGGGATAACATATGCAGGGTTGACGTGTGTGAGGCGACCAATTATGGTGATCGCGACTTCTCTAATGGCAAAAACTTCATCGTTGAGGGCAAAGAACAGAGTCCGGATATTCTCTGCTTTCGCTAAGTGGCGATCAAACCGTTCATCAAGGGCGGCAAGAACTGTTCTTCGGATTCCGGGATCAGGGTCTGCAACTCCGACAGTGAGAAGCTTCTCGATGACTTCGCTGACAACTTGGATTGCATGGTAGCTGGTCTGGTTGACGATCGGATCTCGAACATAGAGTTGACAGCATGTCAACGCTGCTGCCTCTCTAATATCCGGATTGTCGTCTTCGACGTACTTGATTGCCACATCTCTGACAAATTCGTTCAAAACATGCCCAGAGAAGTCAAAACTGCCTAACGTGTTCAGTGCAAGCTTGATCTCAGTCTGGCGATGCTCGTATGCGAGGGGGTCTTTCGAGTCCTTAGGTACAATAGGTGCTGCCGTAATGCTGTTTGGCGTCGGAGCCCCAAGTGGCTTGAAAGGTTCGCCACAGAGCACTTTGCTCAGCATATCCAGAAGCCTCTCTTGAATTATGGGCTTGACAGGTGGGATGTAGAAAGCCATATCCACTAAGGCCTGTGTGAGTTTTGGTGTCAACTCGCACGCAAAGATTGGGTCCAGTAAGGCCTCCATATACTTGCTCAATGTTTGCCCAACTGCCACTGCAAGCCGACTGATGCAATCAAAAACAGGATCAACAGTACCGCTACGTCTCCTTGAAGAAATTAGCGAACTTCAATAACTTACGCAGAGAAAGTGGACCTACGATTTCAAACTCAAGCCTTCCCGAACATAGATCAGAACACCGTCAAGATATGGTGCAATAGCGCTCTTGACAGCATTCGCAATGTTTCCAATTGCCAGGAACGCATCGTTTCGGTCCTTGTCCTTCTTAAGCATCCCTGATAAGAAAACCATGAATTTGTGCAAGTAGGATTGAGCAAACTCAGTAGGCGAGTAGTTTGCCAATTCAGGGATGAGCATCACCACTGTTCTGCGAATCTGAACATCTCTGTGATCTTTGTGTCGAAACACAATCTCGCAGACTTCTTGGTAATGCTCATGCATGAACATGCCTCCCTGTTGAAGGAGTTCTTTGATGACAAGGAGGGAACCGTGAATGCTCTCCACTGAACCTTGCCTGACTCCTTGAACTGCTTCATCATATATCTTTGCCTGCCAAGTTTGACGCATAGCTTGATCTCTCTCTCTTATGATCTGAAAGCAAGCGCTAATGGCCTCGGCAGCAGTCTGCCGGATGAGAAGGCGCTGGTCTCGCAGTCCTACCCATATCTGATCAAATATGAGTCCAACAAAGGTGTACATTAGTGTCGGGGCGTTTCTGGCGAGCTCTCGGAGCACAAGTACAGCACTGTACCTTCTCTCTTCGACACGGTCGGACTGCAGCCATTCCAAGGCCGTCTTGACCTCACTTTCCACAAGTTCCGATATCAAAGACCCTCCAGGTCGACATATTTTCCCTAGGGCTACCGCAGCTGGTTGCATGGGGACCAGATCTTTCCCTCGTAGGACTGTGCGGAGCAACTGGGTGAATCTGGTTGTTTTCTGCCCGGCATCCACGCCCTCAAAGTCGATCAAGGCATCGAGAGCGTGAATGCCACCGAGTCGGTCTGCAGGATCACTTCCATGAGTGATCAGTTTGTTTATATTGTTGTTTACCACATTGTAAAATTCAATGAATCGCTCCTGGGGAAGGTCTAGCGTATTGTGAGTTTATGATTGCGAGAGCACTCTACAAAGCCTACCTCTAGCGGTGACTGCCACCAACTCCCGTAGATCCAAAGCTGCTCTCTTTCGTACGTCATCATTGCTTCTGTCCGAAATTGTCAGTGACGGTTAAAGAGGGCGTTAGGCTGCCAAACCGTGAACGTAGGTCCGTCACGATGCGGTT
>Ga0302325_10029279_pt1 | contig 11377 bp, 9 predicted proteins | sample Palsa_T0_2_FD_201948 | JGI IMG/M metagenome (GOLD analysis project Ga0302325, IMG submission 201948) | Peat permafrost microbial communities from Stordalen Mire near Abisko, Sweden - Palsa_T0_2 | ecosystem: Environmental > Terrestrial > Soil > Palsa > Peat permafrost | place: Sweden: Abisko... | reverse complement strand
CGACATGCTGGATGAGCTCTTCGCGGCCGATGATGCGGTTGAGCCAGTCGGCCTGAGGCTGGGTGCGCTGGTCGCACCAGATGAGCGCGGGACGAAGAACCTGGCCATCGGAGTCGAGCATGACGCAGCCGTGCATCTGGCCGGTGAGGGCGACGGATTCTACTTTGGGATGGTTGGCAGCCTTGAGGCAGCCGGCGATGGCGATCTTGGCGGCGCGCCACCAGTCTTCAGGGTCCTGCTCGGCCCAGCCGATTTGCGGTGAGCTGATGTCGGCGTGGGCGGCGGAATGGGAGGCGAGGACCGAGCCGGAGCGGTCAATGAGCAGGGCGCGAGTGCCTCCGGTGCCGACGTCGATGCCGAGAAACATGGGACTCCTTTGGGTTTGGGCGACGAAGGTGAGTTTACGGCAGGAGAGGGTTTAGGAGTTAGGGCTTACCACCCCAGCGAATAAAGAACATTCGCCGGGGACCCCGAGTTAGGGTTTAGAAAGGCCGAGCTGTGGATTTTGAGGCGAGGTTTTTGCATACCTGGGGGTGGGTATTGCATCTGTAAGAAAGAACAATAGATTGAGGCATGGTGCAGGTCTGCGGTTTGCGAGAGGGTTGCTGACGATTAGCATGGTTGAGATGGTTCCAATAAAGCGCAGAGTGTGGGTGAACGCGGTCGCCGTGGCGCTGGCAGTGTGCGTGGCGGCGGGGACGGCGTGCTCGCAGACAACGGGATCGCAAAATGGATCGCCGACAAGTGGTCCGCCGAACTCGGGGCCGAAGTCGAGTTCGTCGACGAACATGACCAACTCGCTGGGGCAGGCAGTGCAGGCGGAGCAGGTGCTGGCACAGCCGGGGCCGGCGGTTACACCGACGAGCGCAGGGGCAACCGATCCGAGTTATCGCGGGAGCCTGGTGCGGGACAAGGCGACTGACGGCGTGCTGGCGCTGAGCATTGACGATGCGATCCAGCGGGGCCTCAAAAATAATCTGGGGCTGATCCTGCAGAGCTCGAATGAGCAACAGGCGGGTGGGCAGCGTCTGCAGCAACTGCAGCAGTTGTTGCCAAAGATGACCGGGCAGGCGTCGATTGAAGTGCAGCAGGTGAACCTGGCGGCATATGGGCTGAAGTTTCCGGGAATTAACCCGATCGTGGGGCCGTTTCAGACGGAAGATTTCCGGATGTACCTGACGCAGAGCTTGTTCAACTTGAAGTCGTTCCAGGACTACCTGGCTGCGCGGCACAACTTTGAGGCGGCGAAATTGACTGCTCAGGACGCGCGCGATTTGGTGGTGCTGACGGTGGGCAATGCGTACCTGCTGTGCGTTGCGGATGCAGCACGGATTGAAGCAGTGAAAGCGGAGATGGCGACGAGCAAGGTGTCGCTGGACCAGGCGAATGCTGCGCACGAGGCGGGGACGAGTCCGCGGCTGGATGTGCTGCGGGCGCAGGTGGACTACCAGAATGAGCAGCAGCAGTTGATTGCGACGACCAACGATCTGGCCAAGGACAAGCTGGCGCTGGCGAGGGCGATTGGACTGCCGTTGGAACAGAAATTCGAGCTGAGCGACACGGCTCCTTTTGCGGCGCTGGATGTGCCGGACACGGACAAGGCTGTTGAGCAGGCTCTGAAACAGCGCAAAGACCTGGCTGCCGGAGCGGAGACGCTGAAGGCTGCAGAAGCGGAGAAGAAGGCGGCGTTCGATGAGCAGCTTCCGCACGCGGATTTTGCCGGCGACTATGGCGACCTGGGTGAGACAGTGGGGCACTCGCATGCGACGTTTTCGGCGACCGGGACGGTGACCGCACCGGTACTGCAGATTGCGCAGACGCACGGCGATGAGATGGTAGCGGCAGCGCAGTACGATCAGGCCAAGGCCAAGCTGAGCGACCAGACGCAGCAGGTGAATGCGGACGTGCGGGATGCGATCCTGGACATTCAGACGGCGGCGAAGCTGGTGGAGGCGACGAAGAGCAACGTTGACCTGGCGAACGAAGCGCTGGGCGAAGCGCAACAGAGGTTCAAGGTTGGAGTTTCAGACACACTGCCGGTATCGCAGGCGCTGGCGGCGGATGAGCAGGCGCGGGACCAGTACATCAGCGCGCTGTATCAACACAACATAGCGAAGCTGGCCCTGGCGCGGGCGCTGGGCATGGCTGCTACGAACTACAAAGATTATCTGGGAGGGAAGTAAGCGTGGCTGATACGACAGAACAACAGCAAGGAACGCAGACGGCACAGGGTACAGCACAGCCGCAGGCCGAGGTCCCAGAGAAGAGCGGGAACCGGCGGTTCATCATCATTGCGGTGGTGGTGCTGATCGCGCTGGGCGCAGGGCTTTGGTACTGGAACTCGCTGAAGTATGAAGACACCGACGACGCGCAGGTGGACGGCGACTTGTATGCGGTGAGCGCGCGCGTAGCCGGGCAAGTGGTGCACGTTGACGTGCAGGAAGAGCAGGTGGTGCAGGCCGGCCAGCCTATCGCGGAGATCGATCCGCGCGATTTTCAGGTGGCGCTGGAAGTGGCACAGGCGTCTCTCGCGAATGCGAAGGCTGAAGCACAGCAGGCGAATGTAAACGTGCCGATTACGAGCACTAACGTGCATACGCAGGTGACTACCAGTGGGCAGCACGTGCTGGGCAGTGAGGCAGGCGTACAGCAGGCGGAGTCGCAGTCAGCGGCCGCGGCGTCGCGGGTGCAGCAGGCGCAGGCTATAGCAGCGAAGTCGAAGCTGGATGTGGAGCGCTATACACCGCTGGTGGCCAAGGATGTGATTTCGAAGCAGCAGTTTGACCAGGCAGTTGCACAGGCAGCCGCCGACCAGGCAGCCCTGCAGGAAGCCGAACGCAATGTGCGAGCGGCGCAGGACCTGGTGAGTATCCAGAAAGAGAAGTTGGCGATGTCGAAATCGCAAGAGGCGCAGAACGTGAAGACGGCTCCGCAGCAGGTGCAGGTGCAGCAGGCGCGAGCGTCGGCGGCAAGTGCCAGCGTGCTACAGGCGCAGGCGCGCGTGGACCAGGCGCAGTTGAACCTGAGCTATACCAAGATTGTGGCGCCGATTGACGGCATCGTGAGCAAGAAGAATGTGGATTCGGGCACGAACCTGAGCATTGGGCAGGACCTGCTGACGATCGTTCCGCTGGACAATCTGTGGGTGACTGCGAACTTCAAGGAGACGCAGCTGGAAAAGATGCAGGTAGGCCAACCAGTGGAGATCAAGGTAGACGCGCTGGGCGGACGCAAGTTCCAGGGTTATGTGAAGCAGATTGGAGGAGCGACAGGCTCACGGCTGAGTTTGTTTCCACCGGAGAATGCAACTGGCAATTATGTGAAAGTAGTGCAGCGGATTCCAGTGCGAGTGAACTTCAAAGATCTGGCCAATGAGAACAAGGACCACTTGCTGAGACCGGGAATGAGCGTGACGCCTACGGTAAGTGTGAAACAGTGATTCGTGAGGCGCTAACGATTTGCCTGCGCCAGCGTCAGAAATAGTACGAGAGAAGAGTGCGGTCCGGAGCGAGAGACTCCGGGCCGCTTTTTTGTGGGGTAAAGAGAAATTTTTGCGCCGCAGGGGATGTTGGAGCATCCTTAGAGTACGCAAAGATACCCGGCGGGCTGCATGCTGCCGGCGCCGGGCAGGAGGTTGGCATGGGCTCGTTCAAAGCAATGCTGCTGCATCACGCATACGCCGTGCTGTTCGGATGGGTGCTGATCGAGCAGGCGGGGGCGCCGGTGCCGAGCATTCCTGTGATGCTGGCGGCGGGGACGCTGAGCGCGGCGCACAAGCTGCACCTGGCATATGCGCTGGGATTGATCCTGGTGGCGAGCCTAATTGCGGATTCGGCGTGGTACTGGCTGGGACGGCGGTATGGGCGAAAGATACTGGACCTGCTGTGCCGGTTTTCGCTGGAGAGCTCGACATGCGTGGTGAAGACGCAGGGAACAATGAGCAAGCGTGGCGCAGTGACGCTGCTGTTTGCGAAGTTTGTGCCGGGGTTGAGTACGATGGCTCCGCCGATTGCAGGGCAGGCGCGGATTTCGTATCCCACATTTCTGCTCTATGACGGAGCGGGAACGCTACTGTGGGGCGCGGCATGGCTACTGGCGGGAAGATTTTTCGGCGACATTGCAGAGAAGAGCACAAAGTTTTATTCCGGGCTGGGACACTTTGCGGTGCTGCTGGTGGTGGCTGCGGTAATCGCGGTGATGGTGTGGCGGTTGGTGAAGCTACGCCAGTTTCGATCGCAGCTGATAGAGCTGCGGCTGGAGCCGCAGCAATTGCATACGATGATTTGCGATGCGAGAGACGGCGGGCTGGAGCTCCCTTTCATTGTCGATCTACGGCATCCGCTGGATGTGCTGGCGGACCCGCTGGTGCTGCCGGGGGCGTTGCGCATTGGGCCAGACGATCTGAAGAAGCGCAGCGATTCGATACCGCGCGACCGGGACATTGTGCTGTACTGCACTTGCCCGAGCGAGGAGACCAGCGCGAAGGTGGCAATGGACCTGCGCCGGCTGGGCGTGACGCGGGTGAGGCCTCTGCGCGGAGGATTGCAGGGGTGGAAGGATTGCGGGTATCCGGTGGACACGGTGGTCAGCGTATAAGAATGTGCGACCCCACTCATGCCGCGAAAAAGCTGCGGCATGAATGGGGCGCCCAGCGAGTGCGAGGTGTGGGCATCAACTGCCGAGGCGGAAGTTGATGGAGAAAGTAGTTTCGACTTCAGTGGGTCGGTGGTTGAGCAGATACGGACGATAGCGAGCGCTGCGGACGGCATCGAGCGCGGCGCCTTGCAGCATGGCCGGGCCGCTGATGACGTGGGCGCTCTCGATGGTTCCGGAGGTGGAGATGATGGCCTGAATGATGACGGTCCCCTGAACGCTAGAGACGCGGGCGATCGCTGGATATTGCGGGTGAATGGGAGCAAGCAGGTTGCCGGCGAGAACGCCTTCAGAGACACGGAAGGGGCCGGACGGTGCAGTTGGCGTGGGAACTACGTGAGGAATGGGTGCGGCAGTGGCAGGTGAGAACGGAGTAGTGTTTGTACCTGAGCCGAAGACCATAGCGATGGCAGAAGTTTTAACCTGTTGGGCGTCGCTGGTGAATGGCTGAGCGGCCGTAGCGGGGATTTGCGGTGCTTGCATCTGCGGAGCGCTGGGCGTACTGGTGGTTGGGACAGCTTGAATTCGAACGGGCTGTGGTAGAGGTGCGGGCGGCCTGACGCGCGGTGCGGGAAGGAAATTGAGACGGTTCACGCATGCGTGGGCAGGACTTCAGGATGCAGCAGCGGAATGGAGATAGCAATGGCGAGGATGGTGGATTGAGTCGCGATTGAGAGGATGACGGGCCAGCGGTTATGTATGCGCTGTAGCGGAGAAGATTCGACGAGCGATTCCTGGAACATGACGGCACCTCGAAACAAACTCGATGTGCATTCAGGCGAGGAATGCGTCCTGCGGAGTTAGACACCGGAGAGGGATGCGATGTTCCCGATTTTTACGGCGCAACGATGGGGAATTTGATAGATGATGGACGGCATGGCCGCAACTACGATGATGCCCGTGAAGGCAGACGAAAGGACGATGTTTGCACCGGGGCGTGTTGACTCCGTGGATATGCTGCGCGGCTTAACCGTGGCGATGATGCTGCTGGTGAATGATCCGGGAGATTGGGAGCACATCTTCAGGCAGCTGGACCATGCAGAGTGGAATGGATGGACGCTGACCGACCTGGTCTTTCCGACGTTTCTGTTCCTGATGGGCACGGCGATGGTCTTCAGCATGAATGCGCGAATGGCGCGGGGCGAGAGCAGGAAGACGCAGGCGGGGCATGTGGCGCTGCGTTCAGCAAAAATCTTCGCGCTGAATATGGCAATCTCGCTGTTTCCGCTGCTGCACTGGAACTCGATGCGGTTCTATGGGGTGCTGACGAGGATTGCGCTGTGCTATCTGGTTGCGGGGCTGGTGCTGATCGCGACGCAGAGACCTGCGGTAGTGAGTGCGGTTGCGGCGGCGCTCTTGCTGGTTTACTGGGTGCTGCTGTGCAGGGTTCCCGTGCCGGGCGCAGGTGTGCCGGGGAGAGATATTCCGCTGCTGGATACGGTGATGAACCTGACGGCTTGGATTGACCGCACGGTAGTCGCATGGACACAGCACTGGCTGCACACAGGTGCGTTGTTCAAAGATACGAGTGACCCGGAGGGGCTGCTGAGCACGCTGCCGGCTGTGGCTTCGACACTGCTGGGATCATTGGTGGGGATAGCAATGAGTGGGTTTGCCAGTGGAGAGTCCGGCATGGAGGTGCGAGGGCGGATGCATCGCGTGCAGGCCTGGTTGGCGTGTGCAGGAGTAGCTGGGGTGGGGCTGGGCGAGTTGTGGTCGGTGTGGCTGCCGGTGAACAAAAACCTGTGGACGCCGAGCTTTGTTGTGCTGATGGCGGGGTGGACGTCGTTGCTGCTGGCGGGTTGCTCGTGGCTGGTGGATGGACGCCCGCTGCCGTGGCCGCGATGGCTGCGCGTGGTGACGTGGCCGTGGCTGGTGTTTGGGGCGAATGCGATTACGGCGTATGTGATTTCTGAGGCTGCGGTGAATGTGATGCTTGCCATCAGGATTACGGATGAGGACGGCGACCGGCACACCCTGTTGGAACTTGTGTACCAGAATGGGTTTGCGCGCTGGGGGTCGAACGAGTGGACCTCTCTGGCCTTTGCAGTGACGTTTGTGGTGTTCTGCTTTATGCCGCTGTGGTGGATGTGGCGGAAGAGGATATGGTTGAGAGTGTGAGGCTGCAAGCAGGAAGAGGACACGAAGTTGGCTTACGAGAGTTTGAGGGAGTGGATCAAGGCGCTGGAGCGCGCGGGCGAGTTGAAGCGCGTGGAGGTCGAGGTGTCTCCGATGCTGGAGATGGCAGAGATTGCCGACCGCGCTGCGAAGAGTGGAAAGGGTACGAAGGCCGCCGGTGGGCCGGCGCTGCTGTTTGAGAATGTGGCCGGATACACCGGCGCGCGGGTGTTGATGAACCAATTTGGGTCAGACAAGCGGATGAGGATGGCCTTGGAGGTGGATTCGCTGGAGGAGATTGCTGAACGGATTGAGGTATTGATCCATCCGGTGGCTCCGGCCGGGTTGATGGACAAATTTAAAATGCTGCCGAAGCTGGCCGAGGTGGGTGGATTTTTCCCGAAGACGGTGAGCGCGAAGGATGCTCCTTGCAAGGAAGTAATTTTGCGCGAGGACGAAGTGGACCTCAGGAAATTTCCTGTGCTGACGACATGGCCGCAGGATGGCGGGCCGTTCGTCACGCTGCCGTGTGTGGTGACGCGCGATCCGAAAAGTGGAAAACGCAATGTGGGTATGTATCGCATGCAGGTTTACGACGGCAAGACGACGGGCATGCACTGGCAACGGCAGAAGGTGGCGGCGGAGCACTTCCGCGAGCGGATGCGCGCGACGGCTGACGGCGCGGCTGGAGCTGTGGATGTGATGGCGCTGACTGCAGGTGGAAGTGTGGACGCCTCGAGCGTGCCGCAGCATGTGCTGACGAAGATTCGCGGCGAGCGCATGGAAGTGGCCGTGGCGATTGGGACGGACCCGGCGGTGACATTCAGCGCGATTGTGCCGGCGCCGCCGGAGGTTGAGGAATATCTGATTGCGGGGTTCCTGCGCGGCAAGGCCGTGGAGGTGGTGAAGTGCGAGACGGTTGACCTGGAGGTTCCGGCGAGTGCGGAGATTGTGCTGGAAGGTTATGTGGAGCTGGGCGAGCTGCGCAGCGAAGGGCCGTTCGGCGATCACACCGGCTTCTACACGATGGCGGAAGAGTATCCGGTGTTTCATGTGACGTGCATTACGCATCGCAAAGAGCCGATTTATGCGGCGACGGTGGTGGGCAAGCCTCCGATGGAAGATGCGTGGATGGGCAAGGCTGTGGAGAGGATTTTTCTGCCGCTAATGCGGCTTACACTGCCGGAGATTGTGGATGTGAACCTGCCACCGGAGGGCGTGTTCCACAATTTGATGATTGTGAGCATACGCAAGAGCTATGCGGGGCATGCGCGCAAGGTGATGAACGGCATCTGGGCGATGGGCCAGGCGATGTTCACCAAGTGCATTGTGGTGGTGGACGAAGACTGCGATGTGCAGGATGTGGCCGAGGTGGTGCTGCGAGTGACCAACAATATCGACCCGGAGCGAGACATTCAGTTCACGCTGGGGCCCGTGGATTCACTCGACCATGCGAGCCGGTTGCAGAACTACGGATCGAAGATGGGGATTGATGCGACGCGGAAGTGGGCGGCGGAGGGATTTACGCGGCCATGGCCGCAGATGCTGAGCATGCCGGATGAGGTGAAGAAAAAGGCAGAGGCAATCTGCAAGAGCCTGGGGATTTGAGAGGGCGGCCAACGATATACTGAATCTTGTGCGCGATGGTGGATTTGCGCTGAGGAGATTCAGGTTTGGCGAAGGCAGAGATTGGGATTATCGGCGGCAGCGGTCTGTATGGCATGCCGGGGTTGACGGAGGTGCGCGAGGTGCGCGAGGAGCGGGTGGAGACTCCGTTTGGCGAACCGAGCGAGGCGCTGGTGCTGGGCAAGCTGGAGGGGCGCGATGTAGCGTTCCTGGCGCGGCACGGCAAAGGGCATCGCATTCTGCCGAGCGAACTGAACTTTCGGGCGAACATTTACGCGATGAAGAAGCTGGGTGTGAGCAGCATTCTGAGCGTGAGCGCAGTGGGCAGCCTGAAGGAAGAGCATAAGCCGACGGATTTTGTGGTTCCGGACCAGTTCATCGACAGAACCTTTGCGAGGCAAAGCACGTTCTTTGGCGATGGTGTTGTCGGACACGTTGCGTTTGGCGATCCGGTATGCCCGATTGTGGTGGAGGTGTTTGTGAAGGCGTGCGCGGAAGTGGGTGTGGTGGGCAAAAAGGGCGGCACATACGTGTGCATGGAGGGGCCGCAATTTTCCACCCGTGCCGAATCGAATCTTTACCGCAGCTGGGGTGCAGATGTAATCGGCATGACGAATTTACAAGAAGCCAAGCTGGCTCGTGAGGCCGAGATCAGCTACGCGACGCTTGCCATGGTGACGGACTATGACTGCTGGTATGAAGGCCACGACGATGTGACCGTTGAGCAAGTGATTGCTGTGATGCATCAGAACTCCGGCAATGCGCAGAAGGTGGTGAAGGCCGCGGTGCGGCTGATGCCGAAGGACATGAGCGCGAGCCCGGCACAGACGGCGGCGAAGTTCGCCATCATGACGGACAAGGCGATGATTCCGGCGGAAACGAAGAAGAAGCTGGATGTGTTGTTTGGGAAATACTGGTAAGGCAGAAAACAGTAATTAGTGGTTAGTGATTAGAAAAGAAAAAGACAGAGCGGAGAGTGAATGGCGATTCTGGTTGTGGGTTCGGTGGCGTTCGATTCTTTGGAGACGCCGAGTGGCAAGCGCGAGCGGGTTCTTGGTGGAGCGGCGACACATTTTTCGCTGGCTGCGAGCTTCTTTACCAAGGTGCGCACTGTGGGCGTGGTGGGCGATGACTTTTTGCCGGAGCACGAACGCGTGCTGACGGATAAAGGTGTCGACATTACCGGCATTGAGCGCGCGGAGGGCAAGAGCTTCCACTGGAGGGGCGAATACCTTCGCGATCTGAACGAGGCAGACACGCTGACCACGGACTTGAATGTCTTCGGAACTTTTCAGCCGAAATTACCGGAGAGTTATCTGGATTCGGAGTTTTTGTTTCTCGCGAACATCGATCCTGTGCTGCAGGCGCAGGTGCGGGCGCAGATGCCGAAGGTGAAGATGGTGGCCGGCGATACGATGAACTACTGGATTAGCGCGCACCGCGAGAACCTGCTGAAGGTGTTGCGTGAGCTGGATGTGCTGCTGATCAATGACAAAGAGGCGCAGATGCTGAGCGGAGAGAAGAATGGACTGCGCGCGGCTGAGGTAGTGATGTCGCTTGGGCCGAAGTCACTGATTGTGAAGCATGGTGAATATGGAGCGACGGCATACGTCAGCGAGCGGAGTTTTGGAGACGGTGTGAGGCGCCGCCCATTTCGCGCGCCGGGGCTTCCGCTGGGCGAAGTGGTGGATCCAACGGGTGCGGGCGATTCGTTCGCAGGCGGGTTCTATGGCTATTTGGCATCGCAGAAGATGCTGACGCCGGAGGTATTTCGCACCGCGATGTTCTACGGCAGCGTGATGGGATCGTTCGCAGTGGAGGCGTTTGGGACGGAGCGGCTGCAGCGAACGACGAAGGCCGAGATCGACGAGCGGTTTGGACATTTGCGCGAGATTTCGCATCTGTAGGGTCCAGAAAAAATCACGAGCGGAGAAGCGTGGAACTCGATAAAAATAGTCGAACGATGACGCGGCCGCGCGGATGGAAAGAGCGTGTGGGCGGTGGCGGCTCGGGATATGATCCGGAAAAAGTGCAGCCGGCGACGCGCGGTGAGGTGTATCCGCTGTTTGCAGCGGGGGTGGCGCTGGCATTCTTTGCGCTGATGGTGTGTTACCGGCGCGGATACCTGCTGCTGTATGGCGATGCTGTAGCGCATCTGGCGATTGCACGGCGGGTATTGGATGCCCGGTATCCGGGGATTGCGGAGTTGGGCGGGGTATGGCTGCCGCTGCCGCACGTGCTGATGCTGCCGTTCATCCGCAACATGACGATGTGGCAGACGGGGCTGGCCGCGGCACCGATGTCGATGGTGAGCTACGCGCTGAGCGTGGCGGGAGTATGGCGGTTGGGGCGGCGGATGATGCGGCTGCGGTGGGCATTCGCAGCGACGGCGTTTTATGCGCTGAATGCGAACCTGCTGTATCTCTCGACGACAGCGATGACCGAAGCGCTGTTCCTGGCGCTGCTGGTGTGGAGCGTGGTTGCAACGATGGAAGGCGTGGCCGCGCTGCGCGCAGGGCGAGTGGGTGCGGCGCGCGGACAGATGATCTTTGCCGGGCTTCTGGTCATCGGCATGGTGTTCACGCGCTATGACGGCTGGATCGTTGGCGCGGCGGAGTGGGCATGCCTGGCATGGGCGATGTGGAAAGCAAATTCAGAGGTCCGAAAGAAAACGCTAACCATGTTCGTGATTTTTACGGTGATGTGCGCGGCCGGGCCGCTTGTGTGGTTCTGGTACAACCAGCACTTCGAGCATGACTGGCTGGACTTTATGCGTGGGCCTTACTCGGCGGAGGCGATTGACCGCAAGACCTCGCCACCCGGGCATTATCGCGAATGGCACAATCCGTGGCGGGCGTTGACGTTTTACACTCGCTGCGCGCAGGTTGATGCCGCAGCGTGGGAGACCGGATGGGTGGTGATGGCTGCGGCGTTGTACGGCTCGTGGACCAACTGGAAGCGCAGAGCGCAGAGTGAAGTG
>Ga0302325_10029278_pt1 | contig 11377 bp, 11 predicted proteins | sample Palsa_T0_2_FD_201948 | JGI IMG/M metagenome (GOLD analysis project Ga0302325, IMG submission 201948) | Peat permafrost microbial communities from Stordalen Mire near Abisko, Sweden - Palsa_T0_2 | ecosystem: Environmental > Terrestrial > Soil > Palsa > Peat permafrost | place: Sweden: Abisko... | reverse complement strand
GTCGAGAAATGTACCAGCTGTGAAAACTAGGATCCGAAAATGGCCAGTGAGGAAGGACCAGAAAAAGTGAGCTGATTTAGCCTTCTTCCTTAGAGATCGGACGATTTTTGGCAAGGCAGGTGCGACGCTTGTTGGCTTTCCTACATCAGACAATCAGCTCAATGTTCCCAGAACGCAGGTACAATCACACCTACATCCCGTATCTGAACTTTCATAAAAGCAGAAGACATTCTGCTATTCGAGAGATTATTGGCCGAGGCACCAACTGCGTGAAGCAAGCCGTTTCCCCCTTCATTCCTTGTATTTACATCTTTTCTTAGCTGCAAAGCGGGAACATGCATTCGAGTATGAAAGGCAATCCGTTTGCTCTTATGGAGGCCGTTATTCAGATCTAGCAATCCCCCATACCAGCCCCGAAGAGGCCAGTATATTCTACGAAGATCAAATTAGAGTTAAAAGAGGTGGGCGCGATGCAGAATTCGAATCCAAAGTTTCAGGAAAGCTCGTTCAATATATTCTGTGACTTTATCCAGTGTCCAGAATTTGCAGTGACCCACGAGAACATAGACCCAACACCACATGGTTAGACTTCTGGAGCCAGTTTGATTAAGAAATCCTAGAAAGCGTTTAGCCTGAAGAGATGTAAAGCTTTCTGGGGTTTTGCTAAACTAAGAGACTGTGATAGGAGAATGCAGGCCAATGCATCCGTGATGAAGGATGCAAGCTTGAGCCCGAAAGCAAACAATGTCTGCTTCCACCCAGAGCGAGGGCATAACTAGAGGACAATTAACAATTGCTGAAGGGATTGCTGAATGTTTTGATACAGTAAAATACAAGGCTCATCACTGATGAGATTACCAGAGCTAGAGATTATGGAAACGATAGGTCGGTCTCTATCACAGTCCATGAAACCCCAGCGCATTCTCATTAATAAAAGCAATGCCCTCTCTTCTCCAACTATCCGATTCGATATAACTCGATCCGGTAAGATTAACCGTAAACACCATATTGATTCCCATGCCGCCTCCTAGTGTCGAGTTGTACACCGGCCAAGTAGTTTTGACACCCTCAACTCCATGATTATTCGGGTCTCCATCCACGACGAAGCTAACAAAGCTCCTACCCGACAAAAAAGGGAGGCCATTCTTGTGCTCATTGAACAGACGATTATGAATTCAAGGTTTGTGGAACCCTGAACCGCAAGTCGTCAATAGGTGACTGAGCAAATGGGATACCGAGAAAGAAGTCTTGATTGTAGGCTGAGTTGTGAATACCGATGTAGGAACCATTTCTCACGGTGACTATCGGGCTCGAAGTTGTATTGGGGCAGGTGGCATTGGAAGCTGCCGATGCAAAGGTGAAGCATAAGGAGAGTAGTTAGCCATAACATGAAGACAGCATGCTTAGATTGACTATCAGGCAAAGGCACAGCACTCCTCCCGAACCATATACATATCTCCTCATTCTTTGGTATGATGCAGGAGCGGGCCGAGATACCTATCTGATAGGGACCTTCCCGGCTCCTCCACTGTAAGTCGACGCGGTCATGAAAGTAGAGGGGCACTCCAAATAGTTGACGAATTACCAACTCTTTGATAGCGCGGGCAGCTATCAGGAGAGATGAATGGCGAGATCGGAGAGGTTCAAAGTGTGGCTGTCAATTCTCCCGAAAGGCTGAAAGGGAAGGTCCAAAGCAATGCATGCAGAGGCTTAGCGCAAATTGCCCGGGAGCCCAACCTCTTTACTGTCGGGCCTTTGAAACGGATTCTCGAAATAGGATCGGAACATTCAGAGATTCAGTTGTGAGTTTTGTTTGGTGGTCGTCAACGGCTTCGTGGGAGGTTGAGGTGATGCGAGCCGAGATCGGCCCTTTGACCTTGCGATCCGATTTCTATTGGTGCACCCATCTGCAGGTACCCGAAGAATATGAAGGGTCCAACGTCCAACATAAGTCCACACTGAAGAATAGGTTTCGATACGAAGAGGTGGACCAGAGGGATGTGGCGTAGTTTCATCGACGTAACATTAATCTAAGATCTCCGCTTCCGAATCCGTGTCTTCAATAACAGTCTTCAGACCAATGGCCGGGATACCAGTATAGGATGTGGCTTTCTTGGCCTTCGACTTGTTGCTTATAATAGATTCCGTGTCTGAATCATCCGAGGTGTCGATCTCATGCCATGTGTCGCCCATACTTGTATCCGTTTTTGCAAAATCACGCTCCCGAAGCAACTCAATTTCATTTACCAACTCACCGTCATCATCGTCGTCCTCTTCATCCTCGATATCCCCGGCTTCTGAGGCTGTGACAGCCTTCCCTTTACGTACCCTCTTCCCTTTCAGTAGTTTTTCGACTTCCTTCTGACCTCTTAACCTAAGACTCAGTTCCCGTACTACATTTACCCATCTTATCTCCGCCTTGCAAGTGGGACATGCGCCTTTTACTGGAACCAGCTCATCTTCTTCATCTTTGAGAAAGTGCTGGCTTAGGCAGGTCAGGTGTGTGACAGATTCACATCCAAGATTGGGGCAAATCGTGTAGAATCCTGCGTCATGTTCAAGATCACTGTGACATATGGCACATGCTCCTTCTCGCTCGAACTCAACAATGTTCTTGCCTTTCTCGACGTGAGGCTTTTCCTTTGAGTAGTCGACCGCCAACGTTGTAATACCATGTGTAAGACTGGCATTCTGTGTTCTTGGGCTATAGAGTACGTTGTCAGATGTATTGTCTGAGGTTGGGAAGTCCTGAATGACTTTGATAGAATTTCGAATTGGTTCAGCAGCTGCATTGCACCATTTTAACCAGGCTTTATAGACATTTTCCGAGAAAAATCGAAGCTCGAGTGGCCATCGAGAGAACGATGGAACACGCAGGAGGAGATGGAGATTCGAGAGAAGAGATGCTACTGAATGTCGTGGTCGTTTCGGCTGCCCGCTTCGCTTCTTCTGAGTTGCATGCTGAATTCGAGATTCTGGCGGGATATGTAGCGTAATGTGAGGATTCTGCCAGGCCCATCTGCAAATCATCAGAGACTGCTGGCTGATCTATTGACGACAATGAAAGAGGAAGGAGGAAAGGGAAATTGTTGTGCGTATATCACGTGCATAGCACGTGATACAAATAAACACGACTCACTCAAACTGCAGGGCAGCAATATGACTTGGAAACCCTGTGACAATGCAGGTCATCTCCCAGGGACGTAGGCTTTGTCTGCTTGTACGTACTGCTCCTCCTTTTGCTTCTCCATTGTGCTGTCGAAGTCGTCGCACTGAAGTCGCGTCAGCCAAACCCATCGCGTCCTGCTATATATCCTACCTGGATGTGGCGTAGAACCAACATATACAGAACTCGGACGTATCGTAGATCTCAGGAGGTAGCAGCAGTAGAACGCAGGTATGGGGCGATCGAGGGGCATTTTCGATTTGTGATTTCGGCTGATTGATGATGTTCTTGATGGTGGCCACCTCAGTTTTGGCAACGTTTCGCCTACTCTAGGCTCTACTGTACCAGGAACCGAGGCGATCTGATCGATATCAGACGAACATTTGGGCACAGCCACGAGCAAGAACAACCAACTAGCAGCAAACTATCGAGGCCTCGAAACTGATACCGATGATAGGTCAAAACCCTCAGCGAACTTGCGAGCAGTGAAAAATGATATCAGATGCATAAGTCACTCGATTATTCCAATCGAGACATTTATGCGTATCCAGCGTGGGGTCTTCGGATATCCCGAGCATGGAAAAGCAATTGCGTTCTGGGCGCAGTGATCCCTGCTTCTCAGGACGACATCAAATATCTCATTGGCCAGAATTGGATTTTGACGCCTGAGGCATGTACGAGGCCGCCACCCACCCTTGCTGATATATGGAGCTAAAAGCCATCTAAAAGCTGCATCGTCTCCATTCGGACACGGCCTCCATCATTGATTCAGGCCATCACGTGGGGCAATAAAGGTGCAGAGCGATAACCTTCCGTATGAATTGAATCATCTCAGGAGACAGAAAACACCATTGCTCTCAAATCTTGGTGTTCTTGTTCGCTGCGATGTTGACGGCCAGGGCGAGAGCAGGGATTGACTAGTCAATCTGTTGCGAAAGAGCCAGCGTTCTTGGGCCGCTTGCTAGCCGCGTGCGTGCCGGCCAAACTGATTCGGGACTGGAAGCATGACCTGAACCTTCCATTCTCCCATTCTTCCATGCCTGCCGTAAGATGTCCAAAGCGACGGATTCCCTCCCACCATCGAAACCTTTCCCTCCAACCTGCACACCTCCTCTCCGCACACCACCACCCACCTCTCGAACCCATACAGAAGACTTCGAACCATCGATCAATACTGCCCTGGATGTAATTAATATGCAGTATTCTGGTTCGACTGCGCATTAATTTCGTCGTGAGGTGAGGAGGCTTGCGAGGGGGGATCCGACTGAATCACCAACATATCTGGCCCGGCAGACCTCCAGCCCCCGATACTGGCCCATTCGATGTCGATAATCTAGATTTTCCGTCCTCCAAACATCCAACATCTACGAAAATCCTCAAACCCCCTACTACATACCACGATGGTTCAGGTCCCGATGACCACGGCGGGTTCGAGCTCGGGCATGCGAGCCTCACCCGCCAGTGGGACGAACAGCAACAGCACCTCCACTCGAGGCAAATCGACCACGAATGCGAATAATCCTGCCGCTACACAGCAGCCTTTGAGCGCAATGCACTCTCTGCCACTAGATATGACCAGCGTCGAGAGGAGGGGACAACCCACGGCTAGCCGAGACACGAGCAAGAGGATACGACCTCACGGATTGCAAGAGGCGCCCACATATAGACCAACGGTTGAAGAGTTTAGCGATCCCTTCGCATATATAAAGAAGATTGCTCCGGAGGCTTCGCAATATGGCATCTGCAAGATCATACCACCGGACTCCTGGAAGCCAGATTTTGCGATCGACACCGAGGTACGTTCTCACAACCCTGGCGCAGAAAAATGTGATATTTCGATGCGTGAGCATCCTGCACTCTGCGAATTTTCGGAAATATACCAAGCCGGAGTGCAATGCTGATTTGTCGCAGCGTTTTCATTTCAAGACGAGGAAGCAGGAGTTGAATTCGGTCGAAGGAAGTGAGTACAGTACCATTCGGCAGGTAGCCCGTCCGCCATTGCTCATCTAACGTACTTGACAGGCACCCGCGCAAATCTAACATACCTTGATCAACTTGCGAAATTCCACAAGCAACATGGAACCAACCTTAATCGTTTTCCCAGCGTCGACAAGCGGCCACTGGACTTGTATAAACTCAAGAAGGCCGTTGAAACGAGGGGTGGTTTCGATAAGGTCTGCAAGCTCAAGAAATGGGCTGAGATCGGACGAGATTTGGGTTACAGTGGGAAGATCATGTCCTCATTATCGACATCACTCAAGAACTCTTACCAAAGATGGCTCCACCCCTACGAAGAATATCTCCGACTTGCAAAGCCAGGAGTGCATCAGCAATTGGAGTACGAATATGGAGGTCCTCTCACACCATCTCCAGCAAATTCGCCCTTGAAGAAATCACACCAACACACTCCTTCAAGTCTTCGAGGCGAGTCCCCTGCGGTACGGGCCTCTGAAGCCCTCAATGCCTCTATGAAGGATGAATTTGAGAAGAGTGAGAAGAGTATGAGAAATATTCCCATGTTAGATTCTCCTGCGTCCACACCACAACCTGTCTCTTCAGGCTTCACTCCAGTCAATGCTGGTGGTTTTACACCGGTCAATGCAACTCCAGCAACATTTGCTCCCGTCAATATCAACAGACGAGAGCGCGAAGAGAGCAGTAGCTTCACCCCTCCCCGACGACCATTCGACAGCCCCATGTCCTCAGCCAAGGCCACGCCCGAGTATCGCCCCTCGGCCCTCAGCTCGGCGCCAGTCGTCAATGGTTTCACATCTAATCCACTGCTGAAGCGACAGCTCAGCCATGACAGCCTTGATTCACGAGGGAAGGGCAGTCAAGCAGAAGATAGCGAAAATGGCGGACGACGAAGCAAGCGTCTCAAGAAAGGTATGTGGCTTTTTCATTTCCTCAGTATTTGCGACGGGATGCTATTCCAACGTGATGCGGTGTCAAGGGTGCGGTCAATGCATCGATTTTTCATGTCGTACGATTCGATTGGCGATGAGATCCCGGCTAATGACAGCCCTGCAGATGCGGTTCCAACTGTGGCTGGATCTCACATGACGTTGTTCCGCCCTACCCCACCAAGAATTCCTGGCGCGCATGGTTCATCCGCACCCGGTGAGGTAAGCAAATCTAAACCTAAAATCTACTTCCCAAACATATACTTAGATATCAATCAGCGATGTGAGCATTGTGGAAAGAATGAGGATCTAGGGAATCTTCTTATTTGCGAGTCGTGCGATCACGGCTATCACATGTACTGCCTGGATCCTCAGGTTCCACACAAGCCCGACTACGATTGGCATTGTCCGAGATGTCTCGTTGGTGATGGTAATTTCGGCTTCGAAGAAGGCGGAATCTATTCTCTCAAGCAATTCCAAGAGAAGGCGGCGGACTTCAAGGAAGGCTACTTCCAGAACAAGATGCCGTTTGACCCTGTTCTCAATTGCCCGCGACCCGTCACAGAGGATGATATCGAAAGAGAATTCTGGCGACTGGTGGCCAGTTTGGAAGAGACTGTTGAAGTTGAGTACGGAGCTGACATTCATTCAACAACGCACGGAAGCGGCTTCCCTACCATGGAAAAGAATCCCCAAGACCCATACGCGACGGATCTTTGGAACTTAAATATTATGCCCCTGCACCCGGACTCGCTATTCCGCCATATCAAATCAGATATCTCAGGCATGACAGTTCCATGGCTCTATGTTGGTATGATCTTCTCCACCTTCTGTTGGCACAATGAAGACCACTACGCATACTCAGCAAACTACCAACACTTCGGCTCGACCAAGACGTGGTACGGCATTCCAGGCAAAGACGCTGAGAAGTTTGAGGCGGCGATGCGCGAAGCGGTCCCAGAACTATTCGAGACTCAACCTGATCTCTTGTTTCAGTTGGTCACTCTCTTGACTCCAGAGCAACTGAAGAAGGCTGGTGTCAACGTCTATGCTCTTGATCAGAGAGCTGGTCAATTTACCATCACTTTCCCACAAGCCTACCATGCGGGTTTCAATCATGGATTTAACTTCAACGAAGCTGTGAACTTTGCGCCTGCCGACTGGGAGCCATTTGGCGCTGCTGGTGTTGATCGACTTCAACAATTCCGACGACAGCCTTGCTTCTCTCATGATGAGCTTCTCTGGACAGCAGCCGAGGGCGCTGCGACCGGTGGAGTGACAATTTCAACTGCGAAATGGCTAGCCCCTGCACTGGAACGACTTCGAGATCGTGAGGCCACTCTACGAAAGCTCTTCCTCGACAAGCACAAGGAGCACGACGGCCCTTGTGTTATCACGGACGAAGTCGAGGGTGCGGGACCTCGATGCCATATTGGCTTTGTTGTCGACGACGCGGACGTTGCTGAGGAAGAGTATCAATGCTCGTATTGCAAAGCCTACGCCTATCTGTCAAGGTTCAAGTGCAAAACCAGCGGTAAAGTTTTGTGTCTCAGCCACGCTGGCAATCATGAGTGTTGTGACATGCCCGAAGATAAGCGATATGCTGGCAACAACCACACGCTTCACTATCGCCGTACTGTGGAGGCAATCGAGAATATGTATCAAAAAGTTGCCGACAAGGCTCAATTGCCTGAAATATGGGAAGACAAGGTGGAAAAGGCCCTTGAAGAGAGTGACAAACCTCCTTTGAAAGTCTTGCGGACTCTTCTCAATGAAGGCGAACGTATTCCTTACGACTTGAAGTCCCTTCCCGAATTGAAAGCGTTTGTTGACCGATGCAACGAATGGGTCGACGAAGCAACCAATTACATTGTGCGAAAACAGCAGAATCGTCGAAAGAATGAGAAGGCTTGGCGGAAGGGAAGCAAAGCTGCAGAACTCGAAGAGAGAGATCGTGAGCTTCGAAAGGTGGAGAATGTTGTCAAGCTCCTGGAGCAGGCCGAGAACCTTGGATTTGACTGCCCGGAGATCACACAGCTCAGCGAACGTGCGGCTGCCATTGAACAATTCCGAATCGACGCAAAGGACGCTATCAAGAACGTCGTCTTACGCCAAACCCAAGAGTTTGAGGAGCTTCTCGAGCTTGGGCGAAGCTTCAACGTGGATATGCCAGAAGTCGAGCAACTGGACAAACTTGTGCAACAGATGAAGTGGAATGATCGTGCTCGCGATAATCGAGGTAAATTCCTCAGTCTAAAGGAAGTGTCGGACATCATCGAAGAAGCCGTCAAGCTTGAAATTCCTGAATACAACGACTATCTCAACCATTACAAGGAACAACGGGCTGCCGGAATGCAATGGGAAACTAAGGCGCAAGAGTTGATCCAAGCTGAGGCCATTCACTACCCACAGCTGGAAGCTTTGTCACAGCAAGCCCAGGCTGCTGCTCTGCCAGTCTCTCCAGAAACCTTAGCTGCTGTCGACCAGATTCTGAACAAGCAACGAGAAGCTCATCGACAGATCTTGTCTCTCTACGAGCGAAGTCGGAACGAGGACTTTACGAAGAGGCCGAAGTATGCAGAAGTTCGTGAAACGACCGAACGACTTGCCGAACTCAATAGCAAGCCGAGCGGTACGTTGGACTTGGAGAAGGAACAGAAGCGACACGAGGATTGGATGCGGAAAGGCAAGAAGTTGTTCGGAAAGGCCAATGCACCATTGCACATCCTGAAAAGTCATATGGAATATGTCTTGGAGCGAAACTTGGATTGTTTTGATATCAATTCAGACAAGCCCCGAGTTCCTGCCGAGCCTGCTTCGCGAGAGCCTAGTCCATCGGATGCCAAGTTACATAGCTGGGAGGATCCAAGATTTCGGGAAGTTTTCTGTATTTGTCGTCGAGTCGAGGCTGGTATGATGATCGAGTGCGAGCTCTGTCATGAATGGTAAGCAGTGAATGAATTTTGCTTTTTGCATCATGTCTAACTTCATTAGGTACCACGGCAAATGTCTCAAGATCGCTCGAGGAAAGGTTAAGGACGACGAAAAGTACACCTGTCCTATTTGTGACTGGCGAGTCAAAATTCCACGAGATGCAGCTCGACCCAAATTGGAAGACTTACAGGCATGGCAAGATGAAATTGCAACGCTTCCTTTCCAACCTGATGAAGAAGACATTCTGGCAAAGATCATCGACAACGCACAAGAGTTCCGAACGCACGTTTCTCCTTTCTGTAATCCTGTTATGGGCACAGCAGAGGAAGCAGAAACTCAACGTTTCTATCTTCGCAAGATCGAAGGTGCTGAGATCTTGCTTGCTTTCGAAACAAACTTCTTCAGGCAAGAGCTCCACAAATGGTCACCGGTTGCACCTGAAGCTCCACCTATTCTTGACGCCTCAAAGTCCACTCGGAAACCTCGCCCAACAAAACTTCAGAAGCTGATGGCTCAGCACGGCGTCAACAATCCCGAACAACTGCCACAGAACCTCAAGACTAAGCCTCACAACTTCAAGAGAAAATCCAGTGAGCCATCAGGTCGTCCCCAACCTCTTCAACCAGCACCAGGCCGCTCTGACTCGGGCACACCCACGTCACACACCTTTCCCATCTCCGCATCAATGCACGCCCAGACTGGCCCCGTACTATCTGGCTTTCCATCCGGACATGACCACGCCCACCCACCACACTTCGGGACCTTTTCCGGGGTCCAAGATCCCCATTTCAGCCTGAGTCCACAATCCAGCGCCTCACCCGCCTTCGCACCCAACGCCTTTCTGCACGGCGGTCTCCAATCTCCCAGTTTCGGCGCCAGCACCCGCCCGCCAGGGATATTCGGCGATTCTGGATTCGGCAGACTTGACTCGGTAGCTCTGGCTGCTGGGAACGATAGTCCCATGCGTGACACTTTTGCAGGGAGCAGTCAAGGCGTCTCTAGAATGTTCGACGAGTTGACAAACCAGGATGATGGTATTGAGGGCCCGAAGGGTGAGAAAAGAAGTCCGAGGGGCCCGGAGGAAAAGGTTGCTGGAGATGTTGCGACGAAGTGGGGTGAAACCGATGACATGGAGCTGTTTTTTGATGGACCGTGAGCGCTCCTTCGTCACTACCACACACTCTCTACTCGGCCTGGCGTTTGCCGCTAAATGATGCTGTTTCCTTACTATTTTGCTTTTCACGACCACGAACGGCTCGATGAACTACGGATTGGCTGGCGTTCATTCATCTTTCGCGTCTACATGTACGGAGTTCAGAGGGGGGATAATTGATTCTACGAACACCTTGCATTCTCGCATTCATTGCGTCTGCAAAGACGGTCTGTATATTCATGTACTATTCTTGCATTTGCATTAGGGAGAGGTGGGAGTGCGTTGCACGGTTATGTGATTTGGGATAGTTGGGGCTGCGTAGAGGTAGAGGTAGCTATTAGCTGGCTCGCTTGTGAAGACAATGGATGTATTTGTCTCGACTACTATCTCTCATCGAAGTTGTGACTGGTGAAGATGCCCGCGAACTGCTTCGATCTTTCATTTTCCTAATCCTGCTAGTGTGCTAGTTTCCCGATTCCAAGTTTCCTGATCATTGATCTATGCACGCCGTCGAAGCTTGTTTCGTCGTTCTTAGTGTCATCTAAGAATAGTTCTCCTTTCATCCCACATCACAAGCTTGCGCTCTGTCTCCATCCTCTTTTGCTTTTCTTATCTTCCCACATTTTCTGCTAGTGATATCCAATCAATCGCCCAACATTTCTCTTTCATTCTTACTCGCCCATCCATCTCCAGCTTGCCGAGCGAGCTCGTTGCTCTGATCGCCGAAGTCCACGAACTCTCTCTTCGAAGACCAAGATATCCAATCAAATCTGCCCGTTTCCTTTACCGTCGATTCCGAGCGCTGCTAGAGGTAACGATACCAGACATTTCCAGCTCGTCAGGCAAAATAGGTCAGCCATCGACACTACCCATAGCTTTCCAGTTTTGTTTTCCAATACCGACTTCAACCCCAACCCCCTTTCAGAAGTTAACCTGCCATCGCGGGTTCGTCCGTATCCTCAGCGGAGATCCAAATAATCGGCGCATAAGTAAGTAAGTGTGATGAGCACCAGTAACGTATTGCCCTACCTAAGTTTAATTTTATTATAAAGATTTAGTCTATATAGTGGTAGTAGTGTGTTGAGCAGGGAACGCGGCGTAGATGGTGGATGCGTCGACGAGGTAGGTCTGATGCACATCATGATGCCGATAATGCCGAGCCGGTGATGGTAGTGCCGGTTTGGGGGACGATCCAGTGGATGGCTTTTAGGTAGACCAGGC
>Ga0302325_10029277_pt1 | contig 11377 bp, 11 predicted proteins | sample Palsa_T0_2_FD_201948 | JGI IMG/M metagenome (GOLD analysis project Ga0302325, IMG submission 201948) | Peat permafrost microbial communities from Stordalen Mire near Abisko, Sweden - Palsa_T0_2 | ecosystem: Environmental > Terrestrial > Soil > Palsa > Peat permafrost | place: Sweden: Abisko... | reverse complement strand
TTCGGGCGTGCTGGCGACGGTCACGGCCGGCATCTTCGTGAGCCGCAAAGGCGATGTCATCTACCAGCCCGAGGGACGACTCGTCGCATATGCCGTCTGGGACCTGCTGATCTTCCTGCTCAACGGCACGGTATTCTTGTTGATCGGACTGCAGTTGCGCACGATCGTCCGCGACCCGTCGTTCGCGCTGCGCGAGCTGTGGATCGGACTCTTGATCAGCGCGCTCGTGATCGTGGTACGCATCGTCTGGGTGTATCCCGCGGCCTATCTGCCGCGCTGGCTTTCGCGCCGCATTCGAGAGACCGACCCGGCACCCGGGCCCAACTACGTCTTCGTCATCGGCTGGAGCGGAATGCGCGGCATCGTTTCGCTCGCCAGCGCCCTCGCGCTCCCGGCGCTGACCCGCACGGGTGCGCCGTTCCCCGGCCGCAACGAGATCCTCTTCATCACGTTCTGCGTGATCTTCATAACGCTCGTCTTCCAAGGGCTCTCGTTGATCCCGTTGTTGAAGATCCTGCGGATCGAAGGCGGCGACGATCTCGTCGAACGGGAAACTGAGGTCCGCATCGCGGCCCTCCGAGCCGGGATCGCGCGGCTGCGCACGCTCGAGCCGGATTTCGATTCGACCGAGGAGTGGGAGGTCGAAGGACGGATCCTCGGCGAGTACGACTACCGCATCGCGCACCTCAGCGGTCATCTCGATGGTTCGATCGACCCGCAGGCCATCGCTTTCGATCACCGCCTCCAAACCGAAGCGCTCGATGCCGAGCGGCGCGAAATCTTGCGCCTGCGCGATTCGGGCGAGATTCCCGACGAGATCTACCGCAAGATCCAGTACGATCTCGATCTGGCCGACGAGCGGCTCAGCTAGCGCGCTATGCCCGGTCGTGCGTCGACTGCATCCGAAAACGCCGGCCCAACTCGTCGTGGTTGGTCCGGTCGATCGAGATCGGGGTGACGCTGACGTGCCCGTCGCGCACGGCGGCGAGATCGGTTCCGTCGACGATGTCGTCGGGATCGAAGGTGCCCCACAGCCAGAAATAGGTTCCGCCGCGCGGGTCGGTGCGGCGTTCGACGCGATCGCGGTAGCCTTTGCGCCCTTGGCGCGTCCAACGCACGTCGCGCAACACCGACGCCGGGACGTTCGGGACGTTCACGTTGAGGAGCGAGAGTCGCGGCAGCCCGGCCTCGAGAATTTCGCGCGCGATCCGCACGCCGACCTCGGCCGCGGCATCCCAGTGGTGCTCGGGTGCCTTCTCGGGCCAGCTCGCCACGAGCGAGATCGCCATCGCGGGAATGCCGATGATCACGGCCTCCGTCGCGGCCGCGACCGTGCCGGAATAGTTGAGATCGTCGCCGACGTTCGCACCGCGGTTGATGCCGCTCACGACGAGCGAGGGCCGGCCCCCGCAGAGTTCGAACGCGCCGACGACCACGCAGTCCGCCGGCGTTCCCGAGCAACGAAAGGTCCGCGTGCTGCGCCCCGTCACTTCGCTCACGAGCACCGGATGCTTGATCGAAATCTGGTGACCGATGCCGCTATTGTCGTGGTCGGGTGCCACGACCGTCACGTCGCCGAGTTCGCGCAATGCGTCCGCCATCGCATCGATCCCGGGGCTCGCGTAGCCGTCGTCATTGGTTACCAGGATCTTCGGACGCGTAGCGGCGTCCGGGCCGCTCATTTCGCCGCCGGTGCTTCCGCCGACTTCACGAGACTCGAAAGCAAGAACGAAACGATCGAGAGCACGAGCGCGCCCCAGAACGCCGAACCGAAACCGTCGACCGTGAGGCCGAGGCCGAGGTGCGCCACGAGATAAAACAATATCGCGTTGATCACGAAGGTGAAGAGCCCGAGCGTGATGATCACCGCCGGCAGCGTCAGCACGAAGAGGATCGGCCGTAACACCGCGTTGACGATACCGAGGATCAGCGCCGCGATGACCGCGGACCAAAACGATGCGATGTGCACGCCGGGCAGGAAGTAGGCGACGACCACGAGCGCGAGCGCGTTCACGAGCAGCCGGATCAGGAAATTCAACATCGAAAACCTCCGGTGGCCGCTTCCCCTAGGCGTTGAGGGCGGCCTTCACCGCCGATGCGAGTGCGGGCGTCATCCCCTTGACCGCGGCCAGCTCGTCGATTCCGGCGCGCTTGATCGCGCTGACCGAACCGAACGCCGTGAGCAGCCGCTTGCGGCGCACGGGTCCCACGCCCGCCAGTGCGTCGAGTGCCGATTGCTTCATCGCCTTGCCGCGGCGCACGCGATGATATTCCACTGCGAAGCGGTGCGCTTCGTCGCGGATGCGCATCACGAGATGTAGCCCGGGCGAGCCCGGCGGCAGCACGATCGGTTCGGGCCGGTCCGGAACGAAGAGCCATTCGTGTTCCTTCGCGAGCCCCGCGACCGGAATGCCCCACAGATCGAGTTCCTCGAGCACCTCGACCACGGCGTTGAGCTGCCCCTTGCCGCCGTCGATCAGCAGCAGGTCGGGGCGGTGGTGAAACTTCTCCTTCTTGCGCAACTGCGCTTCGATCGCGCGCTCGCTGCCGTCGGCAAGGATGCTCGCAGGATCTTCTTCGCCCGGCGCGTTCGTATCCGCGCGCAGATAGCGCAAGCGGCGGCGCAGCGTTTCCTGCATCATCGCGAAATCGTTCGAGCCCAGATCGTAGCGAATCTTGAAGCGGCGGTAGTCCGACTTTTTGGCGCGCCCTTCGACGAACACGACCATAGAAGCCGTCGGGTTGGTACCGGAGATGTTCGAGATGTCGTAGCACTCGATGCGGTGCGGCGCATCGGGTAAGTCGTGGGCCGCGGCGAGCTCGGTTCGCGCGCCCCCCGAGGCGCTTTCCTGCACTTCCTGGTGCGTCAAGAACGCCCGCAGGTTTTGCTCGGCGTTTTGCTTGACCAGCCGCATATACTCGGCGCGCGGCCCGCGCTGGGCCCGCAGCACGCGCACGCGCTGGCTCTTGAGCTCCGAAAGCCAGGCTTCGATCACGGGCAGGTCGCTCGGCAACGCTTCGACGAGCACTTCCTTTGGAATCGTGGCCTGCGTCGCCGGCCGGCGTGCGCGCGCTTTGACCGCGACCGGTACCTCGTTCTCACGCGCTTCGCGTAGCGCGAGCGGCGAGAACCCATCCCCGATGCCGCCGCCCGTTTGGCCGGCGCGTGCGGTGTAGAATTGGGTGAAGAACTCCGAGTAGAGTTCGGCGTCGCTTTGGTCGGTAGCGCCGTCGAGGATGAAGTGCTCCTGTCCGATCAGCTTTCCGCGCCGAACGAGGAAGACTTGCATGCACGCCTGGCCCTGCGCGCGCGCCGAGGCGATGAGGTCCATGTCGATCCGCGATCGCCAGACGACCTTCTGCGATTCGGTCACCCGCCGCACGGCCACGATCCGATCGCGCAGGCGCGCCGCGGCCTCGTAGTTCAGGCGTGCGGCCGCGTCGTTCATCTCGGCGTTGAGCCGCTCGAGCAGCCGGTCTTGCTGGCCCTCGAGAAAGAGCACGACTTCGTCGACGAGGGCGTCGTATTCGCTTTCGCTCTGCAGCCCGACGCAGGGCGCCAGGCAACGCTTGATGTGGTATTGCAGGCACGGCCGCTTGCGCTTTCCGTCGATCGGTTCGCGGCACGTCCGCAGCGGAAAGACGACTCGCACGAGGTTGATCAGCTCGCGTAGGCCGTGGGCGTTCGTGTAGGGGCCGAAGTAGCGCGCGCCGTCGTCGCGAACGACGCGCGTGAACTGCACCCGCGGGAACGGCTCGTTCGTGACCTTCAAGTAAGGATAGCGCTTGTCGTCGCGCAGCCGCACATTGAACGGCGGCTGGTGCCGTTTGATCAAGTTGGCTTCGAGGATCAGCGCTTCGATCTCGTTGTTGACGACGATCCAGCGCACGTCGACGACGCGCTCGACCATCCGCATCGTTCGCAGAACGTGCGCAGCCGAATCCTGAAAGTACGAGCGCACCCGCGAGCGCAGCGAGACGGCTTTGCCGATGTACAAGATCCGCTGGCGCTCGCCCAGCATCAAATAAACGCCGGGGGCGTCGGGCAACTGGCCGAGCGTGTCCTCGAGCTTGCGTTCGGCCGCCGGGGTTTCGCTCACGCGAGCCGCGCGGCGCGGGGGCGCCTAGGGCGTTTGGGTCCGCGCCTTGCGGCGCGAACGGACGATGCGCTCCGCGACGAAGTACGCGATCGCGAGCGCGATGACGGCGACGAGGGCGGTCGACGCTTTGTGGATGAGCGGTGCGATTTCATTGAAATGACGTCCGAACAGACTTCCGAGGTAAGCCAGTCCAAAACAAAAGACCGCAGAACCGGCGGCCGTGTATGCGATGAAGTAGAGCTTGGGCATCCGCGAAACGCCGGCCGGCAGCGCGGAGACGCCGCGCACGAACGGCAGAAAGCGGCAAATGAAGACCACGATGTTGCCGTGTCGCTGGTAGAAGGCGTCGAAGGCGTCGAGTTTTTCCTCGCTGACCTTCAGGAAACGCCCGTAGCGGGTGACGAACGGGCGGCCGCCGGCGTAGCCGACGGCGTAGAGGATCAGGCCTCCGGTGACTTCGCCCAGGGTCGCGACCAAGCCGGCCAGCCAGACGCTGGAAAGATGGCCCGTCGCAGCGAGCGCGCCGGCCGCCGGGACGACGAACTCCGTCCCCACCGGCATCCCCATGTTCCCGACGGCCATAACGAGGAAGAGCCCCGGATAGCCCGCGCGATCGACGATGTTCAGGAAAAAATGCGTGAAGTGTTCCACCTAGCCCGCTATCCGTCCGGAAGGCTGGCGCTTCCCTTGAAAGCGTGTCAAGATCTCGGCTCCTAGCCCCCCGCCCTCAGCTAGCATGGCGTCCAGGAGGTGGACGGGCTCGATCGGACCGCCGGCCGGCACGGAGTCGCAGGCGCGGGCCACGACGCCGAGCACGCGCGGGGTGACGAGGATCCCGTCCCAGAGCCGGTCGTCTCCGGTGCCGAGCGCCCGGCGCAGGTCGTCGAGGACCTCGGCCGGAGCCGTTCCCCATTCGGCCAGGCGCGATTCGACGCCCGGATCGTGCTCTTCCAGCAAGGCGAGCAACAGATGCCCGACCCCCACATAATAGTGGTTGTGGTTGCGGCTAGCTTGCTCGGCTGCGCGCAGCACGCGCTTGGCCTCGGGGTTGAACCGACTGAACACAACGGGCCTTCTGTTTGGGAGCCAATCGGGGCGGCAGGATTTGAACCTGTGACCTCTGCGTCCCGAACGCAGCGCTCTACCAAGCTGAGCTACGCCCCGCCCACCCAGGACCACGCACGGTTCTCCCAGCGGGATTCGCCTCCTGCTCTTTTCGCAACGCCTACTTGCGCTCCAAGGGCCGCCGTGCGAGTCATACGAACCAGCATTACTCGACAAATGAAATACCTTATCGTCGGTTGCGGCCGCGTCGGGGCGACGCTCGCAAAACTCCTATCGGTCGAAGCCCACGACGTCACCGTCGTCGACGAGAACCCGGCCGCATTCAAGCGCCTAGGCAACCACTTCAACGGCCGCGTCGAGGTCGGGACGGGCATCGACTACGACGTCCTCAAGCGCGCCGGCGCCGAGAGCGTCGACGGCTTCGTGGCCGTAACCGACGGAGACAACCGCAACGTGATGGCGGCGCTGATCGCGCAACGCATGTTCGGGATCAAGAAGATCGTCGCGCGCATCTACGACCCGCCCCGCGGGCAACTGTACCGCGAACTCGGGATCGAAACGGTGTGCCCTACCACGATCGGTGCGAAGATCGTGCGCGACAAGTTGATGCACATGCCCTACGAGTCGGTGCCGTCGTTCGATTTCGGGAAGCTCTCGTCGCTCGCGGTCAGCTTGCGGGCGAGCGACGCCGGGCTGCGCGTGTTCGAGATCGAGAAGCCGGGCACGATCCGGATCGGCGCAATCCGGCGCGGCGGCCACGTGTTCGTGGCCTCGCCCGAAGACGTGCTCTCCGCCGGCGACGAGATCAATGCCGTCGTCGCACCTGAAGCGTTGTCGGATTTCGTCGCGCGCTTCGCCTCGGCGGCCCTCGACGTTCCCGTCAAGCTGACGGCGTAACGCGATGTTCGTTATCGTCGTGGGCGGCGGAAAAGTCGGCACGTATCTTGCTCGCGCCCTGCTCGCGCAAGAGCACGAAGTGATCGTCATCGAGAAGGTCGCGAAGAAGGCACAGATGATGGCGAACCTGCTCGAAACCGACGTCACGATGGTGGGCGACGGCTGCGATCCGGTCGTACTCGACCAAGCCGGCCTCAAGCGCGCCGACATCGTCGTCGCCGACACCGGCGACGACGAGGACAATCTCGTCGTCTGCCTCATCGCGAAGAAACATTCGCACGCCCGCTGCATCGCGCGCGTCAACAATCCCAAGAATAAGGTCGTGTTCGAGTCGATCGACCGCGAGACGCCGATCACCCTGATCTCGTCGACCGAGGTGATCCTGGACGCGATCAATGCCCACGTCACCTCGCAGGACTACTCGATCATCACCAAGCTCAAAGACGGCGATCTCGAGCTCGTGAAGCTGAAGATCCCCGCCGGCTCCCCGGCCGAGGGCAAACGCATCGTCGACGTCGGCCTGCCGCGCTCGTCGATCGTGGTCGCTGTCGATCGCAAGAACGAGGAAATCCTGATCCCCAACGGCGACACGACGCTGCGCGCCGGGGACGCGGTGATCCTCATGGTAAAGAACGAATCGCGCGAGGACGTGCGCGCGGTCCTGGTCGGGGTGAAGGCACCGGCGTGAGGTAGCGATGAGAGCGAGACAGCGTCGCCGCAGAGTCGTCGTCGTCCCGAGCGGACGGCGCTACGTCGTCTGCGGCCTCCGCGCAACGTCTCGCCGCTCGGAATCCCCCTCGCGCCTCGCGGTCGCGATATTCACCGGCATCCCCGTTTCGACGCTGCTGTTCGTGATGCTCGTCTCGGTCTACGCGATCGGCCGGCCGCTCCCCGAACAACGCACCGTCACGACCGTCGCCGCCTACTCGATCGACGACTTCGCCAACGTGATGAAACGATAGATTAGAGATGAACGTGGTTCGCCTTTGCGTCCTCTTGGCCGGCGCACTTGCGCTTGCGGCGGCTGCCCGAAACGATACGATGGCCCCGCTTTCCGAGTATCTGATGAGCCCTGGGGTCGAGATCGCGCTCGCGCGCAGTGCGGCGCCGGCGGCGATTTCGACGCATGCGACGATCCTGGTTCTCGGCACGCGCGGATACACCGTCGCGCGGAAGGGCCAGAACGGCTTCACGTGCATCGTCGAGCGGGGCTGGATGCAACCGTTCGGCGCCCCAAACTTCTGGAGCGTCAAGATGCGGGCGCCCACCTGCTACAACGCGGCGGCGGCGCGTACCGTGCTTGTTTACACCTTCAAACGAACGGAGATGGCCCTGGCGGGCGCGAGCAAATCGCAGATCCAGGATCGGATCGTGGCGGCGATCGCCGCGAGCGCCCTGCCGATGCCGGGGCCGAGCTCGATGGCGTACATGATGTCGAAGTCGCAATACTTGAACGACGACGGCAAGGCGTGGTATCCGCACGTGATGATTTTCACGCCTATGGACGATAGCGCGCATGCGGGAGCGAGCTGGGGCGCCGACCGCCGCCTCTCGCCCGTCGTCTTCGACGCGCAGGACAAGATGCCGGAACCTTGGACCTGCTTCTTCATTCCCGTCGCGCACTGGTCCGATGGGACGCCCGCGCCGATATATTCGGGAACGTAGTGCGCTAAATCAGGCCGCGCCGCAGCGCGACCACCGCCGCTTGGGTGCGGTCGCTCGAAGCGAGTTTCTCGAGGATGTCGCGGATGTGACCCTTCACCGTCCCGAGGCCGATGAAGAGAGCCGTCGCGATCTCGGCGTTGCCGCGTCCGTTTGCGATCAGCCGCAGAATTTCGGTCTCGCGCGGGGTCAGCGGCGAATCGCGCGCGGGCGCCGGGCGCCCCTCGGCGATCCGGCCCATCGCGACGTGCGCGATCCGCGGATCGAAGTACGCGCCGCCTTCGGCCGCCGTGCGAATCGCGATCACGATGCGCTCGGGCGGCGACGTTTTGAGCGAGTAGGCGTCGGCACCCGCGGCGAGCGCCGCGAGAATTTCCGTCTCGAGATCGTGCACGGTGAGAATCGCGATGCGCGTCGCGGGCGCTTCGATGCGGATGCGCCGGGTCAACTCGATACCGTCGATGCCCGGGAGGCCGATGTCGATGACCGCGACGTCGGGCCGGTGCTCGATTACGGCGGCGAGCCCGCTTGGGCCGTCGCCTGCTTCGGCGACGACCTCGAGATCCTCCGCGCTTTCGAGCGCCGTGCGCAGACCCGCTCTCGTCAACGCATGGTCTTCGACCAGAACGACGGTCTTCACGCCGGAACGCGAACGGGTGCGAGCGGAAGCGACAACGTGAAGGTGCTGCCGCCGTCCGGGCGCGGCGCGTACGCGACCCGGCCGCCATGGCTTTCGGCGATCCGGCGCACGAGGTAGAGCCCGAGGCCGGAACCCGCGCCCTGGCGGCTGGTGGCGCGGCCGACGCGTTCGAACAGGCCGGCGCGCTCTTCTTGCGGCACGCCGTAGCCTTCGTCGTCGATCGCGACCCGCATCTCGCCGCCCTCGCTTGCGACGCGAACGTCGATTCGCCGGCCGGCGGGCGTCCAGGTGATCGCGTTCGCCAGCAGATTGACGAGCGCGCGCCGGATCTCGCGATCGTCGGCCAGCACGATCGCCGCGCGCGGCGCCGAGATGCGCACGTCGATCTGCTTGCCGCGCCACAGCGGCTCGAGTTCGGCGACGACGTCGGTCGCGAGCGCGGCGACGTCGACCGGATCGCGTTGCGTGCTCAGATCGCCCGATTCATAGCGCGAGACCAAAAGCAGCGTTTCCGCGAGCCGTTGCAACTCGTCGTTGGACGCGACCGTGCGCTCGAGAATGTCGCGATACCCGGCCGGCAGTTGGCCGTAGGCGCCGGCGAGGGCTTGTTCCATCGTGAGCCGCGCCGCCGCGAGCGGCGTCCGCAGATCGTGCGAGAGCGCGTAGACGATGTCCCTGATCACGTCGCCACGTTCGCGCAATGCGAGGTTGGCGGCGGCCAGCTCCTCGTTGCGTTCGCCGAGCTGGGCGAAGACGTTGGCCTGCGCGAGTGCGATCGCGCACTGATCGGCGAACGAAGCCAGGCCTTCTTCGAAGTGCGGTTCGAACGCGGCGCTGCGCCGCAACAGCACGAGCACGCCGAAGGTCGTTTCGTGCTCGATCAGCGGCGCGGCGATCGCGCTGCGCGCACCAAACGTATCGAGCCGCAGCCGTCCGAGGGCGTCCGTTTCGAGCAGCGTTCCGATCCCTTCGCTGTGCTCGGCGATGCGCGAGAGCAGCGACATGATCTCGGCCGGCGGCCGTTCGGTCGAGACCTCGACTTCGCCCGCCGCCGAGAGCGAGTATGTCGACGGTTCGTCGAGGCTTGGTTCGAAAACGTACAGCAGCGCGGCGTCGACGCCGAGCGAGCGCGGAGCTTCGCGAACGATCGCGCGCTTTACGAGTTCGGGATTGATCGAGGCGCGCACGGTCTCGATCGCGCGCCGGACGCTGCGCTCGCGCGCGGCCCGCTCTTGCCGCGCGGCGAGTTCGCCCGCGCGGGTGGCGGAACTCTGCGCCGTGATGCTGAGACCGCCGACGAGCAAGAACGACAGGCCCGCGATCACGCGATCGGCGACGGCGATCGGATCCCAATGGTAGTTGTCGTGGAGGCCGTTGGCGTAGCCGGCCGTCGCGTTCGCGATCAGGGCCAGGCCGACGAGCAGGCGCGTAAAGCGCGAATCGAGGGCGAGACTCGAAAGTGCGATCGGTCCGTTGAGCAGAATCGCGACCACGAAGAGCTGCGGGGTGACGAAGTCGAGCGCCCACGCGGCGACGAGCAGGACGAAACACGCGGGGCGTATCCACCGTTCGGGCACGAAACGCGCTTCGCGCAGCCGCGCAGGCGCCCCCGCGGCCGCCCAGAAGCAGCCGTGCGATGAACGCGCGTGACGGGCGGCCGTCGGCAGAGGCGCTGCTCAAGGAGCTCGGCAGCGCGCCGAAATTGACGGTGTACCTCGCGAGCGCCCCCGGGGCCGGCAAGACCCGGCGCCTGCTCGACGATGCCGTCCGGTTGCACCAGAGCGGCGTGCGGGTCGCCATCGGCTGGATCGAAACCAAGGGGCGGCCCGACCTCGACCGCCTGCTCGAGGGTTTGCCGCGCGTCCCCGCACGCACCGTGCGCATCGGAAGCGCGATCTTCGAGGATTTCGACTACGAGGCGGCCCTGGTGGCAAGGCCGCAGGTGCTCGTGCTCGACGAGCTGGCCCACGCCAACCTCGAAGGCGGCGCGCACCCCAAGCGCTGGCAAGATGCCCTGGCGCTGCGGGCCGCGGGAATATCGGTCAGCGGCGCGCTCAACATCTCCCACCTCGAAACGGTCGCCGCGACGGCCGAGGGGCTCACCGGGTTCCCGATCCGCGAGATCGTGCCGCTCTCGTTCTTGCGCGCCGCCGATCAGGTGATCGCGCTCGACGTTTCGGGCGAGCAGCTCGAGGCCCGCCTGCTGGCAGGAAAAGTCGTCAATCCTGAGGACGTCGAGCGCGCGCGCGCCGGGATCTACCGGCCGCAGACACTGCGCTATCTGCGCGAGATGATGCTCCGCACCATCGACGAGTTGACGACGCCGGGACTGACGCCGCGCCGCGCTTCGACGGCGCTCGCGCTCGCGACCGGCGACGGCGATTCGGGCATCTTCCTGCGCAAATCCGCCGGCATCGCGCACGCGCTCGACCTCGCCCTCGATGTGGCGATCGTCGGCGAGAGCGACGTCGATGCGGTCGAGTCGCTCGCGAAGGAACTCGACGGCGACCTCGTGACCCTGCCGGACTTCGACCTCTCCAAACCGCTGCTCGCGGATCTCAAGGCGACCCTCGTGACCGTGCCGTGCGGACCGCTCGCGCTACGCATCGCTTCGCGCCCGATCGAACGCGACGTCCTCATCGCCGACGCGCGCACGTACGTTTCGTCCGGCGAACGCGAACTCGTTTTTTCGCGCTACGCGCAAACATCCGCCGACCGCTTGCGCATCGGCTACGGCCGGCTCACGATCTACCTCGGCGCGGCCGCCGGCAGCGGCAAGACGTTCGCGATGCTCGACCGCGCGCACCAGCTCCAAGACGCCGGAACCGATGTCGTAGCCGCTTTCGTCGAGACCCACGGGCGCAAGGACACCGACGCCAAGCTGACCGGCCTTACGTTTCTGCCGCGCCGCGAAGTCGTCTGCGACGGCATCAAGTACAGCGAACTCGACCTCGACGCGTTGCTCGAGCGCAAACCCGCAATCGCCCTGATCGACGAGCTGGCGCACACGAAC
>Ga0302325_10029276_pt1 | contig 11377 bp, 9 predicted proteins | sample Palsa_T0_2_FD_201948 | JGI IMG/M metagenome (GOLD analysis project Ga0302325, IMG submission 201948) | Peat permafrost microbial communities from Stordalen Mire near Abisko, Sweden - Palsa_T0_2 | ecosystem: Environmental > Terrestrial > Soil > Palsa > Peat permafrost | place: Sweden: Abisko... | reverse complement strand
CAGTTCCGTCGCTGATATACACACGGGAGATACCGTCCGCGTCCTCGGCAAGAAGAGTGACGATGGAACCCGCGTCAAGCCGGATGAAATTGTTTTTGGTACCTTCGCTATCAAAGCGGGCACGATCCTGTCCATCGATGCCGCAGCCAAAACCGTAACGGTGAAGGATCTCATCACGAAGAAGCCCCTCGTGGTGAAAATCACTGCCGATACCGTGATCAAGAAAATTCCGGAACAGATGGCCCAGGGTCTGGCTCGCATGCAGCAGGCTAAACTGGCCGGTGGCGCTCCGGGCGGCGGTGGACGCGGCGATGGCGGCGGCTTCGGAGCCGGCCGCGGTGGTGGACGTGGTGGCGAAGGCGGCGGTGGACGCGGCGGCTTTGATCCTGCCCGCGCCGTGGAACGCGCCCCGGTTATCACTCTTGCGGATTTAAAGAACGGGGATGCCCTGATGATCAACACCTCAGTGGGGTCCGACCCAACCAAAGTCACCGCCATTACCCTCGTGGCCGGTGTGGAACCCCTCCTCACGGCGCCGGCCTCGCGCAACAGCCAGGATCCAAGCGCCGGATCCTGGGGTATCGAAATGCCTGGGATCGGGCAGTAACATAACACCCTGCTTGGCCGCCTTGTAGCCGCTGGGCCAGTATTGGTCTTACCGCAGTTTAAAACGAAGATTGTCGACGTCAACTATGTCCGCTTACCGAACTCGTAACTTTTCACTTCCTTTCGCCTTATGCGGCGTGATGCTGGGCACATTTCTTTCTGTGCCTTCCGCTTCCCTAGCCCAAACCACCGGCGGCACTATTAAAGGCGTGGTCACCGACGCCACCAGTTCCGCCATCCCCGGCGCGGACGTAATGATCAACAGCGGAAAAACCGTTGCCAAAAAGGTGGGTACCGATGAGAACGGCGCCTTCAACGCCACTGGGTTGCCTCCCGGCAACTACACCGTCACAGTTACGAAGTTCGGATTCGCAAACTTCAACACCAAGGCAATCGCCGTCGCCACGGGGAAAACGCAGTCCCTCGAAGTTCACCTCGAACTCCAGGCTTCGAAGCAGGAAGTAACGGTCGCCTCCGACGCCGTCGGCACCCTGAGCGTTGACCCTTCGAACAATGCCGGTCAACTCGTTCTGAAAGGCGCCGATCTGGATGCTCTCCCGGATGACCCGGACGATCTCGCGGCCGATCTTCAGGCGCTCGCCGGTCCCTCCGCGGGCCCCAATGGCGGGCAGATTTATATCGACGGTTTCACCGGCGGCAACCTGCCTCCCAAATCCTCGATTCGCGAAATCCGTATCAACTCGAATCCCTTCTCCGCTGAATATGACCAGCTTGGTTTCGGACGTATCGAAATTCTCACCAAGCCCGGTACGGATCGCTACCGCGGCACGGTCAACTTCAACGACAGCGACGGTATCTTCAACTCGCGCAACCCGTTTCTGAATGCTTCCAGCACCGCTCTGGCGGCTACGGGGGCCAGCAGCACGCTCAACACAAATCCGAGCTTTCAGTCGAAATACTACGGCGGAAATTTTGGTGGCCCGCTCGGTAAGAAGGCATCGTTCTTTTTCGATTTCAACAGGCGGGAAATTGACGACAACGGCATCGTCAATGCCACAGTACTGAACAGCGCTTTCCAGCCCGTGCCTTACAGCAACGCAATTCCTACCCCGAACCGGAACAACGAAGTTAGCACCCGCATCGATTACCAGCTAAATAAGAACAACACCCTGGTTGCCCGCTACTCCTTCCAAGAAGCGCGGCAAAGCGAAGCGGGTATCGGAACCTTTTCGCTAGCTTCTACCGGCTACACAACTGTGAGCCCGGAAAGCCGTTTGCAGATGACCGAAACGATGGTCATCGGCGCAAAAGTAGTCAACGAAACACGCTTCCAGTTCCTCAATGACCGCTCCACTCAGGACGGCCCGAACGACGTTGCTGCCCTCGTAGTTTCCCAGGCGTTCACCGGCGGCGGCGCTCAGGTTGGCCGCAGTTGGGATACGCAGCGCCACTATGAGATCCAGAACTATACCTCGATTGCTCAGGGCACCCACGCCATTAAGTTCGGCGTGCGCAGCCGGACGATAAGCGATGACAACGAATCTCAGAGCAACTTTGGCGGAACGTTCAGCTTCACCGGTATCTCTTCCGCCGCCGTGCTCGGAGCCAACAATCTTCCCATCGCTCCTGGCGTCGATTGTTCGCAGGCCGCCAACCAAGGCAACGCGGCTTGCCAATCCATCACTTCGATCGAGTCTTACCGCCGCGCGCTGGTGCTTCCGACCTTAGGCTTCACACCCGCTCAAGTTTGTCTTTATGGCGGCTGCCCTTATCAGTTCTCGCTCACCACAGGCACTCCTTACCTCCACGTAAACGAAACCGACGTGGGTCTCTTCCTCATGGACGACTGGCGCTTCCGCCCGAACTTGACCCTCAGCGCCGGTATTCGGTATGAGCTCGAAAACCATCTAGGCGATCACAGCGACGTGGCTCCCCGGTTGGGCTTTGCCTGGTCGCCGGGAGCCGGCAAAACCGGACGCTCGAAGACTGTCATCCGCGGCGGGGCCGGTATCTTCTACACCCGTTTTGCGGAAGGCAACATCCTCAACGCCGAGCGTTTCAACGGCACGAACGAAGTAAGTTATGTTCTTACCGATCCGTCGTTCTATCCCAACGTTCCGTCTGTCGCCACGATTCAGCAGTTGATCGCAGCGCAAAATGTCAACAGCACTTCCAACAGCACGGTGACGCACTACGTCGTCGATCCTCACCTACGGACGCCGACGGTCTTCGAGTCCTCCCTCGCCGTCGAGCGTCAGCTTCCGTATAACTCCACATTGAGCATCAACTATCTCGTCAACCACACGGACCACGTGTTCCGGTCGGTCAACATCAATACTCCCCTGGCCGGCACTTACACTTTGGGTGTCCCCGGCAGCGGCGTATATCCTTACGGATCGGCGGCGGGCGGGATTTACGAGTATCAATCGACCGGCACCTATAACCAGAACCAAATCATCACGAGCCTTACGTCGCGCGTAAACCCGAACATATCGATCACTGCGTTTTATGTCTTGGCCTACGCTCATAGCAATACCGACGGAATCGGAACCTTCCCCAGCAGCGAATACACGATCGGAAGCGATTACGGCCGGGCAAGCAACGACATCCGGAACCGCTTTACCATGCTGGGATCGATCGCTACCAAGTACGGAATTCGGATAAGCCCCACGATCATCGCTCAGACCGGCGCACCGTTCAACATCACCGTCGGTGACGACCTCAACGGCGATCTGCTTCTGACCGACCGTCCGGCGCTCGCATCTCCTTCGCTGTGCGGCACCAACAATCAGTACATTAAGTGCACCAAGTACGGCGATTTCAACCTGCGGCCCGGTCCGAACGATACGATCATTCCGAGGAACTATGCCCAGGGTCCTGGCAGCTTCACTGGCAATGTGCGCGTCTCCAAGACCTGGGGCTTCGGTGAAACGGTCACTCGCCAGCCGCGCGGTGGTGGGGGCGGCGGCGGTGCGCCCGGCGGTATGCCTCCCGGAATGGGCGGCGGCGGTGGTGGTGGCGGACGTGGCGGCGGCGGTGGTGGCGGCCCGCGTGGCGGCGGCGGTGGTGGTGGCGGTGGAGCCGACAATACCAACAAGCGCTACAACCTGAACTTCTCCGTGGAAGCTCGCAATGCGCTCAATCACGTGAATCCGGCGGCGCCCACGGGCAACCTGCTCTCTCCTCTGTTCGGTGTTTCGAACGCGCTCGGCGGCGGAGGCTTCGGCCCTCCCGGAGGCCAGACCAACAACCGGCGTATCACGCTGTCGCTTCGGTTTAGCTTCTAATTCCCATCAACCATTGGAAAAAGCCCGGCTTAAACGCCGGGCTTTTTCTATTACCACCCTGATTTCACTCACGTTAAACTGAATGAAAGTGGATCGCATTGGGCGTTATCGGATCGTAAAAGAGCTGGGACGCGGGGCCATGGGCGTGGTCTATCAGGCCGTAGACCCCACGATCGGCCGCACTCTGGCAATCAAAACCATCCGCCTGCGGGAAGTGGACGACCCCGCTCAGCGCGATCGCCTCAAAGAGCGCTTATTCCGCGAAGCCCGTTCCGCAGGCGTTCTCTCCCATCCGAACATCGTCACGATTTACGACATGGAAGAGGACGACGGCCTCGCTTACATCGCGATGCAGTTCGTCAACGGGCCCACGCTGGATGAGGTGATGTCGCGGCCCAAGGCGATGGGCGCGCAGGAGTTGTTCCGCATCCTTCGCCAGACGGCTTCGGCTCTGGATTTCGCGCACTCGAAAGGCATCGTGCATCGCGACATCAAGCCTGCCAACATCATGATCGATGAGCACGGCACCGCGAAGGTGGCGGATTTCGGCATCGCAAAGGTAGGAACTTCGGGCAACCTGACGTTAAGCGGGACCATCCTGGGAACGCCGAACTATATGTCGCCGGAGCAAGTGCAGGGCAAGACCGTGGACGGCCGCGCCGACCAGTTCTCTCTGGGAGTAGTGGCCTACGAGATCCTTACCGGAGAGCGGCCCTTCGGCGGAGAGCACCTCGGAACGGTCGTGTATAGGATCGTGGCCGAAGAGCCGGCTGTCGTTCACCGGCTGAACCCTTCGCTCTCGCCGGAGATCGACGCGGTGATCCGGAAGGCGCTGTCGAAGAAGGCCGATGACCGGTATCCGAATTGCATCGGCTTCATCAATGCGCTCGAAGGCGCTTGCCTTCAGGCGGACGGATGGCAGAGCTTGGCGCGCGGCACAAGCCACAACATACCGACCGAAGCGGAACCGGTGCTGGCCAGAACTCGGGCTCCGAAGACGGAGCGTACCGGGCGCAAGAAGGCCCCCGCCCCGCCCGGAAAGCAGTCGGTATTCCTCCCGGCGTTCGGTGCTTTTGTAGTAGTGCTCGGCGTGCTCGCATTGCTGGGCTGGCAATCGGGACTGTGGCAGCCGGACGCGGAAAGGGTCGCCGCAAAGCAAGAGCCGGCTTCCCAGTCGCCAGAAAAGAAAACGGCGGGACAGAAGCCGGCGGACGATGTGGAAACGCCTCCACCTCCCCCGCCTGTGGAGAAGCCAGCCGAGAATCCCGCGGAAAGGATGGACACGCATCCGGTCCAGGCCGATGAGCCGAAGCCGACACCGAGCGTGGTGCGTAAACCGGTCAGGGCGCTGCCCGAGGTGAAGCCTCCCCTGAGGATTCCGGTCGCTGAGGTTATACCGAAATTGGGCAACCCGCAGGACATCTACGTCCAGAGCAATCCGTCCGGCGTGAAGGCGGTCCTGGACAACCGGCCCGATTCAGTGTGCGAAACGCCATGCCTGATTCTGGCGCTGCCGGGCCCGCACATCCTGTCGCTGACGCTGGCGAACTATGAGAAGGAGATCCGGCCCATCAAAGTGACCGACGCGCGGGTGGATGTTCCGCTGATTACGATGCATCCCAACGGCGGGACGCTCATGATCAGCACCGTGCCGCAGGGCGCCAACATCTGGGTGGACGGCCGGATGCAGGGTTCCCTGACTCCCGCTCAGATTTCACTGCCCAGCGGCTCTTACTCAATCAAGGTTGAGTTGAATCAAATGCAGAAGATACAAAAAGTCGATGTATCGAACGGCAACACGAAGTATCTGAAAATACTGCTCAACCCTTAATGAGGTTCGCCAGCGCGGCACGGATTTCTTCCACGGTACCGATCGCGATGAAGCAGTGGTAAGTCAGCGGCCCGGGCTTGATGGCGCCGGACGGGCGGAACACACAGCTCCACTTCATGGATCGCCCGTACCCGGCATTGGGAGCCGGAGAATAGACTCCAACCGCGTACTGCCGATCCTTGGTGGAGAGGATCACGGGAAGCGGTTGTTCACCCGGACCGCCGCTCAGCGGCGCAACCTGGAACGTGGCCGGATCGAAGGTGAGCCAGAGCGAAAACTCCGGCGGCATATAGCCGGTGACTGCCTCGATCACAGCGGATTGATGAGGTTCGCCAACGTTGAACGTGATCAGGTAATCGAGCACATTCGGAATGTCGCGATAGCCTACCGTGACGCGCTTAAGTAGCGTGTCATCAGACAGTTCAACCTTGTTTTGGGCTGTGTGTATGTCCTTGTGCTGTCCGCAGGCGGCTTTGTACGCTTCATCGGGCGCCAGCCGATATCCCATGCGAACGGTAGTAGCGAGGGTGCTATTCTGAACGCGGGCATCGAGCAGTTGGCTCGAAGAACCGGCTTCGGTGGGGTTGAGGCAATCTCCGAATCCGTCGTACGAGACCGCCGTCTGCCATTCGCGCGCCACAAACTCCTTGTTACGGAATTTGAGGGAATCGATCGCCCCGGCCGTGCGCTGCGAAGCATGTAAAACGAGCGTGGAATTAAGAACAGGCAGCCGAACCGTGTATTCGGTAGTGGCGGCCAACAGGAAAAGGAGAGCGCACATGCGCGGCATGACCTATTGTTACGATAAAAGCATCGTGAAAAGATTACTGTTCGCGGCCATGACCGCCGCCTTGTGCCTTGCGTCGTATAACGCCGAGTGGAATAAGCCATTTCCACCGCATCGCGTGATCGGAAACCTGTTCTATGTCGGCACGAATTACCTGTCCAGCTACCTAATTGCGACGAATGAAGGCCACATTCTGATTAATCCCAGCTACGAGGAAACCGTGCCTCTGATTGAGGCCAGCGTGGAGAAGCTTGGTTATCACCTGAAAGACGTCAAGATCATTCTGATCAGCCACGCGCATGATGACCATTGCGCCGGCTTGGCCAAAATGAAGGAATTAACACGCGCCAAGGTGATGGTGATGGATGGCGACGTGAAGGAAATCGAGGACGGCGGCGTCAGCGACTTCCATTACAAAGACATGCGTTGGACGCCGGTGAAAGTGGATCGCATTCTGCACGACGGCACGGAAGTGACATTGGGCGGCGTTACCATGACCGCTCACAAAACCGCGGGCCACACCAAAGGCTGCACCACCTGGACCACGCGCATCGCCAACCGTGATGTGGTGATTGTCGGCAGCCCCAACGTGAACGATGGCTACAAACTGCTTTACAACGACAAATATCCCAACATTGTCGCCGACTACGAACACACTTTCGCTGTATTGAAATCCCTCCGCTGCGACATCTTCCTGGGCGCCCACCCCGCGTACTACAACATGGAAGAAAAGTACCGCCGCCTGATGCAGGGCGGAAGCAATCCGTTCCTCGATGAACGCGGTTATCAAAGCTATGTGGAAGACCGCGAGGTGGCCTTTAAGAACGCGCTTCGGAAGGAGCGCGGCAGGTAATCCCGCTATGATGAAAGGGTGCCTAAAGTAACCTTTCTGCCGGCGAACGTAACGTTCGAATTTGAGTCCGGCAAACTCCCGTACCAAGACCACGGGAAGCCCGAATCGCTTTTAGATATAGCGATGAACAACCATTTCCACCTGGAACACGCCTGCGGCGGAAGCTGCGCCTGCACGACGTGCCATGTGGTGGTGAAATCGGGCGTTGAGAATATGTCGGAGCCCGATGACGATGAACTGGACCGCGTGGAACTAGCCGCGGATTTTCAACTGAACTCGCGCCTGGGATGCCAGGCTGTAGTAAAAGGCGATGTGGTTGTAGAGATTCCCGCCTGGAATCGCAATTACGTCAGCGAGGGCGGCGGATCGACCCTGTAGCTTTTGCGCCTGAACTCTGGAAAAACTGTACCAGCTTGTCGATCAGATCCTGCGAAATATTCGCGGTAATCGTGATCGTGCGCTGGTTCTGATCGACTCGTAGTCCGTCCCAAAGCCGCAGCAGTTCCGGCTGATTGTCAGGTACGCTCAGGCGTCCGAAGCCGATCAATCCGCGTACCGCGTCGGCCAGGCTTTTCGCATCCGCTTCGGTGCTGCATTGCCCTTGCGCCGTGGCGTTAAGTCCACGGGATAGGTCTGCCTCGAAGTGCGTGTTTTCCATGGACCGGAAGATCTTTCCGAAGTTCGCGGCATTGCCCTCGTGGGGAAGGCTGTTGGCGAGGAAGTCCGCAGAGCCGGTCGAGACGGACCATACCTGAAACTGCTGGGGCACGGCACGCGCCTGGTCCAGCAGCGCCGTGCCGGCATCGCGCGTAGGGGAAAGGTAATGATCGAGGGCTGCCTTCATACTGCTGGTGGGGCCGGCGATGGCGAGCGTGTTGTCCATGATGCAGAAGCCCGCATCTTCCTTCGGGGTTATCGTAAGGACATAGCCCCGGTAGAGAACTTTCTTGAACATCTTAGGATCGAGCTTGTTCTCCGCGATATGGAACGTGCCGCGCGCAAGAAGCACGGTCGAATTGGAACGCCCGCTCGAAGCAAGAAGCAAGTCGCGAACATCGCGGCGCGGATCGAACCCCGTCTCGCCCGCGAAGGAATCGAGCTGAGGAAGCTTCTGCTGGCCGACGAGCTTAGAGTACAGAGGGGCAGTCTTCAACTGCTCCATACGCGCGCCGAACAGCGCCTGCGTATCGGCCGGAATCAGCTTTGCGAGAACGTTGTCGACGCGCTCCGCCGGCAGGCATCCCGGCGGGAAGGTCATCAACAGGAATAGGGGAACAAGGGGCCGCATTAGTAGTTCTTCTTTTCGAATATGTATAGGCCGCCGCCGAGGCAGCAAAGCCCAAAGAGCGCCGTGCTCCAGAACGGCATCCAGGAATCGATGGGCTGTCCCTTGATTATGTTCGTCATCATCTTGCCGATGTCGACGCCCTTCGGAAGAATGTAATAAAGCACGCGCACCACATCGCGCGACCAGTCCGATGTCAGCAGCCTTTCGAGGCCGCTCTGGAAATTCAGGATGATGCTGATTACGATGACGGCAAACGTGATCATGGTGGCGACCACGGCGCTTTCCCATTGCACGCCGACGATCACGATGATCGATAGATAGACGCCAAACATGAAGACCGTAAGGAGGCTCGAATAGAGAAACCCGGGAGTCCAGACGCCGGTCTTGATGCCGAAGATCAGCCATACCGCAATGACGGGATAGAAGATGTTCGCTGCGATGACCAGCAGGTTGCCAAGATACCTGCCAAGCAGGATGTGAGTACGGCTGACCGGCTTCGAGAGCAGCAGTTCGATTCGCCCCGGCTCGAAGATCGTGGGAATTAGGCCCGCCGAGGCCAGTATCGCCAGCAGCATGCCGAAGCCATAAAGCAGGTTCGAGATGACCGCGTGAACAGTCGTCACCATCTTCGACATGTCCTGCGCCTGACCCGTTTTGCCGAATAGCGACATGGTGGCGATGGCGCCTTGTACGACATCGATCTTGACCAGTAGGAGGAAGAACAGGATCAAAGCGGTAGAGCAGCCGAAGAACCCCCAGATGATCTTGCGCGCCATGGCTTCGCGGAAGGTATCGACGACGAGGGCTAGCGTTTGGATGACTTTCTTGTTTGACATCTTATTTGCTCTCCACCGTCCGTATGAAGACTTCTTCGAGAGTGCTATTCACGCGGCCGAACTTCTCAATCGGGCATTGTTGCGCGCGGAGTAGATCGATCGCGCGGTTGGCCGATTCGCGGTTATCGAAGAGCACCTGGTAGCTGCCGTTATTGTGGCTGTGCGTCTTGGCCGTCGCGTGTAACTCGGCGGCGAGATTATCGGGCACATTCTCGGCTTCCACTTTGTAGCCGCTGCCCGCCGTGAGGTCCGACACGGCACCTTGCAGCGCCACCTTGCCTTTGTGGATGATCGCTACGTCGCGGCAGAAGGTTTCCACTTCGACGAGGAGGTGAGAATTCAGGAAGATGGTGACGCCCTTCTTTTCGAGGGCTTCGAGAATGTCGCGGATCTGGCGGCGGCCCACGGGATCGACGCCATCGGAGGGTTCATCGAGCACCAGTAGGCGAGGTTCATGAATCAGCGCCTGGGCGAGACCAACGCGTTGCAGCATTCCCTTCGAATACTTGCCGATGCGGGTGGAGCCCCATTGCCCGAGGCCGACCAGTTCAAGCAGTTCGGGAATGCGGCGCTTGCGAGAGTCGGAATCCATGCCCGAAAGAGCGCCGTAGAAATCGAGCATTCCCACGCCGGTCATGTAAGTCGGGAAGCGGTGGTTTTCAGGGAGATAGCCGATGGGTTCGCGAGCCTGACGGGTCTGCGTGTCCTGGCCGAACACCTTAGCGAACCCGGCGGTCGGATGTGAACAGGAAAGCAGCATCTTGACGAAAGTGGTCTTCCCCGCTCCGTTCGGCCCCAGCAGACCGAATGTGGTCCCGGGTTCTACCCGCAGCGAGATGCCGTCGACGGCGCGAAACTCGGTTTTCGACCAGTTTTTCCGGAATACCTTGGTGAGACCTTCCGTCTCTATGGCGTATGTCATGCGCGTATCTCAGAATACGCAATCCAGGGGCCGTATGTTCAAGGCGCGGTTATGATTTACGAATGCGGCTCACATGCGAATAGACGCTCATCAACACTTTTGGGATCTGGACCGGCTCGACTACGGTTGGATGCCGGTGGGCGAAAACATTCTCAGGCGGAACTATCTGCCGGAGGATCTTCAGCCAATCCTGGAAGAGAACCGGTTTGACGGCTGTGTGGTTGTACAGGCAAATACAGTGATGGCGGAGGCCTGGTGGCTGTTGGAGTTGGCCGAAGCGAACGCGTTCATCCTGGGAGTGGTGGCTTGGGTGGACCTCATCGATCCGGGGTTGTCCGGCGTTTTGGACGAGTTGCAGACGCATCCAAAGTTCAAGGGTGTGCGGCACCTGGTTCACGACGAACCGGACCCGCGCTGGCTGCTGCGGCCGGATGTGCTGGAAGGTTTGCGCGAGTTGACGCGGCGCGGGATTCCTTATGATCTTTTGCTGCGGCCGGTGCACCTGCCTTTGGTTCCGGAACTCGCCGAGAAAGTTCCGGGATTGCTCATGGTGATCGACCATATCGCGAAGCCTCCGATCGCATCTGGGCGGATGGACGGCTGGGCGGAAGATATGCGCACGGCAGCCAGCGTACCCGGGCTTTGCTGCAAGCTCTCCGGGATGATTACCGAGGCCGACCATGCCAACTGGAAGGCGGACGACCTGCGTCCCTACGTGCAGCACGTGATGAGCGTGTTCGAACCGGAACGGCTCATGTTCGGCAGCGACTGGCCAGTGTGCAAGCTGGCTGGGAGTTGGAAGCGCACGCTCGCGGCGTTTACGCAGGCGATTGGAGCGCAGCCCATCGAAGTACGAGAACAGATCCTAGGTGAAACCGCAAAACGATTCTACGGACTTAAAAAACTACCGGCTGAAAGCCGGTAGAATCCTTGGCGACTGGAAGTCGAGGTTTCGGCTTGAAGCCGCCTGAAGTTTGCCCCGGCTGAGAGCCGGCTCAAGGCTTGG
>Ga0302325_10029275_pt1 | contig 11378 bp, 11 predicted proteins | sample Palsa_T0_2_FD_201948 | JGI IMG/M metagenome (GOLD analysis project Ga0302325, IMG submission 201948) | Peat permafrost microbial communities from Stordalen Mire near Abisko, Sweden - Palsa_T0_2 | ecosystem: Environmental > Terrestrial > Soil > Palsa > Peat permafrost | place: Sweden: Abisko... | reverse complement strand
CCCACGGCGCATGTGAAGGCTGGCGATACCGTGCTGCTGCTTGGCACCGGCGGTGTGTCGATCTTCGGGCTTCAGTTGGCGAAGCTCCACGGCGCGCGCGTCATCATTACCTCCAGCAGCGATGAAAAACTGGAGCGCGCTCGCGCACTCGGCGCCGACGAAACCATCAACTACAAAAAGCATCCCGAGTGGGAAAAGGAAGTTCTGCGGCTCACCGGCGGCAAAGGCGTGGATATTGTTCTCGAAGTGGGAGGCGCCGAGACGTTTTCGCGGTCGATGACGTCGGTAAGGGCATCGGGGCAAATCGTCGTCATCGGCGTATTGACCGGTGTCGCGGGGACGGTTCCGCTCGGCTTGATCGGTATTCAGACCTTAAGCGTGCGAGGGGTTTACGTTGGTTCGGTTGCGATGTTCGAGAACATGAACAGCGCGATCGCGCTGCACGGCCTGCGGCCGGTTATCGATAAAGTTTTCTCGTTCGAGGAAACTCGCGGTGCGCTACGTTATCTGCAAAGCGCGCGGCACTTTGGCAAAGTCGTGATCTCGCTCAAGAAGTAAGACGCGTTCATTTCTTGGGCGCTTCGGGATAAAGCTGCTGCGGCGCTTGCGGCTTCAGCGGATAAGCTTTCAAATCCAGCGGGCCATAACCCAGGTGACCGCCGTCGCGATCGACATTGTTCTCGTCGCACGCCATCTCGTATAACTCTTGCCCTGGATCCATTGCGACGAACACACGGCTGAACGTGAACGGCTTGGTGTAAAACTTCGGGTCGTCTACGGTGACCGAATGCGCCAGGTGATCGGCGTCGGTGCGACTCCAGCGCTCCACCACATGCATGGCGTCGCTGTGCGGGTGCGCGTCATCGTCAAGCCAGGTGAGTTTGTCCTTGAACCCGATGGAGTCGATCACCAGCGTGTCGCCGTCCCATTTCGCGGTGCTGTTGCCCCAAAAGGACGGCTCGATATCTTGAGGATGGCCGCGCCCGTCGAGGGGAATCGAACGAAAAGTCCACATCAGCTCATAAAGAAACGCTACGCGCTTGGAATTTTGCACGATCTCGAACGGTACTCCGCTGATGCTCGCGCGCGGGGTACCGGCGAACAGGCATAGCCCCTCGGGATTGACCGTTTTCGTCAGATTGAATTGATAAGCCGCGGCACCTGCAGGCGTGAAGGGAGGGCCGCCGGCATCTTTGAACATTCCTCCGAAGATCAGCGGGCCTTTCCAAAAACCCGATAGATCCGGATGGCCGTCGGGGGCGCGCGGCGCGGGCTTCGATTTGTTGACGCTATCGCGCACGTCCACCGATTCGCCGGCCAGTTCGGTGTATGGATTCTCCTTGGGCTTTGGTTGTTGCGCTTGAGCCAGAACAGCCAAACTGAGCGGAACGATGAATCGCAATCTTGACGCCATGCCTACGACAATTCTATTCTCGATTTAGTGAAAATCAAAACCGCAGCCCGGCTCTTGTGCCTCTCGATCGCACCGCTGATGCCGCTGCTGGCGCACCATTCGTTTTCCGCCGAGTTCGATGGGACCAAGGCGGTCGAGCTCAAGGGCGTAGTCACGAAACTCGACTGGGCCAATCCGCACGTGTACTTTTACATTGACGTCAAAGACGACAAGGGCAATATCGTGAACTGGGGATGCGAGACCGGCGGTCCGGGCGGTTTAATTCGTGCCGGATGGCGGCGCGACTCGATGAAGGCCGGCGATCAGGTCACGGTCGACGGCTATCTTGCCAAGGATGGTTCGCACCTGGTGGACGCACGAAACGTCACGCTGCCCGATGGCCGCAAAGTTTTCGTCGGCACCCAAGGCGACGGCGGACCGACTAAGTAAACCGAGCTAATTAAGCCGACGGGCCCGACGTCTGCCGTGATCCCGTTTGTATTGAAGTGGGCGAGGGAGCGCCGCCCCACCTGCCAGCGTTTATATTTAGAACCTCCGGACTATTGTACCGGTGGACCTGTGGGATAAGATGGTTCTAAGATCATGCTGTCAATCGTCATCCCCATTCACAATGAGGAGCCGTCCATTCTGCCGCTTTACGACCGGTTGACGGCGGTGCTGGAGTCCATTCAAAAACCCTACGAAATTATCGTGGTGGATGACGCCTCGACGGATCGCAGCTTCGATTTGCTGGCTAATCTGGTAGAAACCGACGGCCGGTTGAAAGTGATCCGGCTGCGCCGCAATTTCGGGCAAACGGCCGCGTTGTCGGCGGGTTTCGACGAAGCACAAGGCAACGTCATCATCTCGCTCGATGGCGATTTGCAGCACGCCCCCGAGGATATCCCGGCCTTGCTCGCGAAAATCGAGGAAGGCTACGACATCGCCAGCGGGTGGCGCAAAGAGCGACTGGACAACGCGATCACTCGTAAGATCCCCTCCCGCGTCGCCAATTGGCTGATGGCGAAATCCTCAGGCGTGGCCCTGCGCGATTTCGGAACCACGTTCAAGGCCTATCGCGCCGAGGTGCTGAAAGACATCAATCTCTACGGCGAACTGCATCGCTTCATTCCAGCGCTGGCCAGCTTCTACGGAGCCAGAATCGCCGAGGTTCCCATCAGCAACACGCCACGCGCGGCGGGCGATTCGCATTATGGACTGGGTCGCACCTTTAACGTGATGTTCGATATCCTGACCATCAAGTTTCTGCTGAAATATTTCACCCGCCCCATGCACTTCTTCGGCCGCGTGGGATTGGCGGGATTCGTGCTCGGATCGGTAATTCTCGGTACCTTGGCGATTCAGAAAATATTCGGTCACGAATTGATGATGGTGGATCACGGACCGCTGATGATCGCAGGCGGACTGCTGCTGCTGGGTGGCCTGATGATGTTCAGCACGGGCCTGTTGGGCGAAGTGCTGATGCGCACTTATTTCGAGAGCCAGGGCCGAAGGATTTACGCGGTGCGCGAAGTTCGGTGCAGGCGTGAACCGGTCGCGCCTGCATAGCTAGTGCGAAGACGCAAACTCGATCACCTTGCCGCTTAATCTTCGACGCCAGTAGTTTTCAAACAGTCCTTTCATCGCCTCGCCCATGCCGGCATGCTCGAACACGATAGCGGTCCAGGTGGGCCGCGTGATCACGGGATCCAGCAGCGCCACCAATCCGCGCGAGCCGTCGAATACCGCGAGTTTCATCGGCAGCGAATCGGTATGGGCCATTTCGACGCCTGACGATTCATATTCGCCCAACCGCTGGCGATGCGCCGCATCCAGCGTTCCGGCTTCAATCAGCAGCCGGCAAGTGGCTCCGCGCAGCCGGGCTTGCTTGACCAATTGCTCATCCAGAGGATCAACCGCGTAAGGCGGCCGGGAGAATTCCAGATACTCGTAGCGGACGTCGGAGAGCATGCGGCGATATTGCAGTGCGATCTGTTCGGGATCGTTCACGATCCTTAAATAGTCGAGCGTCCCTCGCTCGCCCTGCCCTTCCGAGTACGATGCAGCCAGATCCACCACCAGGCTGTCAGCCATGCGGGTTTGATCGGTAAGCTCGCGCTGCAACATCTGCGCCCGCCGAGCCAGGTAGCTCGGAACGGCGAGACTGGGCTCAACGGCTGAAAACAGCTTGGTCTTCTCCTGCACCACCTGCGCGAATCCCTTCTCCACCAGGCTGTCGAGCACTTCGTAGATCTTTTGGCGCGGCACATGCGCGCGAGCCGCCAATTCGATGGCTTTGAAGCGCGGATGGCCGATCAGAACCAGATAGGAGCGCGCCTCGTAAGCGTTCAGGCCCAGCTGCTGGAGCCTGCGCCAGAAGCGCTGAAAGTCCATCTCCGGTAGTTCCGTGGTCATTGGAATTTAGAGCATATCAGATGGTAATGCGCAACAGTCTGCTGGCCGACTCAAGGGTGATATCATGCCTTATCTCGCATCGATGAATCCACAAAGCTCGCTTGCCCACTACCGAATTGCGTCCAAAATCGGCGCGGGTGGGATGGGCGAGGTGTATCGCGCCACCGACACAAAACTCGGGCGCGATGTGGCGTTAAAGCTTCTGCCCGCCGATATGGCGAGCGATCCCGAACGACTGGCGCGCTTCCGCCGCGAAGCTCGCGCAGTTGCCACGCTGAATCATCCGCACATTGTCACGATTTTTTCGGTGGAAGAAGCCGACGGTATTCACTTTCTCACCATGGAATTGGTGGAGGGCCAATCGCTCGACCGCATAATCCCCGAGAGCGGCCTCCCGGTGGAACGACTGGTCGAAATTGGCCGCGTCCTGGCCGACGCTCTCGCGGCCGCGCATGACAAGGGCATCGTGCATCGCGACCTGAAGCCCGCCAATGTGATGGTGACCGGCGAAGGTCGCGTCAAAGTGCTGGACTTCGGCCTTGCCAAGGAGATGCGTCCCCGCGATCCGGCCGACGCCACACTCACATCGGCGGGCAAAACCGAGCTGGGCGTCGTGATGGGAACGCCCGCTTACATGTCGCCCGAGCAGATCGCCGGGCGGCCGCTCGATCACCGGACGGATATCTTTTCGCTCGGCATTATCCTTTATGAAATGGCAACTGGCCGGCGGCCATTCGAAGGCGCCTCGTCGGCCGAGCTGGCTTCTACCATTCTGCGCGACACACCCCGGCCGTTGACCGAAATTCGAGCGGACATCGGGAACGATCTATGCCGGCTGATCCAGCGCTGCCTGGAAAAGGACGCGCGGAACCGTTTTTCATCGGCGCGCGAGATCCGTGACGCATTGCAAGGGGTGCGGCGGGATTCACCGGGGTCCGGCTCGCGCAGAGTCGTATCCACGAATCCGGCGCCATCGATTGCAGTCCTGCCTTTCGTCAACATGAGCGGTGACGCCGACAACGAATTCTTCAGCGATGGTTTGTCGGAGGACCTGATCAACGCACTCAGCCGGCTTCCTGGATTGCAGGTGGCTTCCCGGACCTCGGCCTTTCGCTTTCGCGGTAGCGATTTGGATATCCGTCAGATCGGCCAGCAGCTGAACGTCGCAGCCGTCGTGGAGGGCAGCGTCCGGCGGGCCGGCGCCAGGCTCCGCATCACCGCGCAATTGGTCAATGTCGAAAACGGTTATCATTTGTGGTCCGAGCGTTACGATCGCCAGATGGCTGACGTATTCGAGATTCAGGACGAGATCGTCGCGTCGATCGTGAAGGCGGTGATTCCCGCGCTGCTGGGCGATGCGGCGCATGCAGTCCAGCGATCCACCGAGAACACCGAAGCCTACGAAATGTACCTGAAGGGCCGCCATTATTGGCATCAGCGATCGCCGTCCACGCTGCGTCTCGCCATGCAATGCTTCGAGCAGGCTATCAAGCTCGATCCTGAATACGCGCTGGCCTACGCCGGACTCGCCGACTGCTACGGGATTCCTCGCGTTTACGGATGGATTTCGGCCAAGGAGGGCCGCCCGAAAGCGCACGCCGCGATGACGAAAGCCATAACGCTCGCGCCCTCGGCATGGGAAGCGAACTTCTCGCGCGCCATCTATTGGTTCTACTTCGAGCGTAGCTGGCGCGAGTCTGAGTTGTATTTTAAGAAGGCCATCGAGATCAATCCTCGCTCGTCGCTCGCACAGGTGTATTACGGGGTGTTCCTGGCAGTGGACGGACGGGCCGAGGAGGCAGATCCGCACACAACTCTGGCCTGCCAGTTGGATCCGCTTTCACCGATTATCCACGCCCTGGCTGCGACCACGCTCTTCGTTGCCGCTCGTTTTGACGCTTCAGAACGCGCAGCGCGGCAGGCGCTCGAGCTGCAGCCCGATCATTTGATCGGTCTTTGGTTCCTAGGGCTGGCACTTTGCAGTCTCGAACGCTACGAGGAGGCTATTGGAGCGCTCGAACGCACCGTCACTCTTTCGCGTGCCCCGATTTTCGTGGGTCTTCTGGGTCTCGGATACGCCCGTGCAGGCCGTCACGACGACGCCAACCACCTACTGCACGAGTTGGAGGATCGCGGCAGCCGGGGAGAATACATCCCCGCTATCGCACCGCTGGCGATCCACACCGGTTTAGGCGATATCCCTGGTATTCGGCAAGCCCTGGCCGCAGCGGCATCCGAGTCCACGCCCCCATTAACGCTACGCGGCAGCAGCGGTCCGTTCCTCGAGGCATTCCGCAGCGATCCCGAAATCGACCGCCTGCTCTCGGAGCTGTACGGCAATTGACAACCTTTCAGATACCGCACGGCGTTTGTTGTTAGAATCCTCATAGATCCACTTCATAGTTATGCCTGAACTACCTTCTACCCTCGGAGCTCTCAAAGACAGCAAATTCGGCGAGCGGCGGCTTGGCGAACGGTCGGTGAAAAGCGAGCTGCGCGAGAATCTGATCTGTAAGCTCCAGCGCGGCGACGACCTGTTTCCCGGCGTGGTCGGCTTCGACGACACCGTGATTCCGCAAATCGTGAACGCGGTAATGTCGCGCCACAATTTCATTTTGCTGGGACTGCGCGGGCAAGCCAAGACCCGCATCATCCGCATGCTCACCGGACTTCTTGACGAGCGTCTTCCCTACATCGCCGGCTGCGAGATCCGCGACAACCCGTTTCATCCCATCTGCCGCCGCTGCCGCGATCTGGTAGCCGAGCAGGGCGATAAAACGCCAATCGCGTGGCTCGACCGCGACCAGCGCTACGTGGAAAAACTTGCTACGCCCGACGTCACTATCGCCGACATGATCGGCGACATCGATCCCATCAAAGCCGCACGCGGCGGACACGAGTTGGGCAATGAGGCCACCGTCCACTACGGCCTTCTTCCGCGCGCCAATCGCGGCATTTTCGCCATCAACGAACTGCCCGATCTGGCCGGCAAGATCCAAGTTGGATTGTTCAACATCATGCAGGAGGGCGACGTACAAATCAAAGGCTACCCGGTGCGTTTGCCTTTGGACATCATGCTGGTGTTCACGGCCAATCCGGAAGACTACACCGCGCGCGGCAAAATCATCACGCCGCTGAAGGATCGCATCGGCAGCGAGATACGCACGCACTATCCGCTGACCATCGAACAAGGCCTTTCCATCACTAAGCAGGAATCGTGGGTGGAGCGCGAATCGCCCATTCGGCTGGAAGTCCCGCAATACATCCGCGAGATCATCGAGACGCTGGCGTTCCTGGCGCGCGACGACAAACGCGTAGACAAGCGTTCGGGAGTCTCGCAACGGCTGCCGATTTCGGCGCTGGAAAACGTCATTTCAAACGCCGAGCGGCGCGCGCTGAAGTCCCATGAGGATTTGGCGGTACCACGCGTGCTGGATATTTATGCCGCGCTGCCCTCCATCACCGGCAAGCTGGAGTTGGAATACGAAGGCGAGCTAAAGGGCGGCGACAACATTGCGCGCGAGTTGATTCGCGCAGCCGTCGGCAAGGTCTACACCAGTTCGTTCGAAGGCGTGAACGTGTCGCAGATCGTGCAATGGTTTGAGCTGGGCGGATCGCTGAAACTCGACGATTCGGTGGACTCGGCCAACGTCGTCCAGCAACTCGCGAAGATCCAGGGTCTGATGGAGAAAACCGGAGCGCTCGGCCTTGGAGCCAACGAGCCGGACGCACTGCGCGCCTCCGCCGCCGAGTTCATCCTGGAAGGTCTGTACGCCCATCGCCGCATCAGCCGCAACGAAGAAATGGGATTCACGGCCGGAGAGCGCAAACGCGAACCGGAGGGCGGAGAGGGTGGCCGGCGTCCGCCGCGCAAGCAGTTTAACTAGGAAGCAGGCAGTCATGAAGTGGATTAATTACTCGCGTTTCACAGGTGATGATTTCGGGCTCAGCTCCGAAGATCTTCTGAAGGCTTTGTCCGACTTCTTCCTCGAAAGCGGCTTCCAGAACCAGTACATGGGCTTCAGCGAGTGGAATCAGCACACGCTCGAAGACCTGAAGAACGCGCTGCAGCGCGCGATCGAGCAGGGCGAGATGTTCGATCCGGATCAGGCGCAGCGAATCCAGCAGGCTCTGGAAAATATGTCGCCCGAGCAGATGGACGACATGATGAATCGTCTGGTCCAAAAACTGGTGGACGACGGCTACATCAACACCGACCAGCCGCAAGCCAGCGAAAGTGGCCCGGGCGGCACGGGCAATGCCGATCGCCAGGTGGACGTAAAGATCACAGACAAATCGATCGACTTCCTCGGATTCAAGACGCTCAAAGACCTGCTCGGCTCGCTCGGCAAATCGAGCTTCGGCGCCCATGACACGCGCGATCTGGCGACCGGCGTCGAGACCAGCGGCGCGGCCAAGGCCTATGAATTCGGCGACACTCTGAACCTGGATATCAGCCAGACCTTGTTTTCGGCGATCCAGCGCGAAGGGCTGAAAGTACCGGTAAATCTCGAATATTCCGACCTGCACGTGCACCAGTCCGAATATCAAAGCTCCTGCGCCACTGTGTTGATGCTGGATTGCAGCCATAGCATGATCCTCTACGGCGAAGATCGATTCACGCCGGCCAAGAAGGTCGCGCTCGCGCTGGCGCACTTGATCCGCACGCAATATCCGGGCGACAGCCTGCGAGTGGTTCTATTTCACGATTCGGCCGAGGAGCTGCGGATCTCCGAACTGGCTCGGGTGCAGGTGGGACCGTACTACACCAATACTCGTGACGGCCTCATCCTGGCGCAGCGGCTGCTCAACCAGGAAAAGAAAGACATGAAGCAGATCATCATGATCACCGATGGCAAGCCCTCGGCGCTGACGCTCGAAGACGGGCGCATGTACCGCAATGCCTTCGGCCTGGATCCGCTGGTGATCAGCAAAACGCTGGAAGAAGTGGGCCGTTGCAAGAAGCAGGGCATCCTCATCAATACCTTTATGTTGGCCAGTGATTTCGGCCTGGTAAACTTCGTGCAAAAGGTGACCGAGCTGTGCCGTGGCAAAGCCTATTTCACGACGCCATATAATCTTGGGCAATATTTGCTCATGGATTACATGAATCGCAAAACCCGCACTATTCATTAGGCCCTTGCGCCGGAGGCGAACATGCGATCTGTTGAGAATTTGATTCAGGATGTCGCCGATGCTCGGCTAGCTTTCATCGCGACGATCGAGAACCTCAACCCGGCCCAGGCTAGTTTCAAACCGGCTCCTGAGGAGTGGTCGGCCCTGGAGAATATCGAACATACTGTCCTGGCTGAAGTGAGCGGCGTCTCAAAGATTTGGCTCGCTGCGGACAACTTTCGCGACGGCACCCCCGTCTTTACGGGCGAGCACACGAATCGGGGATTGTCGATTGACGAAGTGGTGGCCCGCACTTGGAAGCCGAAGGAAATCGCGCCACCGATCGCCACGCCGCATATCGGCGGACCATTGCAATATTGGATCGCCTATTCGGAATCCTGCCAATTGGTGCTCGATCAACTGGGGACCGCGCTTGACGGATTGGATCCAGAGCAGGTAATCTTTCCGCACTTTCTTTCCGGCCCGCTCGATGCGCGCCAGCGGCTGGAGTTTCTCCGGTTTCACCTTGATCGTCATCGCGCCCAGATACTTCGCCTGTTTGACCACGAAGCGTTCCCCGGCGCACGTAGCGTTTCGGGCGGCGGCCACTGAGCCGCGACCGTGGGGCACGCGAGCGCGCGCGAGTATGTTTCAGCCGAGATTAGGGCCTTCCGGCATTTTCTCAGTGACCGGGCGCCTCCCAGAATCCACATCGCGCCGGAACTCAAGCAACTCGACGGGGGCGCCACTGTCGAGGATCATCGCGACGACAACACCTTCTGAAGGCGAGTTCGGCTCTGTAAGAACCTCTTTCCCTTTTATTGCGGCTTCAAGATCGTCAACCTCGAATGCAATATGGGGAACGGACTTGATCAGGATATGTATTGGGCTATCGGGCTCGAAGCGCATCCATTGAATGCCGCAAGGGCTGGTCTCAAAAGCCGACACGTACATTTTGAATCGTTCGAGGTATTGCTCGCCGGGACGCGGAACGTCGGTTGGAATTCCAATGTGGTGATATCGCCAGCCATTCACGGAAACGGCCGCTGGGGGCTCGTGACCTTTGCGGGTGATGCTTGCGCCAAGGGGCGCCTGTTCTGGAATATGCATCGATTCTCCTCAGGGGTCAAAGTATCACAGTGACTCACGGAGGAGAACACTCGGAGGGTTGGGCGTTTAGGCCTCAAAATCGGTAAGTTTTGAGACGAGCCGTTTCAGTCCGGTAACGATGACGTTTCCCTATAGGAGAGGAATGAGCTATGGTTCTTCGGAGCGCAATCGCTCGATGAATTTTACGGGATCAAATCCTTGGATGCCCAGTTCCATTGGGAACGCTGCGCCGACCTGGAAAACTAACGCTACGGGTTCGCTTCCTTCGCGCCACTCATCCAGCGGCCCCGACTGAAACAGATGTTGAAGCAATGCCGCGCGAAAGAAGACGGCATTCACATCCATAGCGGGAGCACACTGCTGCGAGATGATTTTCGCGTCGATGCCCGTTCCGGGTCCGTGATCGGAGATCGCCTTTTGCATCAGACTCCAGACGCGCTTCAGGTCGTCCGGGTTCACCGAAAATAGAGGGGTCCTCGATTCGAATGATCCAGACGCGCTCACAGGACCATTGTAACGATACGTCGTGAATCCCCAGTCAGGTGAGCGGGATTGATGGCGCGACATTGCTTGACGGCAATACCTATTATTGTCGTCTGGCAAAACAGGAACGAGGGCAGCCCTTGGCAAGAGCTGTTGGGAAAGGCTCCGATGAGATCAGCGGAAATTGTTGTCGACCCTGTTGTCCTCGATGACGACACAGTAGACGCTGCGCCAATTCCTCTGCCACCGCCACCCTTTTTGAGTACCAGGGGCGTTGCTCTCGATGTACGAGGCGGCCAACTCAGCCGATAGCGGCTTAGAGCACTGCGGGCACCTGGGCGTGCAGCCTTTCCTGAAGCTGCCGCCGCAATCGCATGGTTGAATGTACGGCTCCATCATCGAACATATCTCCTGCTGTCCGGGGCAGTCAGGTAGTTTTGGCATGCGCTTGTCCCACAGCGATAAAATGGCAGTTTTGCCACAAGAATCACAGTACGCGTAAACGCAATCTCCGAATCCGCAATGCGCGAGCCAATACTGGAACGACCCACGACAGTGCTCGCAAATCCCTAAGCTTTGCTCTCTGGCGATGGCGACGTTCTATAATCTTTCTAGGCCCCACTATACATCTACGCGACGGACTGCAGCTTCTGATCTGAAGACGTTTGTTAATTACTTCTTCAGCAGCTCGGGAAAATGCTCTTTGGTCTTTTCGACCTTGGGCTCCGCAACACTCGCCACGTACGGGTTGTTCGGATTTCGACTGCAGTAGTTCTGGTGGTATTCCTCGCCCGGATAAAAGGCCTGCAAGGGAGTGACGTCGGTCACGATCGGAGAGCGAAAGACTTTGGCTTGGTCCAAT
>Ga0302325_10029274_pt1 | contig 11378 bp, 12 predicted proteins | sample Palsa_T0_2_FD_201948 | JGI IMG/M metagenome (GOLD analysis project Ga0302325, IMG submission 201948) | Peat permafrost microbial communities from Stordalen Mire near Abisko, Sweden - Palsa_T0_2 | ecosystem: Environmental > Terrestrial > Soil > Palsa > Peat permafrost | place: Sweden: Abisko... | reverse complement strand
GATTGCGTGGTATAATATATAAAAATATTAAGGATTTACATACAAAAGCGGTATAGTTATGCACCCGAGCGCAAAGCGGTGTACACCGGAACGCTCCGAACGCCCCACAAGCTCGTATATAATTGAAACGTAAAAACCCCTGCCGACATGGTATTTCAAACGTTTGTTGATTTAGTCTAGGCTCTGCCCACTTTTCAGCTCTTTAATCGATCCTTCCTCAACCAACTGAGATTGGCATCGAGTATATTTTATTTTTGGAACGTGATCTCGTATTAAACAGCAATGACAACCCGCACGTACGAAAAATGTATGATCAATCTGCTTCTTAGAAAAGTGACCCTCGGATACAGAAAGGTTTCCTCCGACCTAAGCAGCCTACAGTAAGTAAGTTCTCTTGCCTCAAGAAGTAAATTGCGGGATAAGTCCACTGAACACTCCTCTATATCATGACAACTAGATAATTCAATCGTACTCTATTCGTTGACCATGCTAGGTATTTTTCCAAGGGACTGTCTTCTGCAGTATGGACAAGTGGAAAATACAGACTTTCTCGCTCTTCTGTAGAATTGCAGTTTGAGGAAGTGTTCCCGACCACTTGTTCAAAACCTCGGCCGTCTCCGCCCTGATCCTGGCCTTCGACCCGTGCTTTGGGAATTTGGGTACTCGTTTTACGTCCTGGATTGGGTAGGCTCTGTTCACTAGCTAGATAACCGTTTCAGTTGGCTGGATTCCCACAGGTTGGTTGGGTTTCTAGCGGCTGGCGATATCTTGCATTCTGTTGAGTCGTGGTTTTGAGTCGTTGGGTTTCTCTGCTGGGTGATGATGCGCTTCGAGGACGCTTGGAGCTACCGGTGGATGTGACAGGTCTAGCATGAACTCCATCCACGGTCACTGGGCTTGGTTCACATCCGTTTCGTTGCCCCTCCACATTGGTCTGCTCTCCTGGGGTTGGTTGGGCGGGGGAATCAACGGGCCACGATCCCGTGCCATCACTAGGGCCTTGTCCTTGGGTTGCTTCATCGTCGAGCGACGCCTGATCCTGCTCTAAACATGGGACTGATAGATTTCTATTCGACTCTTGGCTAATGTTATCGATTGCGTCCTCATTGGGTTCCGTGGTTGGTCCTAAATGCGATGTACAGTTCTTGGCATGAGAAGGGCCCTCCAAGGATTGAGGCTCCTGTCTCTGCTTGTGCAATCTGCCTTTGTGGATATTACAAGTCCGCCGACTGGGAAACCCTCTGCCACATATTTCACATATGGTTGTGAGAAGGGATTTGCTTGGAGTTGAGCTAGGTTTCTTTTTCGGTTCTTCCGCAGCTTTAGAACCTTGAGCTGCATTTTGATGATCCATTTGGACTTGAGGGGGCTGTTTTTTTGATGGCAATAGCCTTCTGCTTGTCGAATTCTGAGGCTGGAAGTTGTGAGCCCTATTTCGATGCTCTGAGAGCTCCTCGGTGCTGGGGAAGTATTCCTTGCATTCTTTACACAGCGGACAAGCGTCTATTCAATTCTCCTCTTTAGCAATTGGCTATAAACGCGTAAGTGAGGAATAAAACATACCGTTATTTTGGTGTCGAGTAAGGCTTGCTTCACGGGAAAATGAACCACCGCAAATGGCACATTTCCAGGGTTGTGACTGCTCCTTTTCAGCAGCCGTTTCAGCAGCTTTTACTGTATTGATTGCAGCAGGAACAATCTTGTCGCCTTTTGAATATTCATCACCAGAATTTCCATCAGTTGACACTGTATTTGATACAACATACTCGGACTCTCTTTGAACATTTGGTACCTCGACCCTGCTGCTTCTTTGCATCTGTTGTTCGGGTGTCTCCAATGTAGACTGTGATGCAAAGTTGATGGGTTCTGCCTTTGGGACGGCAATGTAACTTGTGTGCAAGCACGACTCTTCTCTCTCTCGCTCAGTCCTGGTTATGAAGTTTTTCGAGTTCATGAGTGCATCGGCGAGTTGATCCTGTGAGCGTGAGGCCTTCGTGGGATAGACATGAATTGATGCATGAAGCCAACACCCTCTAGCACCCTCGCTCTGATAGTCGCTAGATGTGTTTGGTCTACTCGACTGAGCAGTCCGAGCTTTCCTCTGCGCCTCCCCAATGTGCGAGGTACTAGGTGGATAGACAACGAATTCGTACAGCTGATCAGTCGTTACTGTGAAGGCCTTCAATCTGAGTATGGCCTCGAAAATTCCAGTAAAGCGACAACGTCTGTTTTCCCAGACCAAGCGATCCTGTCCCCAAGACTCAAAAATCGCATTCTCGCGTTCGTTGTCTGACCTTGAAAATAAGCCAGCTAATGCTTTGGATAGCCGAGCGGCCAATTCTTTGGCATTGTATGGGATTGTGTTTTCTTGGAAGTGGCTCCTGTCGATGAGAATGTGGTGCGCTACGAGATCGAGATTGTGAAGCCCCTTCCAATTATCTGACACTGTCAGCATTGACATGATATTTGAATGAAACCTTGAAAACGCTTACTTTGAGTCATCATAGCCTCCTGATATGCTCGTAAGAGTGGGCACGGTGTCGGAACAAAGTTCGGGAATGGTGTTGCAAAAACCCACTCCCGGAGAGCGGCTGCTGTTAATGCTCTAACTACCATCTCAGAGGAACTTGATCTCATGATGCACCTCTTGAGCCATGCAACCTCCTGGTCAATGGAAATACAGTTGCCGGACATAGAACGCACGAGGGCGCCAAGGTCACTATTGCTGTCGATAGAAGGGACCTGTAAAAGGATGGTCGTGTCGTGTCCATTCAGAATAGACTCCAGTTCAGAGTTGACATGATCCATAGTATTCTGTATCTCAGACTTGATCTCAGAGAACGTTTGACGTGGGGCTTGTACTGTAAAGCTCGTGAGAATTTGCATCTCCTGAACTTTTCTGGTCAAGCTCCAAATATTATTGTTCATCTGGAACAGTTCATCCTCGAGCGTATCTCTCCCTGCAAGCCTACGAGCATCTCGAGCCATTTCTAGGTGCTTGATTTGGGCTCGAAGCTCAATTTCTGTCTGCGCGGACCTGGCATGTTGTTGACTGAGCTCGTCTACCTCTTGTTGCCATTGTTCCCGAATATTGCTAATCTCAATATCTTTTCGTCTGATATCCTCCCTGAATTTTTGGTCAAAGGGAACCTCGGCCGACCTTAGATTCGTGGGGACTGTGGCAGAGTTCACGACAATCTCAGCTGGCGTCTCATGACGAGTGACCAATGTGTGTGCAGATAGTGCTATTTTTTCGGCAGCCGTATGGTTCGTGGAATTCCTGGTCTAATTATCTGTTATTCTCCGACAACTTGATTCTCGTGAAGTTTGTTACCGTACATCTCCAGGCAACTCCACATCTGGAAGCATCTCAGTAAAAGCACCTCCCGGTCCTGTCCTAAATGACCTAGGAAGACTAGTTCTAGCAAGCTGTCTTGTGTTTTGATGGGGCGTTTGGGAACAAAGGACTTCATAACCCAGCAACTCCTTTCGAATGTCTCGTCGTGTCGTTTCTGTTAAGCTTTCAAAGTATTCCGAGCCGACCGCAAAAATTTCCTTGAACGAGTATGGCTTTCGAGGCTTTCGTAAGTATGAGATCAATTTATTTTTGACTTGCTTAGTTGTAAACATGTACTCTTCATCAGAGCGCTGCTTCTGTGCTTGACTCAGATGGTCGACCACCGTCTCCCAGAAATCAATCTTATATCGACCGCAGAACTCCAGCCAGGCAAACGTCGCTATCACATCAGCATAGTGGAAAACTTGACCCGGAGCCATAGTAATTGTAAGATTGGTTCTTGGAGTCGAATTACTCGGAAGGAAATGGAAAGTAGCAAATTGCTGCACTGCAGTTGACCTCCTCTATTTCCTCCTCGGAATCCTCCAAAACGCGGGAACCCCTTTCCAACTAAATTTAGCTTATCTAGTGTGGGCTCACTTCGTTTTCTTGGAAACGTTTCCCTCCTTTGGGATGACAGTGTTGGTTTCGATCGCTGTGGCTGATACAAGATTCTGTCAGTGCCGGCGGCTCATGACCTGTAGCCGGTCCGTACTGTAATTACAGTAGAGGCCAAACCAAGCCCCAGCGTTCCATTTCCCTTGAAAGCGGCTTCGGTTCATGCCCGGACTGGCTTAGCCTTACGAGCCGCGCAAGCGCGGGGTAGATTTCTCCGGGCATCGAATAGGGTACCTTGCCTGGCGCCACCAACCTACCGTTACCGCTAAGGCCTCAAAATGATTTCTGAAAAGGAAGGATCCGCAGCGGCACGTCTTATTTCATTTGTTCAGATGATCTATTGACTGTGGCCTATTAATAATTAATTTGACAAGGGATCAAGCTGCGTTTCGGATCAACAATCCCCTGGAGCTCGGGAGAGCACAAGCCTCTCGGACCGATGCAGCTATTCTTCGGCAGCGTTCGCTATTGAACAGAAAACAAAACGTTCTTTCAAGACTAGGAGTCGCCTTGCCCACCAACTAGCAGTAACAATACTGACAGCTGTTCGATTCGAATCCTAAACTCAACTCAATTATTTCTGGAATTAACGTAAAAGTTAAAATCTTCCAAGGTATGTAGTTAGCTCTCTCTGATATTTCATTTCTTCGTGTTCGAAAATATTGAAGGCAGAGTTAGCCATAGCTAATCTATTCTCTATCTCGAGTAGTCTTCCATTTGCATTTCAGCAACTGTTCAACCCACCAGCCCTAATTCCAATATCTACGTGATGCCATTATCTCAACACGACAGGGATTTACGCCATCTTTCCAACATGAACTCTTGGAGCGAGAAAGGTAGCAGCGACCAGCATATAAATCCAAGCTCGCTGCCAGCTCAACCATCTGGCTCTAGACTTGACCCATTCTCCACGTCTACTCGAGAGCAGCTTGCCTCAAATCCATCATCACGGGAAACCGGAAGAGTATCCAAGTCCAAACGGTTGTATCGAACAGCGAATCTACTATCAAGGGGCACAATTCTGGGATCACCAAGAAACAATACACCGAAAAACTCTTTCTTACCATCAACGAAGAAAGGGCAATCAACTCAGTCCAGGAGAGCTCACACCTCATCGCTTTCCCACCAATCAAAACACACCAGCGTCATCTCTCGAGCTGTCCACTTCGACCTTTCGGCAAATCGCTGGGACCGGGAGAACCCTTGGGTTTCTGACATTGATGCAAATGGAGGCGATACCCGACGAAGGTTTATTGTGGGAATAGATTATGGCACCACCTTCACTTCCGTCTCTTACCACGTCTCATCAGACGAAGACGATCAGACACGAGTCTTTCCGCACGAGATTGGTGTCATCACGGAATGGCCACATGATGGCTTGGATGGTAATCAAATGCAGCTTCCGACCGAGACCTGGTATTCTTCAGTTCCCAAAAATCGTGGTCGTCCCGCCGGTCAATTTGAGCTTAGCAACTCTGATTCAGAGTCCACGTCGGATGAGGAAGATCAACGGGCTAGTAGCGCTACTCCATTCGATCCCGGCAAGGATGAAGACGACTCTGCCGGATTCTATTGGGGCTATCATGTGCCCTATCAAAAGTATTTTGAACACTCACCACGGAGTGAAGATCGCCGTATCGAACGGCTGAAATCAATGCTCTTGCGAGCAGAGTACGCCCAGGAGGATCAGAGGGAACTCCGGCCACGTATTAACAGACTCATAACTGACAAAATCATTCGGAAATTCGGGAAGAAACAGGTACCTGACAGTCAAGACGTGCAAGATCCTATCACAGATTTTCTTATACCAGTCTTGCGACATACTCGGCGCCAGTTGATTAAGCAAGAGGGACTCACTGATCAATGTCATGTTTCATTCGTGCTGACCGTGCCAATTATATGGGATCCTACGTCGTTACGAATTTTACAGACTGCGATGGAAGGTGCGATTCGCGAAGCAAAATTTGGAACCCTTAGTCACGGAAGCGTGGACAATCTTTTCATCGTCTCTGAGCCGGAGGCGGCAGCAACTTATCTGGTGGGAAACTCTCGCAATATGTTGGTCAGTTTATTAGTTTTTTTTTAAGCTATTTAGAGTTAGCTAATCTATCTAGCCCGGAGAAACATTCATCGTTATGGACTGTGGTGGTGGAACCGTTGATGGGACTACATATACCCTGACCGACTATCCTCTACACCTAGGCGCAGAGGTTGGCAAGCCAGGCGGTAAGATCCGAGTCTACGACAATATGGACAGTTTTTGACTTCAAGCAGGAGATAACTGTGGCGCAAGCTATCTCAACAAGAACTACGAAAAGCGTCTGTTAGATCGACTTGCCGATGAAAAATACCTTGAAAACAATGGAAACACTCTCAAATCAATAGTCCAAGCCACAGTGCAAAAATTCGAAGATCACGACAAACGAATCGTAGATGTCACGAAAAGGCAAAGCGGACGCGTACCGATCTCTGGGCTTAAGGGGGATCGACAGCGAGGTTTGGTTGGCGGAGCAGCAAAGGGATTTGAAGACAACATTTTGATTCTCCAACCGTAAGTTTCTTTTATCGAAAGGCAGATATAACCCCAGACCGCAATTGATCGAAATAAAGTTAATCATCTCCGCTAGGGCTGATTATGAAGCGATTTTTTTGCCACTCCTCAAGCGTGTCGCCAAGGTGTTAAAAGGGCAACTTGAAGGTGCGATGAAGAAAGGCAAAGAGGTGAAGGTACTTCCTTTTTGAATGTCATTCTTAAGACTTCCGTTTTACTAACGCTAGTACTAGAGAGTCTATCTCATTGGTGGTTTCGGAGCGGCTCCTTCATTGAGAAGTTATCTGAAGAACTTTCTCGTCGAATATGTCGAGAAGGCCAATCTATCTTACCAAATTCAGCTGGTCCTGCCAGACAAAAGAACATGGTATGTTCGTATTCTTCTATTATCGGATCTCTATTAACTCTTGTGGAAGTATAACTGCAGTTTCCTGCGGATCCGTTCTCAGAGGGAGACATTTGAATGATGGCCCAAAAAGAGAAGCGTACTCCAGCTACGGTTTTCTGCGAAATGAGCCTTATGATCCCGAAGGAGTTCCGGGTCATCGAGATGCCAAACCATTCGTTGATCCCTTTGACGGAGAACAATACGTCAAAGTCATTCATTATTTCATGCAGCACGTCAGTCTTGCATTGCTTGATGCTATATGAGAAATCCACTAAATCTATACAGGGTGACATTCTGCCTCCAATGCACACGTACAAACCTTTGAAGTCAATCCATGCTTTTCCAATCAAAAAGAAACGACTTATTTGCGATGAATTTCTGTTCGTCTGTGACAAACCAACTGAGTCAGGCTATCCGTTGGATCATGAATATAACAAAGGTGAGTACATTATTGCCTCATCACCCAATGGCCTTTACTAATAAAGTTACGCATTAGATGCACGTATTGTGGGTAAACTTTTCACGGATATGACATTCCTAAGGGACGAAAGAAGGCTCCGCCCAACCCAACCTGTCTTTGATGAAAACGGAGTAAAGCAAGGCATGGTTCACTATCAGGCCATCATAGAGGGTAGAAATCTGCGATACCAAGCACGATATCCCGCGAACAGTCTTGGAAAAGTCCAGAAGACGGGACAGATCTGCCTCGCTGCTTCTCTCAAGCCTGGAACTGGGTAGAAAGAAGAATCTCGGAAAATTTCTCCAATTTAGACACTACATTATGAATGCTGTCTAGTGTAGGAACCAGCGGTGTGAAGCTGTCATGCATATTCTTGAATTTATTTTAGGGGGTTAGTTGAGAGATTCTTGGGCGTTAAAAGTTCTGGATTTAGGAGTCGAGGCGAAGTTTCACAGTTTTGCAAGATATTCTAGTATTGATACTTCAGCCTGGCTGCGAATTGCAGCACTTTGTGGAATTCGAAGAGACTTGTTATGCTTCAACACTCTTGACTCTGTTACGAGCCCGCATGCGTAGGCCTGTGCGTTCAGGGCATTTTACAGGTATTTTTAGGCTTCGCGAATGCCGCTCGAGGGCCTCTAAAAGTCCTCACGATCACTGGAAGATTATAAGACAACAAAGAATAATTTCCTCTCGCGATTCAGGATTTGAGACATAAATTATATAAGTAAAATTCTATTAATTAATAATTAAAGTTTTAAAAGTCCCAAAATGTTCTTTTTAACTGAAATGCCCTGAACGCACCGACCTACACATGCGAGCTCGTTGGGACTTTTAAGTATTTCTACTCTGCTACCCTCTGATGCAGAATACGATAATATGTCACATTCTTACGATATTTCTTGCATGTCCCAATATTCCCGCCCCCGTCTCAGCATTCTGGACGTGCCTGTCCTACGAGGGGGCCCTCTCCTTTCAAACTAAAGCTATTCCAAGACTCAATCCTCTCCATGTTCTGGTACAGGCAACTCATACCTCACCGGCTTTCGCCGCACAGCATGCTGGTATAATCCATTCTCATGAGCTGAGTCCTGTGAAATTCCAGTTCCAGTTCGATCTCCCCCTCCACCATAATGATGCAGTCTAGTAACGCTCCCCGGCCCGGGCGATACTGTACTCGATCTAAAACCGTCGTCTGTTTCCTCAATCTCGTCAAGTCTCATGCCAACCTCCCTTTTCCATTCCAGCGTAACGACCTCAAGCACCTGGGTCAGCCCATCAGAGTCATGTTTGAACTTAGGCTCCCTCTTCACATGAAGTGTCTTCCCTTCATGAGCAGATCGCACCTTGACGTAAACGCGGAATATTACCCAGTAGAGAAACGACAGTGCGATGAGACATATTGCGGCAGTCCCACTAGTAAACCATGGTAACAGGTTAGATGTTCGAGACTGCTTTTTAAAGTTGGGATCCGGGGCCCACATCAGAATGAGGGGGAAAAGACATCCCACGAATACAATCAGAGCGGAAATGATACTCAGCGCCGGGTGCTTGAACTGAGATTTCTCTGCCCAGCGGAGCGTGGGCGAGAAGCGGAGATACAGAATTCCAAATGAGAGGGCTGTGAAACACACCACGTCGATATCATAGGCAAAGACGGCAGCCAAGAAGCTTTGCGCAGGGGTGGCAGAGTATGGTTGAGGCTTGATTATCAGAATTGGGACCACAACCATGACCGTCGTAAATGCCCAATGAAGAGCGAGCGCGGCCGCGGGAGTCTTCTCAGAGTACATTGAGGTGATATCCGCCTTAGGGGAGTTATGCCCAAAAAGACGACCCAAAGAGAAGTCATAGCTTTGTGCAAAAAAGAGAGAGTATGGAAGGATCCCTTCTTTTGCAATCTCCTGCTTTACTACTCTTACGTTAGCCGCAAGTTTGGGGATGTGCTTCGAACTTGATTACCTCGAGCTGTTGTGAATGTGACGACAATAATATTTCCAATAGCTGAAATAGCTTTTAGTACAGAGAAGATAGTCTGCAGTTGTTTGGGGTTGGTAACGGCATGCCCAAGTGTCAGTTGGAAAAAGCGCGCTCCTACATCGATTCCTCCTGAGGTGAATAGTTCTTCCTTGGGGATGATAGCTGCCTGTTGTGCCCCTGTTAACTTTGAAGTCAGTTAGACTGAAATCTCTGTCGCTTACATAACTCAACATGACAGCGTTGTATATTATTACCACGGCAAGCACTCCATAACAGGACGCGCGTGGGAAAGTTTTTCGTGGCTCTTTGAGCTCCGATATAACCTGATTTTGTCAGTATAAGAAACAAGGAGGTGGCTTTGTCCTTCTGCAAGATTGAAACATACGTAGTTGATTTGATGAAATGCGCCGTAAGGGTAAATGACATAGATCATAGCTTCCGCGTACCGGAAAGGCAATCTAGGGCTGTTCTGCGTAGAGAATGAGGTCTTGATACCGAGGTTCGTGTTCGCCACATCGCGGTTAACCCAAATGAGCCCAATAATGAGGATAAAAACCAAGATAATGAACTTCACAGTGCCAAAAACATTATTCAGAATGATGCCCCATTTTCGTGAAATTGTGTGGAGCAAGCATGCGAAGGTATTAGCAGCCAACGCTATTGCAATGATTCGTCCAGGAGTTTCTTGTGCGTGTGCGGCATCGAGGAGGTTCTGGGCCATGGATACAGAGTTGGCCGCAGTGTTTTCGAGGACCATAAAAGTTATTCCAAACAAACATGTGGCAAGGAAAGTTGGTTTCTTCAAGAGATAGTTGAACTAATGGAGATAAATATTAGCCTCAACCCAAGTATGACGTTACCGTGGAATGGGCACAAACATAGTTCAGGTTGTCACCACTCCGCGGGGTAGATATTTTCTCCCCATTAGGCCCAAATGGCCAACGTGGGATCGTCAAACCGAGTTCCATATAAATGATGACACCCGCGAGAGCAATGATGCCTCCTGATCCGAATAATAGGAGGGATATTCCTATGCTTTGAGTATTGGTGAATATAACAGACGCTGAGTTGAAGATTCCGGTTCCTGCCATAACGATCCAGTCAGAAAAGCTACTGATTGGACGCATTTTGATATTTACCAATCATGCGGTTGAAGATCAAACAAACAGTAGAGAAGTATCCAAGGCGGACCGACTCGCTCGGCATTCGTGAAACGATCTTCGATGGGTCCTGCTCCGCTGCTTGAAGTTCACGTAAGTCGTCTGGATCCAAATCGGGGCTCCATTCCGGATCCAAATCAGCCCCACTACTCATGGGAATAGGAGCATTGCTCCCTGAGTACGTCATTTTTAGGCGGAATCAGCAAATTCACCACCATTCAACTGGAAAGATACGGGCTCCAGGGAATGGAACAAATTTTCAAACCCCATAACAATTGACAGAACGAAGGACCAGAACCAGATCAGAAAGAGAAGGTTGTGAACAAGTTACAACGAGCATGCAGGGAGATAGTGGCTACAGCTCCTGGGCCATGACAGTGATTTTCCCAATCCTTCCAATTTTGACGCGAGAGCTGATTCGTTGCCTTGTCTGAACACCTGAGCTATTTCGTGGGCGTTATCTATTTGTGGCGTTGATATGTGGTAGCCAGCTCATTTCAGTTGGTGGTGGCGAGACCAGGGCTCCTATACAAGCTGACCTCTCATCGCACACTGACTCAGAGGACAGAGTCGATGGAGATATGGTAATACATCCACGGCCACTGATGATCCCACCAAGAGGTTTGCTGTTGCAGATTTTAAAGTCAAGCTCTGAAATCAAAGGAACAACACCATCAACAAAGCTATCCGCCTTCCAGCAAGGTACGAGACTAGCCCAAGCCATCGCCAACCACAGAAGTCTTTTGGTGAGCTGTCACGAAGGAACGGAAAATAGAGCTCTGCGATTCGACCGCCTTACTCGCCTGCATACGAAAGAAAGCCACTAAAGTACGGCGTTTCCATGAAGCTGAAATCAGAAATTAATGTCTGCATTAGAAGGCGTT